>WLWD01001552.1_pt1 | contig 19099 bp, 10 predicted proteins | sample 6712731 | NCBI WGS metagenome assembly WLWD01 (sample SAMN12718690, study PRJNA576275) | sponge metagenome | isolation source: marine sponge | host: Mycale hentscheli | place: New Zealand: South Island, Marlborough, Capsize Point | collected 2014-11-01
CTGGATGACAGAGTATTCTTAAGGCACGCTGGACATGACTCCATGAAAGTTTCTACGGAATTTGATGCTCTCAATCTGCAGCGGACGATCTCCTGGTGACCTTCATGAAATTTCCATAGCATTTCCTGTCTCATACTGATTTGGGCCACCATTCGCCTTCCAAATAGAAGTAAATTTTGGGCCAGTGTCATGTCACCTTGTACTTTAGTCTCGCGTATAGCCAGACCCTATACCTAACAGCTACCCAGTGTAACTGTTAAGTAAAGTGTTTGTCTAATTGAGACTAATTGTACTTGCCAAACTTATTAAATTCTCTTTTTATCTTATGTTTTGTTGGCCATCCTGAACAACAATATTCTATCAATTGGAAACCCTCTGTATCTATTGCTTGAGCTAGACGAAATTCATCTACAATCATTATGAGTTGGAAGTGAAGACACTATTGTCTTGACAATAAGCTTTACTTTTTCTATGGGAATGTTGTCTTCCGTGTTGGATAGGGAGCACATGATAGTACATCTGCAAGGCACAATGGTTTGCCAGGAGTGTGGTAGATGGAATGCGGAACCTTGCTAACCGTAGGCGATAATGCAGCACTCTTGGAGGAAAGCTGTCTAGACTTTTATTGCCTAAAATGAGTACAAGTGGTTTGTGTTCTGTTTGTAACTGTAATGACTCCCCAAAATGTACTCCGAAAATTTTCAGATGCCCATGTGAGCACCGGGCCTCCTTCTCAACATGTGCATAATGTGATACCGTTTAAGAATGAGAAACACTATTACTGGACGCCAAACAGCCCAAAGCCATATAGTTGGATGCATCTGCACTCTACTTTTGTCTTTTTTTATCATACAATGCCAGAATTTTGGGTGAGGTAATCTCTTTCACTGAAGTGCTTCGGAATGAACATTGGTCCATATCCATGCTTTCCGTTGACTAAGAATGGCTGAGATAAATTTGCTTTATTGGGTGACAACTTGTTCAAGTGGTTGACCATATCAAATCTTCAAAGTTCTGTGATATTTGTCTGCGTAGACATCTTCTAATGTCTTTTGTTTTGCAGGGTCTGGAGCAACACAATTACTATCTATATGAACTTCCAATCCTTCTAAATCTGAGAGAAGATCTGCTATCTTTCTTTGGAAATGCTCTGGTGTGCTACTTATGCCCAACAAAAGTTTATTGAATGCATATCGGCACCATGGAATAAGAAAAGTAGTAAGCAAACATGGCTCTTGCAATAACAGTACCTGCCAGAATTCATTATTGTGATCTAACTAACTTGCCGAACACCTTTGCACACCTGACAGCTTGCAAGAATTGCATCTATGGTTGGTAAAGGGTGAACTTCCCTCATTACACTCACATTAAAGGGGTTTCAAATCTACACAAATGTGCACTTCCCTTTGTATCATTGCACTAACTGAATTAAAATCCTATATTGAGATATTCGCCTAGTGTTGTTTGTCTTCAAACTTACTGACCTGCCAAACCTGTACATATTGGAATACTCTCCAGACATAAAACTTCATAAACTAGAGCTGGTTTCCAATGCTGATTTTTAATCTGCTTTGCGAAAGGTACATAAGCATGATGCACACAAGGCTGATGATACTGCTCATCTAACGAATTCTGTACCAGTGTCTCTTTTGGAGCTAGTTGTGCACAGTTGACACTATCAGAAGCCTCCCAACCTGTCCTCATGATTGTACAGCTACTCATGCACAATGGTTGGGTGAGATGTCTGGAGAGTGAGACTACCAGCACCATCAGACACAAAATAATAAAACAGAACTAGCAGATGATTAGTATGAGCTCCATCTCTCAGTGAATGGATCGGAATAAGAAGGTTTAGAGAGGCTGGGTAATATGCTGGACCACTTTCTTACCAAAAGTCACTCAAGCCTGTAGGAAACCCATATGTTGTGGCTACAGCTTCGCATTACACTGAGCTTTGTTTTCGTCGTGGATTTGTACAGATTAACTATTGTAACAATAATGTTGTAACCACTATGTGAATTCTGACAACATTTAGCTTTGTTAAAAATATTGTGAGGTCAGATTAATCAATATTGCTAATCCTATGATGAACTTGATTTAGCATAACCACAGCAGCATGTAAAAAATGGCGGCCATTTTGTAAACGAGGTGAAATTTTTGTTACACGATGAATCTGAAATATCCCTATAGCCAAAAACCTTAATTAGGATGTGCTAAGTTGCTAAAATTACACCTTGAAGATCTTTACTCTCGATGAACTGCAGCCTTAACCTCATAGTCCTACAGCCATCACTTAGTACACTTAAAGCCTATTTGAATGCACATGTACTTATGTGGTTCACATTATTTTTTAGCAATTGTAAGCCAACAGATCCTTAATAGCTTGTGGTGGTAGCCCTCGAGCCAGAGATACTAGCTTTAATTTTATATGATATATTCAACAGTGGCAAAGAAAAGAATTCTGTAAAATATGCATGATTCATTTGCAGATATTAACTTCTTTACAACTTGAATAATATTAATCTACTGAATTTCCTGAGTTTATCATTTATCAAGCTTGGTCTTACCCACTTGTAACAAAAAAAAACTGATGTGGCCATTTATAGCTATTTTTACATTGAAAAAAACAAACCCTAGGCCATTATTGTGTATGTTGTTCAAAATATATAAATTTTCACTTTTAACTTATAATATGGCATTGATATGAAGATATCACCACTGCTACATGTAATATAAAGTAATTACTCCCAGCCTTGTCCTCTTGACAAAATATGAGTCCAGCTAAGGTCAAAATTAATACTAAACATTCCAACGCTGTGTCAGATTTGAAATTTGTGGTCAAGAAATGACATTATATGACATTGAAAAACAATGACCTTCTATAAAAATGAAAGTTGAATGTGCTGTTGTATATTGGCATTTACAGTTTTTTTTATTATATCGGCGTTCATGAAAACCAAAAGATATCAATCCACTACTGCTATCACACTTTCCTAACTCCATAGATGCACAGCTTTACAAAAAAAAAAACAGATAGAATTATTCACCATGATGATACCGACCTGACTCTCTGGCTCATGGACTAATAAGCTATTTCCTTTTTTACACACAAGCATTCTAAGATTAAAGGTGACTTTACTGCCACAAAAAATTGTGCCACTCGTGAAAATGAATGTGTACACTCATTGTTTTGTTACCTACAACAGAGTACTAGAGTTAACCATGGACAGTTATAATGTTGTGGAGGAAGTCTCCTTTGTACAATTTAACACATTCCAATGTATGCAAGCTTATATATTATATTCAATACAAACAAAATGGTCATCACATTATAACGACTTATAAGTTCAGTACAGATATTCAACTTTCACTTCATAAAAAGCACATATAACTGACCCGTTATCTTACTACAAGTGAGTAGATAATTGAATGTGCTGTTCTATATTGGCATTTACAGTTGTTGTTTTTTATATCTGGCATTTTGCATCGTCACCTGACCTCCAAATCATGTTAATAAAAACCAAAAGATACCAATCTACTACTGCTATCACACTTTTCCTAAACTCTATAGATGCATAGCTTTACAAAAAAAAACACTGATAGAATTATTCACCTTCCTTGATGATACCGACCTGACTCTCAGTCTCATGGACTAATAAGCTATTTCCTCCTTCACCATGTTTCTAAAGTTAAAAGTAACTTGACTACCACAAACAATTGACATGCACTCATGAAAACAAAACTACGAACTATTTGTTTAGTTACCTACATAATATACTAGAGTTAACATACTCTACCCATTGGACAATCAAAACATTATGGAGAAAACACTCTATTGTACAATTTAATACCATCCAAAGTATGCAGCTTGCATAACTAGCTTAACAAACTTAGTATGCAACCCGTTTATCAAACATGTAACCTACAATGAATACTAAACATGATTCACTAGCTTTATAATTGGACTATATTGACAGCTTATCTATATGGTCATCCTAATTACAACAACTTGGGATAAGTTCAAAGATTCAACTTTCACATCATAACAAGTACATAACTGTACCAGTTATCTTATTACAAGTGAGTAGATAATCAATTTCTGGCTGACTTCATGTAACATGTATTATTATGACATCTTATGCCATATCTCACTACTTATTAGTTTCACCCTTGTGTGTCCTCCTCCACAGCATTCGCTGGAGTATGCATGCTCATGTTCAGAAAAACACAAACACACAATTCACTATTATGGTCATCATATTACAACAACTTAGGATAAGTTCAATATATTCAACTTTCACATCATAACAAGCACATAACTGTACCAGTTCTCTTATTACAGGTGAATAGATATTCGTTTCTGGCTGACTTCATGTAAACATGTATTAATATGACATCTTATGCCATATCTCGCTACTTATTAGTTTCATCCTTGTGTGTCCTCCTCCACAGCCATCACTGGAGTACATGCTCATGTTCAGGAAAACACAAACACACAATTCAACAGATAGACATACACACAAATAGTAAATAACAACAATACAGGAGGTTTGTATGTGAGTTTTCCTGATTTAATATTTGAAAAAGTAAGTTTTGTTGTTATTCTCAACCATCACATAGCTACCTGTAGAAACAAAAATAAACTTACAAAGAGCACACCCAACAATCTATTGCTGAGAGTAGGTTTCTCATATAGACAAAGGAACAAAGGAACAACAATGAAAACAACAAGACTATGGGGTGTGTGTGTTGGGGGGGGGGGGGGGGGGGAAGGTTCAAGAATTCTTTAGTTAGAGTATACTTTGCTAGCTATAAATTTCTATGCCTCTAATATTTCACCACCAAGCAGGTCTAATAGTACATGTAGTTGATATGCCATCAGCCCTATCTCTTCAAATAATTGATTTTCAGTTAGTGGTGCTATGAAACTGCATCAATTAGAACTGAACAAATAAAGAGGATGAAGTTATATACATAATGTGCAAAATGGGTGTCAGTGTGACACAGTATAAATATATAAAGTACAATGATCAATTATGGCTGCATCTGCATTTTTATTACATTATTAGATTTTTATTACATTATTCTCCTGTAGGAGTTATAGTAATCTGGTAGTAGAGTGATACAGTATTTTCAGCCATGTGCTCTAATTCCTCTTCTGTGGCAAGGTAGGTCATTACATTGTAACATTTTTTGGAGCCTCTGATATTGAAAGAAACTTCTTTTTTCAAAGTTACACCCGGAGCAATGCCATTGCTGGAGCCCGTCATTAGTAAAGTTTTGTCCCCAGGAGACTGACTTGGTAACACCAGAGTTGCAATTTTCAGAGAATGTGGTGCCATAGTTTCTTTCCCTAGTGACTTCACTTCCAAATAGGTTCTAGCACAAGGTCCAGAATTTGTGTCTGAAGTAACTCCAATTACAGATAGGCTTGCCTTGCAAGTAGTACCAATAGTTGTAGAATCATTCCCATCAGGAATGAGCAGTTTGCCAGGATCCAGCAGTTCATCTTTATCTATAGTCAACTTCAATTCATGGCTAAAAGCATTGCTCTTAATTTTTTCTGTTTGTGCACTAGTTGAGCTCAACTTGAACTGATGGTGGTAGTCGTTATACACTAATTTAGTATAACACGGTAGACCTTGTCGATCGTATTGTTTTGGTCTCCCTTTCTCTGAAGCTCCTTGCGCGACCTCGGCGCAATTCTCAGGTATTGTTTTCTCGTGCACGTACGCAACCCTGCTAGTGGCGCTTACCGCTTCCATGGTTCTAAATACTAAGGGATTCATCCACCTTAAAAAGTACGTAGGCACCAGCGCAGCTAACAAACAAAAACCCACGCACTGGCTAGCTACGTCCGTAATAGTTTCTTGGGACAGTTTTTGTGTACAGAAAAACATATCCAAATATAGTCGAGCGTGAAGCCAAAAATACTTCCAATTTTAAGAACTTTTACAACACTATAAGAGCCTGTCAATTAATGTGTCCATGCTTGACAAGTTGTGGTCACCAAGCTACAAGCTGTGAAGACAGCTGGAGGATGAAAGGTCACTATGCACTGTGTGCAGTGTGCACTAAATAGCAGAGCAGCATGAAGAGGTTTTTGATTCCTCAAGAGCCAGGCAACAGTGCTGGTGCGAATGAAAGTCAGCCAAGTACTTCCAAACGACCACGTCAAATGAGTGAAGGAGGAGGCCCTACTGTAGCTGAGAAAATGAAGATGTACAAGAAAAACCTGAAGTTTAACCCTAAGTGGAAGGATAAATGGTGTTGGATCGACTATTTACCAAATGATGGCATGTACTGTTCAATCTGTAAGAGATTTGGTAAGCCTCCACCATCTGCGCGTGGAGCATGGGTATCTAAGCCAGTTGCTAATTGGGTTAAAGCAACTGAACTCTTGAGGCAACATGAAAGATCAGAATGGCATTTGGCAGCTGTAGAGGTAAAGGCTTTGGCTAGTGTTGCTCAAACTTCGGGGGACATAATTGAAAGAATGTCTGTTATTAGTGATGAAGAGAGAAAAAAGAATCGTAGCCTCATAAAAATATTGCTAAGATCGCTTCACTATCTTGTCATAAATCATTCCCCTCATACAACTATGTTTGATGGCATAATTCAACTTCAAATTGACAATGGAATTGAGCAATTAGAATCACACAAGCAATCCTCTCCTTCCAATGCTACCTACCTTTCAAAATTTAGTACAGCTGAATTTTTGAAGAGCATTAGTTTTCATATAGAAGATAACATACTTGTTCGCTTCAAGAGCAGCCAATTTTACTCTATCATGGCAGATGAAAGCACTGATATCTCTTCAAAGGAGGAATTGGCCATTTGTGGTAGGTGGCTAGAAGATGGTAAAGCTGTGGAGGGTTTTCTAGGTCTGGTTCACGTACATGAAGTTAATGCTGAAGCTCTTACCAAGTACTTGCTTGCATTTCTCCATGACAAAGGCATTTCCCTTCAAAAAATTCGTGGTTTGGGCTTTGATGGAACAAATACTATGTCAGGTGAGAGGAGTGGAGTGCAGAAACGTATGAGATCTCTTGTTCCTAGTGCTCTCTATATTCATTGTCATTGTCATAAGCTCCAGTTAGCTGCAGTTTACTCAGCAAATGAACACAATGAAGTGAAACGAGTCTTAGGTACCCTTCTTACTATGTGGAAATGCTTCCATTATTCGCCAAAGAAAGCCGAAAAGTTGGCTGAAATTGAGGCAGTGTTGAATACACCTGAAATAAAGGTTACCAAGCCCAGTGATACACGATGGTTAGCCAGAGAACGTTGTGTCCGTGCTGTCCGACAAGTGCTTCCTGCTTTGGTTAAAACTTTCAAAGAAATACATGCTGAAAGTGGCGATGCCGAAGCATATGGTCTCTCTGTGCTCTTGTGTACCTACACGTTTGTTGCATGCTTATACATGCTCTGTGATGTTCTCCATACAGTAGCCAAACTACAGGGAGGTCTTCAATCCAAGGATCTTGATCTTTCAGTTGTACCAGTGATGGTGCAAACCACTACTGGCAGATTAAGGGAGTTGAAAGATAATCCCAGTTCTAGTACTTGGTTCAAAGACCACTCCCTGGTATTTTCAGACCCAGCACAGCTAGGAGAACTTGATATTGAGATTACAGAGTTTGATAAGGAAACCTTCATTCAGACTGTATATAAACCTTATATTCAGAGTGTTATTGACCATATAACATCCAGAATGAGATCATCTGATGTATTTTCAGCATATTCTATATTCAACCCTCGTCATTTGCCAGAAGAAGAAAAAAATTTATCTACGTATGGGTCAGAAGAGTTAGAACTTTTAACTAACTACTATGGAAAGCCTCAAACCGTGTCTTTTCAGTGCACTACTGGCACTTCAGTACCTGATGTTAATCCAGAGCAAACAGAGGCTGAATGGAAAATATTTCGACGAATGATGTTCACAAAGTTCAAGAACAGCACAGCTAAAGAAGTAATCAATGCTCTTGTATCTAATACTACTCTTGGCTCTGCTTTTCCCAACCTTGTCACATTAGCCACAATAGTTTCAATCCTGCCAGTGACTACAGCAACAGTTGAGAGGAGTTTCAGCAACATGAAATTAGTCAAAATGAGGTTGAGGAATCAGCTTAGTGACAACACTCTAGATCAGGCCATGAGAGTCTGTATTGAGGGACCAGAAAGACTAAGCAATGAAAGCTTGGAGGCTATTATAGATCACTGGAAGCAGCAAAAAACACGCAGATTACTTGTGTAATCATTATTTAATGTTGGCTATCGTAATAATATTATTAATTTTTGCAACTAATCTTGGGGGGGAAGTTGGGTTCATTTGGGGGGGAAGTTGACCAGTTTGGGGGGGAAGCTTCCACTGCGCCCCCCCCCTTAGATGAAACCCTGGTATGGTATATATAGGGGAAACAAGACGTACACTAGACAAACGTTTAAAGGAACACCAATATGCAGTAAAAAGGCATGATGAGAAGAATGGTATAGCTGTACATGCATGGAACAGTAATCATAAAGTAAATTGGTTGGAGGAAAGAGAGAGTTGAGAACTACACCAGAAGAAGGATTACTGAAGCAGTAGTGATCGAAAGCCTGCCATCAACATCTAACTTGGACAATGGCCTGGAGTTAAATCCAACATGGCAATCAATTGGTTGAGATACAGCATAAGATATCATAACGGTTGTTTACATAAAGTCAGCCAGAAATAGAATAATCTGCTCACTTGTAATGAGATAACTGGTAAGGTTAGGTGTAAATGAGTGCTGCTCTATGTAACATTTGCCTGTTAGTTGAGAAACAAAATATCTGTACTGTCTTATTTTCCATTTGTTATAATTATGATGACCACTTCTATTTTTTTTTTTTTTCGATAAGGTGTCAAGTGTCAACATTATCATATTTTTTATGATGAGGGTAGTGATACATGTAAAATGTACTTCATCTATATACTGTATTAACTGGTCACAATTCGCCATGCAATTAAGACTTTACAAAAGTAACTTATAGTTATTGTAAACTCTAAAAATAGGAAACCTTTGGCACTGTTAGTAATATGTTTTACTACATATGAACAGTCAATAAAGCAATGGATATAGGATGTGAATTCTAGTACTCATGGGTGATGGAGTGGGGAGCCAGTGGGGACACTGGCCCCCACCCCCATATTTATAGCTTGGGGCCACCGGGGCACACTGCTGTGCAGATTGAAGTATTGAATTGAAAATAGTGGGGTATAGGATAACAGGGCCTTACAAGCTCCCCATTATCACCTAAGCTCCCCATATCACCTGAACTCCCCATGTCACCTGAGCTCCCAATATCACGTTGGGCTATTGTGTCCCTTATTGTTTAGAGTATAGTTAGTAACAAAAAAACATTAAGAATGTAAAATTAGGGGCTTGGGGCTGCTCCAAAATATAAAACTAGCTAATAATAATATTACATTAGCTATATGCAGCTCCATAATTTTAGTATTCCTGAATACCAACTTAAAAAATGAAGATAACTCAGCAATCCACAGTTGGACAGGTGACATGTTATGTTCTCTTGGCTATGAATTCTTTGATTGCTGCATTGATTCTTGGAGTAAAAACGTTCACATGATAAAGATTATCATATTCCATTGCATAAAGGAGCCTATAAAATATGACAAGGCAACTTTGAAAGAGATGCACCACAATATTTAATTATTTGATTATGCACGGACTTTCCACCAATGAAACTAACCATTACCTGGCCCTCACATTGGATGTTGTAGCATATATTCAGCAATCAGAACATTCTCTCCACCACAACTAGGAAGACCTTAGTCCATGAGCAGATAAAAAACGAGTATCAATTGGGGGAGTAATTCTTACCTTGATTTTCAGTTACGCTGGTGTTTGTAGTGTTGGAAAATGTGTGATGGACCCGTCACAAAAGTAGCTTATTAGGACTAGGGATGCAATTTTTCAACATGGCTGGCACATTAAAGCATTATGTATGTAATGCTTGTTTTAATATTTCCATAAAAATTTTTCATACATTACAATTTTATAAAGTGATGATAGATCTTTGTCAGTTTTTAAAATTGTAAAAAATTTTTTTATTACACTTGGGAGTTCCTTCAATTAACTTTTAATAAAAATTAACTAGAAAAAAATTATGCCTGATTAAAATATCTATATTATTATAACAAAAAGCCATCTGTACGTTTAAATATAAAATTGAGATGTGAAATTTAATACCATTAATTATACTAAAAAAATGACAGACTCTGGTTATAAGTTGCTCCTGGTCATTCCAATTATAATTATGATATTTTTCGTGTACTATGCATTAAGTTAGAAACCGCGAAGTGTTTTATGACTACAGTTAGTGGACCTCTCATAGCAGAGGAACCAGGAGAACTAAAGGAACAATGTTCCCCACCCCAGATATTAGACTAATCGAGCCCCCCACCCCTCTCCCCCCCTCCCCCCATTTCATTCAACTATACAAGCTATTTATGTAATGGGAGATAATTATACAAGATTACTGCATGTATAAATATGTGATTTTTATATTATTGGTGCAATTAATATGATTTTCCCACACATGAAGCTCAAGTATAGTAACTAAAAGCACTATTTTTATACTTACTTGAATGTGTGAATTGTACTTAGGGTTCCAACTTAAGGTTGTGTGGCAGCTAGATTGCTGCTGGAATGTACAAATACATAGCAATCTAGTTGCTACTTACAGGGATAAACTCTGTCAATAAATGAAGTTTCAAAGTTTGCTGATGTTTAAAATGTCCCAGAGGCCCTTGTCTATGTTTTTCAGCAAAAAAAAACAACAACATTAAAAATGTTTGATCCCTTAGAAAGTTTAAATTAGATAACACTAAAGGTATTGGAGGCATCCATGGGAATTTCAGCCTTGCAAGGAACCCTTTTCTGTTATTAAAACTTTTGATCAGATTATAATACACTTAGAGGGTCAGATAGCTATATAGCCAGCATGATTATGCTCTCTCAGACATATACTGAAGTTATCTAGCAATCTGCTCATTTCTTTGCATATGTATGATGTAGTTGTTGTTTTTTTTGGAATTTTAGTGTAGTAACTAATTGTTGTTTTGGTTGAACATTTACATTTTAGTTTTAGTTATAGTTTTTTGACAAAACTATTTCAAAATTAATTTTAGTTTTAGTTTTTCACTAGCAAAGACTACAATTTTAGTTTTAGTTTTGATTGGGAATAAGTGAAATTGTGATGATTGCAGTATAACTATAGCTGCTAGAGTTGGTATGTTATAAAAAGAATGAGTAAAACTATCAGTCCTTTACTGAATTAATCAATATGAAGGATTGTATATAGCTAGCTAATATAGTTCATTGAAAACCTTGTACATCCCAAAAAATGTTCAATGAATGAAAAATAACTGCTCTGCTCTGCTGCAGCTGGAAAAGGTTCAATTTGAAAACCTTACCTGATATACATTTTTTTAACAATTTTAATACACGAGTATGATTGTTGAGTTGCTCAAGAAGAGAATTCATTCAGCATAATTCTCGATATGACTTACTGACTCTGAGCCTGACTGATGGTCTCCCAGTATTTCAAACTTTCATTTTTTTATTTTGGAAATGCAATAATAGAGTGGCCAACCCTAACCCAGCTGCTTTAATGAAGTAATGAAGATCTACCTCACTACCACATTTCTACACATGTTTATGTCCTTTGTTAAAAAAAAAAAAATGAAAAGCACTATTGATTTTCTTTTATATTTAAGGACTGATTATAAGACCAACACATCAAGAGGCCCTGATGAGATCTCATCAGTGATGTTCAAAGCCTGCTCAGTCCTGCTTTGTAACAGATTGGCTCATCTCTACAACTCCTCCTCTTCAGGAAAGGCTCTCAACTCATGGAAATCATCTAGAATCACTCCCATCTTTAAGAAGGGTGACCTGAGCTGTGCTGAATACTATAAACCCATCTCACTACTTTCACTGGTAGGGAAGATCCAAGAAAGACTTGTCCATCATGTTCTTATAAATTACCTCCTTGAGCGCAACGCCATCTCATCCTACCAGTTTGGTTTCTGCCCTGGGTGTTTTGCATTAGAGGCTCTGGTTTCTCTGACCCAGTCTTGGCATCAGACAATGAAGGCGGGCCTGAGTCTGTCTGTTTTTTCTTTAACCTTGCCAAGGCCTTCTACTCCGTACCTCATCACTGTATTGTGGATGCTCTTTCCAAGGCTGGAGTCACAGATCCACTGCTTGGCTGGTTTCGTAACTACCTTACTAACAGGTCTCAGTTTGAGGTATTGGAAGGCTCAGCCTCACCTTCTTGCAGTGTCAACTCAGGGGTGCCGCAAGGATCCATTTTAGGCCCCCTTTTAGTCATCCTCACCTTCGATGGAATCTTTCATCTTCCCCTATCCTGCAAAAGGAATTAGTTTGGATATGCTGATGATGTTACTTCCTCTCGGAGTTTCTCCCGTACTGATGATGAACCAGCCGTGTTGGATGATCTGGCTGTAATTTCTAACTGGCTTTCCAGCAAAGGTTTCAAACTTAATACAGGCAAAGTAAAGGCAATGATCATTTCCCGCAAGAAAGTCCCTCCATCATTATGTATTCAGCTTCAGGGAGAGTATATTCAATAAAATTCCTGTGAAGATTATATCCCTGTCTTCTGTCACTAATTTCAAAAGGTGCCTAAGAATTCACCAGCTTCAGTATCATTAATGCTGTTGTTAACAGCAATTATCTACTTATTCACAACTTTTTAATCTGTCTACTGTTAGGAAGGGCTTCACATTAACCTTGTATGGCTAATTGGTAATTTTCCTGTATGTTCAATTGTATCAAATTATTAAAAACAAAATGCTAGCATAATCTGGCAGGGCCTATAATACTGGGACGATTGCTGTCCAGGTCACCATAAATGCTACCTCTGGAGCAGTGCTAAATGAACATTGGAGGCTTTCATGGCCTTCTTAAAAGTAATACTTTGATTACTATTACATTTTATTCCTTTAATTTCTTGGTACTATATAAATGTAATCACAAAACATATTAAAAGAAAGGTATAAAGAAGTGTCTGTATAAACAGATAGCGAGCCAGCCTAGCTACAACTTACATGAGATCTGTGCACATAAATACAATATAATATAAAAAAAGTTTGCATTTATTTAAAGCACTGTGCTTGCTTCGACATATAAAGCCTACACTTTTCTAAGTTCAGTAGTTTTATTTTAAATGTATGTGGTGTTAACTAACAATTAATTTTAGCTATATAAACTATTACCAAAATATTATTTCTTATATCATTTTTTCCCATTAGCTATTGATAACTTCTGTACTACCTTCTTTATAAGTACAAATATTTAGTTGTTTTTATTAGGTCAAGAGCCAGTAGCTCTCAGGTACCAAAGTTGACATAGTTGTGTTATTATTATTCAGGTAAAGGGTCTTTCAATGCCATGGTAACCACTCACATCAGCTTTTTTGTGACTAGGAAGCCACCCCTAGAGCAAGCTATAACAAACAGGGTGAATTACTTTCTTCAATAATTAAGAAAGTCCAAATTTATTTTCTATGTTGCATAATCCAAACATGTAGAATACTTTTTATGTCCTATACCAGAACACTTCAATACCACTTGGTAAAACTAAATGAATGCAATCATTCATTACATCATACTACATCTAGTCCCTCTCTAGAGAATGGAAGGTAGTAAGGTGGTCTTATTGTGGTGCTATCATGTGATCTGGTCATGCGAGTGTCCGAAGATTGTGAACTTGTGACATGTTGAGATTCTTGTGTGTGTGGTACTTGAAGTCTGAAATCTCATCGGTTTCTACCACAGTTCCCACTGAACATCAACACGATAGGAAGAGGGACTGTGGTTTATAATGTAAGTTGTTGATCTACATCTTGATGGGAAACAGTGCTGAATCTGAAAGTATTTTATTTCTTACAGGAAGTGATATTGGAATCTTCAGATAGAATTAGCTACCAACACAGAGGATATTTAGTAAACTCAAAGATTCATTTAAAAAGTCCCAAAGCCAGTCTCTAAAAAACTTTATTAAATTGCAATACAATAAAATACTAATTACAATATTTTTCCAAAACTAGCTACTTCATTATGCTCATAATATTATACTTATCATGCTAGCATATGCTAGTATGTATATCACTTATTATGCTCAAAATCATGCCAGCACAATTTGTCAACCCTTAGTGATAGGTACACTTAATCATGAAAAAATGAAACTGATTCATGAGAAAAAATGACGGAAAAATGACGGTACAAAGACATTTTAGCTATTGATGAAAGTATAGTTATATTATTATCATATTATATTCATCCATGAAGAAGAAAATTGAAATAAGCAACAACCACTAAATTCTGTCCAGAATTAATAATGCTGGACTTGTTCCGCTTTGATATACTACGAATTTGGTCTGCCATATTGTATAAGGACACAAGTAGTAAAAAATCTGACTCAGCATATCAATAAGTGGAGGTGTTGTGTAAATCCACGGATTGCCCTCTGTAGCTGGGTTGTAAGGCCAGCTATGCGCAAAAATAGTTCAGTCAAACTTAACTAAAACTATCTTTAGGAGATAAAAACAGAGAGAGTGAAATGATGCAAGGTTCTAGTTTAAATAGTGGGATGAGGAAAGGTGAGCATGAGTGGAGAATATACATATATGGAAAAGAAGTGTTTGCATGAGCATGTGTGTATAACTGTTCCACAAATTAAATAAATCGCATAATGATACAGAATGAATGGGTGACTGTTAATGGATCAATGTTTATTTAGCTGCAGGAGGAGGTGACTAGCAAGTGTGGTGTGAGCAGGGAAATGTAGTGAATAGGTGAGAAGTGGGTGAATGTGAGAAATGAGTTCAAAAGAAGATTGCAATTACTGTTGGAGTACTGGGGAAAAACAACGGCAAACTAAAGGTGACTGCTATTATAGTTTTATTTCCACTTACAGGTACGACATACAGTAGCTAAAAATGAGGGCTCCTTCTGAAAAAGGGAGTGTTGGGCTAGCAGGACACCTGTCGAGCCCCACACAAATGGAATCCTGGTGTGAAATTGCATGTGGAACTGCACCAACCCTCAATTTAATTGAATATTCTTGACAGAATGTGCCAAGTGCAAACACAACTGAGAATAATTGCTGTGTTTGATGATCGTGCCTTGTATGGCTGGTACATCCAACAAATTATTTTTCAAGTTTTCTAAAAGGTGTACATCCTTATTGCAAGACTTCACATTGAATGTAGCCAGATTCTTTAGCTAACCACTAAGCGGAGAAAGGGTCTGGGGACAATGTTGCACCTTGGCTGTTCTACAGCCAAGATTTTGGGCTGTGATTAGTTAACATTTTGTTGTTGTCTCCTTGCAGCCCACGGTGAAATTACTATCAAAGTGTTGGTAATTGCTGCGCTTGCACAAAAATACTCTGCGTTTGTACTGGGTCAGCTCGCCCAGCAAACCTTGGGCACCACAACAGTAATTAGACAACCCTACCACATTCCTCTAGAACAGTGGTCGCTAGGTCGAACTAGAGGTAATCACGAGATTGCTTGCAGCATTTATTCATTGACGTGAGCGGGATACGTTTAGTTTTTCTCGGTAAGATATCTAGAAAACATCGCCATTTGTAGTAGCGCAATTAGAAATGTAATATTTTGTAGTCGTTGAAAACTAAACTTGGAGTGATGGGGATTGAGAAAAGGAGACTGTGGAGCCTTGAATTGTCCAAAAATCTTTATAGGTGGTGAAGAATGTACACAAAGCGTAGTAGGAACTGTTCGCTCCTGACTTCACTTATCATAAGCACCTCTAAATTTTGGCTCTATAGGAAGATTTTATGACCAAGCTTCCCTTATTCAAATTGTTGCAACATTTGCATTTTAAAAGTTATATCAGGGACAATTCAATTGCACAAAAATTAGATAGGTGTCTACATAAGAACTTTTTTTTACCTTATAGAAGCTATACATTAATAATATTCGTCACACATAATTAAAAGCAATATCGAATAAAAAAGCTAATTCCAACACAAAATTGCTTCTAAAAGCATAAAGTAATGTAACTTAACAAATTAATAATAAAATATTTACACCTCATTTTCATTGTAAACTGGATTTTGTTGAAGTTGATCTTCATTGTCTGCTTCTTTGATGTCAATGTGACCAGGCTTAACTCGAAGGCTTCTTCCAAAGTTTGTTTTGTAGTTGACAAAAAATTCCTGTCTTCCATGAAAAACGACTGATGGATACTCTCCAAAGAATCCAGTTGTTTTTGAGGCTCTGTTCCAAGTGATCTGATTTTCTTCAGTGGTACCGTGCACTAGAGTAATCATCCTCCCAGCAATGCTTTGGCTACCTAGTAACACTTGTTTTTCCTGATTCAAAGCTATTGAGGGATACCAGCTGGCTCCTGGCGCTTCAATGACATTACCCCACTTAACTTCCTTCAGATCAGTGTGCAACTTTCCTACGTAAGTTTTTAGGGTAATGTTCGTAGTCATTGCCATCACCACCATGTCCCCCACCATGGAAACGTCGGGATTACTTCCCACCGTCCTGTCTCTTATCCACCAATCAATTTTCATAAACACTGCCTCTTCGTGAAAGTCTACTTTTCCTACAGCATACTTATTGCCCCTGAAAGCTGCTACGATCCAGCCGTCGTTATTGGCACATATTTTGGGGTTGCGTTCACTGCATATAGATCTTCCGTTCATCTTTCCCTCCATTCTCCGACGTTCAGAACTGTACCTCCAAATGTGATAGTGGCATTTGAAAAAATTTGTGTCGTGGCACTCAACCGTGTATACGTTACCACCTTGTCTGAACAGCGCTACATTTGGGTTTTTTCCAGTAGTATACTTCATATAATTCCCCCAAGCAATCTCTCTACGATTGATTTTTCCAACGTAATAGTATAAATTGGGAGTAAAAGTAGTATCCGTACATATTACGGCAAGTTTATCCTCTCGAAGAACGTCAATGCTAGTGCAGCGGCCATTACTTTGATCGACATAGTCGCCGCACGTAATAGTCGCTCCAACGGCCATGATTAGTTACAGTACTTATCTCTGGTATGAATCGAACTTAAACGGATTTGGTCTACACAATGGACAAGTTTCTATTCCTGCTACTGAGTGGCTTGGGATTTTATGCTGTTGCAAATCATCGCTGCACATGCGCAATCCTGCAAATTATAAATTATAGGCTATGTTGGCTGTAGAGGTAAGGGGGAGTGGGAAGTTCCCCAATTCTGGCAAAGGGGAGTATTGTAGATTAAAATAAGAATAAATGATGTACCTTGAAATAGTTGAATTTTATCTTTGAAGCTGCAATTAATTTGTTCCACCAGAAAGTGGTAGCTATAGATTAGCTAGAAAACCTGACTTCTTAGTGGTGGAGTTGATTGCATAATTCTCCATCGGACATGCCATTTCTGTTTTCTCTAAAAAGAGTCTTTTGAAACCATCAAATGAAAATGTCACTATTGTCCCAACATTACAATCACCACAAACTTGTCCACCATTATGGAATACTGAAATTAATTTAGCAAATAAACCCCCTGCCATCCTATATTCATGCCCACAATTTTTTTCTCTTTTTTTTAATCCAAGGGTCTAACAGTAATTAAACCATGGGCTAATGTTACAAAGTAATTCTGCTGTATTTAAGGTGACAAGAGTAAACACCTGCCAAAGGTATCCATATCCTGTTTATAAATAATTTAGATGGGTACATAACTAAATCCTGTCCAGTCATCACAAGACTCAAACAACCTTTGTTACATTTTTGTTAGTATTCATCTACCAGTTGTTAAGTTTAGTTAAGTGGATATTCATCGGCCTGTTATTAAGGCCTAGCTGGTATAAGTGGATATTCATCTGCCAGACATTAAAGTTTAGTCCCACATTCATCTGCTTTACCTCACACTAATGTCCTACTTTCTACAAATGAAATTCATTTGTAAGGGAAAAACATGAGATTGTCACGGAATACTTAACTTTCTTTGTTGTTATTGTTGTTAATACCTAGTGTCTCAGTGCACACTTCTGTTCATACCTTGCAATGGTCAATTTGTTTCCTCCTGGGTGATGTGGAAGAATTCTTAATAATCATATTTATTGAATACCAGTACAGATAATCTTACTTTGTTTATAATATTGACTAAGTGCAATTTCAGCTAATTACATATATCCAACTTGGTATGAGAGTGTGCTCTCTTTTATCATACATCTTTAGCTATCCTGAAACATGGGTACCAACTAGATGTGGCACATTGTCTAGACAGCAGTAACCACTATCAGTGGCCTCAAGATGTGTTTGGTTGTAACTGGGAGGAGTTTGATCACACTGGTTAGTACATATCAATAATACGTTTAGCTATTGCCAAAATGACAGATTTCAGTATTTGTTCCTGGGTTTATAGTTATGGGGAAATGATTCATCCTCTGATATAAAACATGGACATGTTTATGTAGGTTTCAGCCAAGTATATTTAATTAGCCAGGTATCTTATGTTAAATTCATGATTTATTATCTATTTATATTATTTGTGTATAAGGTTTATTCCTTTATTCTATCAGTTATTTATTTACTTACAATTTATAATTTAATTATTCATTTTTGATGTTTTATTTACTTCTTAAATTTATTTACTTTATTATTATTTATTACGCATTTATATAGTTATTTTGCTTAATGATTTATTATTTACTATTGTTTTTTATTTATTTTACTTTTAATTATTTACTTTTTATTCATTCATTGTTATTTCCTAGTTTATTATAATTGTTTATTTACGTTTTGTTATTTTTATTTATTTTTTTTATTTATTTATTTATTTTTTATTATTAGCTATTATTATTTTATTTTTAGCGAGGCAAATGATCATACAATTGCAAAATATATAAAATGACAATGGATAAACAAAAAGCTAACAACCAAATGAACGAGTAAGTAAATAAATAAATAAATATTAATTATTTATTCTGTATTAAATTTTTTACCTTATAGATTTATACTGATTTTTTATTAATTGAGTAATGTATACATTATTATT
>WLWD01006340.1_pt1 | contig 19093 bp, 9 predicted proteins | sample 6712731 | NCBI WGS metagenome assembly WLWD01 (sample SAMN12718690, study PRJNA576275) | sponge metagenome | isolation source: marine sponge | host: Mycale hentscheli | place: New Zealand: South Island, Marlborough, Capsize Point | collected 2014-11-01
AATGATGAGGGGAAAAAAAAAAAATTTACTGAAACTTTGAAGGATGGGAAAAGAAAATATTGAAACTTTGAAATGGAAAAGAAAATATTGAAACTTTGAATTATGAGGAAAAAATGGAGAATTATGGGTCCTATTACAAGTTTTTCGAAAGATAGGTTAGCATCTCCCTGTACTCTATCCACTGACTCTGCAAGTGACAGTTCATCAGCAGGCCTCTTCCTTGAAGTTGACACTCCTAGTGTTGCTAGCGATTCTTTCATCATAGCCTCCTTTAAATTCAAGTGAAGATTGCTATGGGTAGTGTGCAAATGTGCAAGCAAGTTACTAGTGTTCCCATTCTCGGTTGCCACTCTTCGATAACAAGTGCGACAAATTGCAGTCCCCTTCTGAAACTCTCCATCCTTTTTTTCCAAGCCAAAATAGTTCCACACTTGACTCTTGCTTCCAGGCGTCTTGTGTAGCTCCGGTACTCTCGTCGCAGGGTCTGCCGTACTTACTTCTTGCAAGAGAACAAAAATACAGCGGCTCGACTATTGCGTGCGCGTCACTTCCCGCGCATTATGCGCGCGCAGGTAAGTTCGGCGGTTTTTCTAGATTTTCAATATTTCAATATTGCTAGCCAACACGATACCGCCAGACGGTTATTGACAGATACCGCGATCATGACTATATACCGGTATATCGCCCAACCTATACCATACAACACGTCAAATTCTGTTATACACGGCATAATAACTAAGAACTTGTTCCTTACATCAGAAGATGTAGGATCCTGATCCTCCATCTCTGGAATGAACTTCCCACCTTCCTATAACAACAACAACACACACACACACACGTACGGTGACTAACCAGTTCTACCTTACATATTCCTATTCTAACTCGAGTGTATATTAATCGCTACAGAATTAATCACAGTTCGTAATTACTTCACTAGGTTTTTTGATGCCCCGATGTACAACATGTTACAATAACTATTTTTATTGCTAGCTAATATCAGGACCAAAGTATACTTGAAAATTTCATCCTAATCTCTTCGAAGTTTCTAACACTTTACCAACTGACCCTCAAAGGTACATTCTAAAGTATTGTTACCACTGACTACCTGGAATTCTCCTGGAATGACGGGCGTACACTGCGGCTCAGCAATGTACCAGGGAGGTGGGGAGGAGCCTCGGCTAGGCACATTGTTGTGGCCGGGGAATGTGCGAAAAGGATCCGGGCTTGGACGAAACCCTTCCAGTTCAGAAGTGGTATAGGGGTCAGAGGATGACCTTAACAACCACAGTATACAATATCAATATACTGCAATAGGCATACAATTAATACCTCACCTGGTGGTTGTTCTCTGAGGATGCTGTAAACAACAACAACAACAACATAATAATAATAACAATAATAATCAGGGTTTTTGTGGGTGGGAGAACTGCGTGTAATTAAGTCACATCGATTTTAAAAACGTTGGATGCACATACATCTATGAGAGCATATACCTCTATGAGAGCACATACCTCTATGAGAGCACATACCTCTATGAGAGCACATACCTCTATGAGAGCACATACCTCTATGAGAGCACATACCTCTATGAGAGCACATACCTCTATGAGAGCACATACCTCTATGAGAGCACATACATCTATGAGAGCACATACCTCTATGAGAGCACATACCTCTATGAGAGCACATACCTCTATGAGAGCACATACCTCTATGAGAGCACATACCTCTATGAGAGCACATACCTCTATGAGAGCACATACCTCTATGAGAGCACATACCTCTATGAGAGCATATACCTCTATGAGAGCACATACCTCTATGAGAGCATATACCTCTATGAGAGCATATACAATTAGTTTGGTCAAATGCATGATTATATAATCTTACCACTCACAGAATTCAACTTCAGATAAGCTTTCAAAAATTCTGTTGAGCTCTTACAAAACCCTGATAAAAGACTAGTACCACACTATAGTAAAAATTAATTCGTATATTTCTACCTAGCTACAAACACAACAAGTTTGATTTCACCTAAGCATTGAGCCTCTCAATTATCATTCCATAATCTACGCCAACCCACTGACCCAACCCACTGACCCAACCCCCACATGTGTAGAATGCATATCACTCACCAGCATGTTGTGGGGTACAGGGGGCGGAGAAGGAGGTGGAGACGAAGAAGACGGAGATTCAAAGGCAGGACTCGATTCAGGCGAGTGGAATGTAGGTGAGAAATGGTGTGCTGAAGCTCCTCCCACTCCATCTGAAGAATAAAGGACTATCTTCATGCAGCTCATGACCGGCTGTGATCCATGCAGCTGTTCTGCCTGTAGCACATGCTCGGGGCTGGATAATGGCTTGAAGCCTTTTTGCTGTAGATCACAAACAACGAAATAATGCTTAGTAATATGTATACATGATCTAGCACCAAGCTATCATAATGATCTAACACCACACACACAACATCAGTAATACTGGGTTTAAGACACAATCAGTGAGTCAAATCATGTATTAATAATGCATTTATTTATTAATCTATAGCAAATATTTAATATCAAAGTCGATACTTATGATAACTGACTGGAGTAAACTATATACACAGCTTCCGTTTTAGTAGGGTATCTCTGTGGGGAAACAACTGACAGAGTCCGTACAAATCTTATGCGTCTTCCATGATAAACAGTACTCTGCAGAGATTTGACTGCTCCTTGGCTATTTGCTGGCATAATTTATTGACACCTCATAAGCTAATTTGTCACGTTCATTGTGCAGTGCCACATATTATTAAAAAAAAAAGAAGCTGTAATGAAAAACAAAAAACAGACTATACGAAAGCAATTCAAGGATGTACTACCCGGGATTTTTAGGCCTTTTTAGGCAGGCATTTTGCACTCCTGAAAATTATTGTGATCTACATGGTGACATTTACCACGAAATGTCCATTCATTTCATGGAAATTATAATCTTTCTCTATTTTAGTTCTTTTCACTATATTTATAACGTATTGCCAGAGTAATACTTCTATTGAGTATTAATGGAAGAACACACTACGTGCAATAAATAATGATATACTACGTATTATCTATTTCTGTATAGTTTCAGTTCATGATATCTATTCCACTTATAGTGTGCTCATATAAACTCTATAATATAATTAATAGCTTGTAAGTAATCTATAGTGACCTCATAAGGTACTAGAATCACTGAACAATTAGTCCCGCCCACTCCAGCATTCCATTGGACTTATTAGTCACTGACCAGTCATATGATACTGGACAGTATTAGTGTAGCACTAGTAACCAGTTAGTGTAACCATAGCTACCAATACACGCAACGGTACTGTAGACAACTAGGATCATATGTATGATAATGACAATAACTTAACACTTTGGCAAGCTAGTCTAATGTATGAAAATATCACATAATATATTTCATTGATACAGTAGAATATTATGAGTTCGTTGCTCCAGATTTTGCACAAGTGGCACAGGCACAGTGTAAATATGGCCAATCAGACGAGTGATATTCTCTGGTATCAAATGAATAATAAATTACTTGTGTACAATAGCACAATGAACAATGCTATTGCTTGGGGCACAGAATTGTACATAAATTACACAGAACTACACTGTGACCAGTTCCATTAACTCTATACTAACAAAATAACAACAACAAGGTCAGTTGATACGCAAAATTAACGAGGATAGTAACAAAACAACAACAACAAAAACAAAAAATAAAAACAAAATGACATATGTAATAACTTAAAAAAGAAACAACAAAACCGTATCTACTATACACCTCAAAGTATATAGCTCCATGATGTTTCCCCCATCACAACTCTCGTATCAAACCCTCGCACATTACCTCAGTGTCGAAGAAGTACATGGTGAATTTTACACCTGGAAATATACGCTGTGCATGATCCTGAAGGGACTGAAGGGTCAGAGGTCGAGAAATCAAGACACTCCTGTTAAACAATGAATTAATTCCATTTACACTTACACACAAACATACATACCATACATACATACTATACATACATACTATACATACATACTATACATATATACATACTATACATACATACTATACATACATACATACATATACAAATTCACACAACATTCATACAAATCTCTACCATTTCCTTGAGCACACAAACACAAGCTTACCTCTTCTCATCTCCCATTTCAAACTTCACACGTAAATCACTCCGCTACAATAAACAAATAAATAGCCAGTCAAGTCATTTGGTAAGCAATAGATTACTATCATGTCATAATTGCTAGGTGGAGTGTTTTCGGTTTACGTGGTTTAATGTTTAGTTACTAACAACGGTTTACTAACTCTCATTTGGTGTGCCTGTAAATTATAACAAGATTATTGGAGGAGAGCATTCGTTCAACTTTAATGGAGGTTTTTACTAGGAAGATGAGATATTATGTAACAATTAGTTCACTTAAGTTACTGCTGTAGTTGTTAATACTGAACTCAAGTCAACCAATACGTTTCTTCTTCATTTCGTTATGATAGCCTAGTTGGAATCAAACGCGTACAGCAGACCAGTGATTCAATATATTCTTCACACCACACCCACTTTATCACACCCTGTCACGCCCATCTCGCCACACCCACCCTGGTTGTCCTTTGTCTAGCTTGTCCAGTAGACACAGACTTGGAGCGAATCCCCAACAGAAGATTGTGTTGGATGACTTCATCTATCTTCTGTGCCTCTACTGTCATAAACACAAACACACACATAAACATAAGTCACAAACACAAATACCACACGTGGCCCAATACTATATATATATAATATACATAATATTGACACGGATCTTCCCTCACGTCATTTTAAAGTTATCACTTATGTTAGAATAACTGATCGCCTTTACATACACAAAACCTATAATTATACTTCAATACAATACACATAATCTTTGCGTCTTGGTCTCCCTTTGCTCATTTTACTAACACTGATGTTAAAGTTTGTTACCTAATCATTTAGTTTCCTCCTATCTGTCTCCCACCAAACTAACACCACAAAGTCTCTCGCAAGAGCTATGTAGAAGCAAACAAAAATACCAACTTGCTCCATTATATTGCACCAAACTGTTTATATTGAGTTTTGAAAGCTTTACTTGATGGACAAATAGCCCATGAGACTAAGATGGATATCCCTTACCAGATACCAAATAACTTACCATAACTTCCTTGAGTAGCCATGGCCACACCAACTGGTTAGAGACGATGACAGAATCCAAGTAAACCGCCAATCCGTAGGGTTCACTACACACATGCACAGTAGTTCATCTGAACAAGGCTGTCCCTGATAATACTCTAATATGACCACCTAAATAACATAGGGACTATCCCAATGCATTATACCTGGATTGCCCTTAACAAACTCAAGTGTGTTTTCTTGAAAGGTGCTAATAGAAATGAAGACTCCTATTTGTGTATTAACCCTTTCACCCCGGAATTGTCAATCACCATAAGTCACTGTTAGTCCGGGTCTACTACCTCAGAAAGTGACCACCTGGTCGCCATTTTGACATAAGCCGCACTCCTAATCCAAATTCTAACTTAGGCTTCCACATTAGCCAAAGAGATACCATCGCAAAGAGTTTGAACTTTACTTACTAGCTATTGCACTAACTTCTGAAGGCTACAGTACTCGAGTGAGAAAACACAAACAAGAATAAACGACAATTTTCTTGAGTTTGAGGTGTCCTTTACAACAGTGAAGGGGTTAATACATTAATAAGAGTTCATTACAAGCCTCCCTCCCCCCCGCGCCATGATCTCTATCATAACACAGGAAGATAATCACATGTTAATAAATCACATGATTCCTTATCCTGTTAGAAATAGCTGACAGATACACAGGTAATTGACACATATATACATCACACCTGATGCATCCAGCAGTTGACTGCACAATGTTAGTATTGGAGGAAGACTTACTTGAGCGAGCCTATCATGGTCATATCACACTAGAGAGAGACAAACTATCTGATCACTTGACATTAGCATAAAAAAAAAAGAGTTGATACCACCTCAAGCTATCAAACACAAATGACAGCTGCTTGCAAGACTTGGGGTGGGTGGGGGGCTAGAAACTAGCAGGAGAACACACCTTTCCTCACAGTAAGTGGTGTGGGCTGAAGTCCTTACCAGGACTCTTGAATTTGCACCCCAGGAAATGCCAGGTCCCCAATCACAGCTGGGTGGACTGGTGGGGCTGGCGGAGGCAGATGGAAAATCAGGAAAATTGCCTGAGTTGGGCTTGAACTCAGGACCCACACACACACAATACAGAAGCAATAGGATTAGCAAGAATTGAGCAAAGCACAATGGACCACCAGTGACAAGTTGCTGAAGGAAACAATACCAATGTAGCTGTCTAGGGTTCTAGACCTATCATACATACATGCTCTTAATAAATTCAAGTCTCAATAAAAACTTCTTTTGAGTAGAGTTTACCTTCAGACACTTCTCCGCAACCTTCACTTTCAGTTTAGCAGCTGAAAAAATACACCAATAATCAGTACACTATTCATTCCCCCAATCTCAATATTTTCTACAAACAAACAGAGATCTCATTCAGGATTGCGAGAGTAAAGTGTGCATATGTGAAACCGTAGGACACTAATCCAAGGGGCAGTATCCACACAGCGCCAGAGGATGGGAAGAAGTGTCCACCTACTCCTGTGGGTTGAATGGTTGCCATAATTATCTAAACTTCTCGCTACAATCAACTCATCTTTACTAACAATGCCTATAATTCTCAAAGACAAGCTTCCTTTGAACTGTCTCCACAGTTCCTTAATCAGTTTTATGGCAATATTTCAGGGTCTGGTAATCAGAAGTCAAAGTTCGTTACCTGGAATGACAAGAATGACCAGTTTATATTCTCAATGGCAATGTGCAAACTGAAAATGTGCTGGTAAAGAATGGGATAGTAATTGTGAAGCTACTCAGGATCATTAAGTGCATGGATGTGTAGAAGTATATAGGCTAATCTAGCTTATTGCTTCCTTTAATATTTGTCACATATAAATACTTACAAACTGGACCAATGCTCTCACTGCAGCCAAATACTTCAGATGAAATAGCAGTTTATTATTTTCATGTCTCAGTGAGGATTATACTTTGCTGCAAAAAAGGATCAGAAATATCACGGGATTACACTGATGTGATTTATCACTGTTAAACAAATAAACAGGTAGATACATGTGTCTAAAATCCTGGTAGACCACACGACACACACTGCCTCCTCCTCTGATGATGCACCAAAGGTGCGAATCCTCAGCGTTACTATAGAGTAGCTAGCAAGCTGTTATTAAGACCCACAGAATAATTTATCTTGGTGTAGTATCAATATGTCGATATGTAGCTCATACAAGTTGAAGTTGCAAAGGGTTAAATTGTCCAGTGCAACTTTTTGATACCTGCTGTTTCAATCTTTGGGAGACTGCCATCTTCGATCCACTTTTTGTTGTGTGACAGAATGACTGCCTGACAGACAAACTGAGTACTGTAACCCTTTCGTGCATTTGTGCTGAGGATTAATGGTGACCCCAGCAACCACTGTATTCACGCACAAGACAAAACAGTGACAGAATGAAGTGTTCAGAGTAGTAGAGTGGACTTAGGACCAGGATTGCTGCACTAAATGGAAAACAATTCTATTCCAAATGGTGCCTTAACAACGACAAAGAAACAATGGAGAAATATTCATCAGAAATTACTTAGCCTAGATCATCTCGATCACCATGGAAACACACGCTTCTCTTCACCACCAGCATTTAGATCAGTCAATAATGTCACATGATACTCAGACAAGCTGGTCCCATTTCTTCAAATTTCAATTAGTATGTATCTATTTAGATATGGTAGTGTGTAATTAAAATCCCTCCTCCCCATCATGCTCTCTTCAAAACCTCTCCCAACTTATTCTGTTTTAAACAAACTTTCACAACTAAAAGAAGGTGGCCATTTCTACTCCGGGAACTTTAAGTGTGTGTGAGAGAGACAACAGCAGAAGGATTGGCTGGTTCCTGTCTGGAGTAGGTCAGGGATGTCTAAGAACCAAGTTTATTAGAGTGTGTTCGTAGGTGTTCTACACATCAATATTATCACTATCTCTGAGCTGAGTCGGCCCTGGCAACCTGTACCTGGCTGCTCTTCCTTTCCTACCTTGCTCTCCTATCACCACACAGCCCCACAAAGCTTCCAGTGGTGGCCAGCTATGGCTTCAGTATCGCCTGTCCCTGGTAGGCTACAGATAAACACACGCACAGCTCCATGCACAATCTGACGCACTCAACCGGATACTACTACCACACCAACATCAAAGGCTGTATAACACCAACACTGAGAGCACAGATCTCATTTTAGAAGGAAAAATAAAAAGGTAAGCAAGTGCCATAAAAAATTCTATGTCTTCACTACCCCAAACATTTGCATGAATAAATTACCAACAGAGCGATTCATATATTGTAGACAGGATGATTAGTTTAAGCCAAGAAGTAGAGCCTTCATTAGCCTTAATAGTACAAATGTCACACTAAACTTTTGGTGGAAGAGTCTTGAAATGTGCTACCCTATTTCTATACAATCTACCAATCCGTTCATAGTTTTAAGGATTTCTCTGCAGTGAATTATATTTCAAGATTCACTCCCACACTATCACACCCATGAGATACATGTGTGTTCCCCACCAAGGCAATACCATTCCCTCCTCCTCACTCGCCACACTATCACACCCATGAGATACATGTGTGTTCCCCACCAAGCCAATACCATTCCCTCCTCCTCACCCATCTGGAACCTACCAATCCCCCATACATCCTTTCATTATCCACACATATAAACAATTCGTGCCACCGTGCTGGCTAAATCAACTGATACAGCTACATAGCAGTATTCCCATCTTACATCAGAGACGAAAAACAAACTTGTGTGTGCCTAATAACCTACTTCACACCGTTTCTATCTCACACAAACACTTGCTGCCACAAAACTTGCTCACACACACACTTTTCACACAAACATGCACGTCCATATATGATAGTTATCACATCTGCCTCACCAATGGAAGGCATGAACAGCCACCACTACCTGTGACTCCCGGCAACGGGTAGCAACTAAGAGCCCCTACCTATTCCAATAAATTAAATCTCTTGGTCATTTTCCTTATCAAATTATCACTTATACCCTCACACTGCTATAGCACTCTACTTATTAGCACTTACTCTTTTAATTAACACTTTAAATGTCATTCCTAACTTGAGCATAATTTCAAACTTTATCTAATTTATAAAAACAGTATGAATTAAAAAAAGACACACTACAGCCTTTACAAATTACTTCATGTTCAAATGTTCTGAGCCAACTTTACTCTGAACATCATTGCCCATCCCACCTGTGCATGCATCATTGCTAGGAGCTTAGCCCCAATCCAAACTAACAACCAGCACCGTTCATGTTCTTTCAACCTCAAAACACGAAGACGTCGACCCGAGAAATGCGCAATCACTACTCCGAAAACAATGTACAACACTCAGTTTAATACTACGACTGCACCCTCAGATCAAGTCTGTAAACTACCATAGACTGGTCACAAATACCCGAGCTCATAACTTACCAGTCTATTCAGCCAGTTCAAGCGTACGTACTGCGGAGTAGAGGCTTTCACAACGTCAGCTGCTGAGACATCTTTTCCGTTTTTCCACCATTTTCCTTTGAATTTATCCTGTGATAATCTCGTGATCTGAGCAAATACACATCAATATTTCTAAAAGGCGCACACTGATGTCCGTTAAAATTGCTGCTTGAGCTTGGTGTGGCGTACCGTTTTCCTTGTATTGATGGTGGAAGGGTAGGATTGTAAGGATTGAGGATGGACGGTAGCTTGGATTCGGTGGCTGAACATTTTCATGTAAGTTCTCTTAAACTTAACTTTTGACTAGAAATGTGCATGATATTTTAATTTGGCACTGTAATGAAGACGTCGCCAGTTAACCCTGGCAGTAAATGTAAAGAATATACAATGCTACGAAGTTGTGGGACTGAAGTATTAGTCCCTAAAATGGTGTAAAGTGCATCCTACAGCAAGCTTGGTTTTCATATTGAAATCCTAAAGTGAAGCTAGTCATTATAATTATTGTGAAGGTTAATTGTTTTGGTTAGTGTGTGAATCATCTCTCATTTCAATCTGGACCCCTTCCAGTATTAACACATTTTATCTACAAGTGATTTTTCAGATTTCTGTGTGAGTTTCTAGTACAGTTATCTCTCTATGTTGTTGGTGTTGCCTTGGTATGACTGCAGGTATGGCTAAGCTTTAGAAACCAGCTGTAGTATTTTGGTGAGCGCCGTTATCTTGAATTGCCCTGGCCACCAAATTATAATAATTCAGCGAGCGAGCGAGCGGAGCTGACTATCAGTCGTGTTCAATTGAGATTTCAGATATATATATATATATATGTAGGTATGTATGCGTACGTCAAAAAATTTCGCCCGCGCTTCTAATTACGTAAGGTAGGTAAAGCGTTCACAGTTCCAGTATTTTTCAATTATCGAGCACGGAGAATCCTGCTGCACTGCCTTACACAACTTTGTTTCAACCAAAACGTTTATAGCTACTCTCTTCTTGAAACAATTGTGAAGTCTTTGTCAAGCTGCGCTTCTTTGCCACTGCTTTCGAAGTTTATTCCGGTAATTCTGTTATTGTTAACTCTTCATGCCTAATCATTGCTATTATTTAGCGATTTCCTTCACAAATCATCTTTAACTATACTCATAATATATTTACTCGCTCGCCATGCATTTGCACTATTCGAGCGCACCACTAGTAACAATTTAATACATGTACCATAATAATAATAATTAGGCAAGTTTCATTTTACAAAAAGTTGCCCCTATAGCTTTCATGTTAGTGTCGAATAGTCACAATTTTTTACAAGGCTCACAGAAGCTGGAGAAGAGTAAGGAAATTTGATGTGATCATTACAGGGCATAAAATATAATCATTGAATATTGAAATTGTAAGACACTTGGCATTACCTGTTTTTGTTGACGTTGCATAACTTAGTTGGCGAGCGAGTGAAGCAAGTGAGACACTTAGTATAACTTGATTAAGATTTTGCTATATGTATATGTATGCATGTTAATGACATCTTCACACACATGCCTATTGGTAAAGCATCTTAAAAAAATGCGAGCGGTAGTGCATTTTTTAAAGCATCCAGTCAGTAACGCTTTTAGGCTGTAAAACCAGACTAGTTTTTTTTTAGGCAAGCCCAAATGGTCGAATTTTTGTTTACTTTGTCCAGTGCTTAACAACACATAGTGGTTTATGAGAGCCAGTGAAAGACGCACTAAATTTATTCACCACCTTTAAACAACATGTGCAAGTCCTGCCACTTCAGTTTCAACTGCTCAATAACTCATAATGGAGTGTAAGCAACTGAAATGTCGAAACCTTGGGTTAAAGGGTGGTGTAATATTCAGGATAGATGTTTGTGTTTGTAGAAAGAAATTGCTCTAAGCATACATTTATGCTGTGTGGTTGTGTCATTAGTCTTTGTTAAAGAGTGATCTTGGAGAGGCTGTAAAGTATGTGACAAGAGATGAAGTCCTCACCGCTACTATATCCCAAACACTCAAGCAGCAAGTGGCTCCTGACCAGGTATGTGCATATATGTGTCTACATGTATGTACTGTAGCCACTCCAGCCTTTCTGGGAAAGGAGTGGTACATGCATGACTATCAGGTTGTTGATAGCTGTGATAACTTCAGAAACCATTAGAATGTGTTGTAAGGAAATACAGACACTTTTCAATGTAATTTATATGTCATATGCAGATGGTGAAGTTTGAAGCTACATAAATGTGATTAATAGTTTTGTATTTATCTTTTACGTACATAGTTTTAAAAATAAGAAACGTGTTTCTAGCATTTTCTACCTGATGTCCTGACTGAATCAATGTTTTATCAGATATTATATCAGATTTGTATTTATTTTTATGCAACCTTGTATGAAATTCGTGGAGCACACTTCATATTTATGTCAACTTAGTGGATTGTATTATTATAGGGAGAATATTTACTATGTTCTAAACATAATAGTTTTAGTACTAAGCTTGTTTTGACCCCGAAAGATTTTAGTAAACTAGTACCGTTTACAAAAAAAAGGTAAAAAATATGAATGAACTTAGTGGATTGATGAAGTCAATTTTTTATTTTTTGAGCGTCACCCTGGACACAGTTAATTATTAAAAAAAATATTTTTAGCGTCACTCTGGATACAGTCAATTTAAAAAAATTTTTGAGTGTCACCCTGGGCGCAGTCAATTACCCCGAGTGATTTTAGAAAATCTGTTTTAGTAGTGGCTCACCCTGTAACATTGCTGGAAGCCAGTCCTACTGGTGTATGTAGTCAGGTTAGACGTTTGTGTTGGTAGTCACATGACAGGTACACCCAAAGATAGCAGCCCACATTGAATACAAGGGAAGGGGTGTGTCAATGACACTGGATTATTAAAGCTGTTCAGGCCAGCTGAGCAGTCTCTTCAAGTTTTCCTCCCTGATGTCAAGAAGCAGCCATCAAATAACTATTATCATTATTTCACTTATTCATTCACTTATTCATTCACCTGTTGTAGTTATCATTTTCTTTCATTATCCCACTTATTGAATTATTATTTTCTGTCGTTTTTCGTCGATGTTCGTCAATCGTTGATGTTCGTCGAACTTTGTTTCCAAGTTATATTTTGTTTATTTATCCTCGTTCTTTCAGTTGTTGTTTTTTGTCAGTTATTGTAAAGATCAAGTTACCTTGTGTCTATTCTAATTACCTATAACTAACTGATCAGCCTGTTTAGGTTAACTTTTGATCACTTTAGTGATCTGGTCCTTCGAACACTCCTAAGTGCATTTGTGAAGCTACCGCTCTTCTAAGTGCATTTGTAATTGTGTAGGGAGTGACGCCCCTACAAAAGCTCATTACTGCAACCCAGCTCCAATCAAATTGGGTCTTACCAAGTGAATTCCAATTTACTTTGAAAAAAATTTGTTATAGTATCCACACCTACAAAATTACTTAAACGGTAATTTATTAATTTTTATGCATAATTTTTAGTACATATACGTACATGTGTATTTATCCAACTTTTAGTTTATGTTATAGTTAAAGCATGAGCGCTTAGTTTCTAGTCGATTTATTGCACGACAGCCCGAGGGCCGTAGGCCCGAGGACTGAGTGCGATAAATGTACTAGGCACTAAGCGCTCATGCTTTAACTAGTTTAAATACCGGGCAAGTGTTATTGCACACTTGCCAAGTTATTACACCTGACAACAATATAGCAACGGTATTTAATGATAATTAATGTTTACAACCACTAGCTACCTCTGGAATGTACATTGCACTTGCTTAAACACGTGTGTGTTTGTGTGTGTAGAGTGGCTGGTGAAACATTCCCCTCCAGTCACTAACTGACACTTGTTTATACTCTCACACTCCAACATAGCATTCGTCTATATCATCAACACCTTGCATGACCCACATCAATTCTAGCTACGTGGTCACCTATTTAAATTGTCTGAGGCTAATATGTATGTACATAAGTCAAGGATTACTACCAGTGGCACACGTGTAAATGATATAGCACTTGCCACACTTGGTTTATTTAATTGTCTTGGAAACAATATCCAGTCACTCTATATATTGTAGTGGTGAGTTGCCTATATTTGTTGGCACTTCTCCCCATATAGTTCAGAGCTAAGTACCAGCTAACTTGTTTACGATCTGTTGACTCATAGTGACAAATACAGTTAATATAGGACACCGGTGTTTATACCACGTTTAGCCTGATCTTTATACGCATCATACGTATTGTATATAGTGGACATATTTGAGAGTCAGCTCTGTTTGCTGAAGGCTGACTGTCAAACTCGTAGTATTGGTTTCAGTAAGTGTAGAACTTTATGCTTTCAAGCTCTCTCTCAGAGCCTCTGTCAGGACAGCTATCTACTGTGCACTTGTAACACAGTATAGTAGTGTGAAATGATGGAAGCTAACTGTGCTGGAGTGACAACTGTAGTCTTTGCTGACTTCACAATGTAGCTGTGATTTTAGCGAGTATGTGCATGTGTGTGTATGTGCATTTGCTAGTTGTGTGTGTGTGTGTGTGTGTGTAGTTCTCCTCCAGTCTGTTTGAATGGCTGTATACATGTGCACAGCTGAAGCCACAAAGTAAGGAGTTATTCACATTTTGTCTTCAGTTTGTGCCAGACCTCATCTATCTCTACCTCACTGCCATCTATGAGGAGCATTTGGACAAGGTTAGTGACACTACACACATGCACACACACACATACACATAGTGTATGTCAAACACTCAGATCAGATACATGTCCAAGTTAAGTTAATTTTAGTGATGTTCAGTAACTTGTTGAAAGATATTTTATTGTTGGCGAGTGAAGTGAGGGAGACACTGCATGTATGTAACTTAAATTTAGATTTCGATATTATGTATAATTATGTTTTATACGGGAGAACTTCTTTGACTGCAGGAATGCCTAATGATGTAACTTTTTTAAAGTGTTTTGAAAAAATAAACAAAGTAATGCCATGAAGTTGTGGGTTTAGTTTACTTGTGGGCTTTAACAATGCAAAGCAGACTATAAGATCCCCTGAAAGGTATGCTACTTGTCTTGAGCACCTTTGAATGGCAAGTGCACTTGAACTTCAGTGTGCTGCTAAACACTACCAGTCACTGAGGCTATGGCAAACTCTCTTTAATGCTAAACAATTAACTAGTGGTGTGCTTCAGCACAAATGGTGAGCAAGCTATTGTGCACAGAAATTAAAAAAAAACTTTTTAAATTCGATAAAAGTAATTTTTCCCCTTAATTTTCCCCGTGAAGTGATAGTTTGTGAGTATAAACAAGCCATTCTGACAAAATAGGCCAAGCTTTTGAAATAGTGTACTGTAAAAGGTTTTCTTTACCATAGTAACCACTCGCTCAACCTTTTGGCTTGGGGAAAAAGAAACAAAAAAAAAAAAAACATTCGCAAAGTTTTGAGCTAACATACTTACTTGCTGCTGTAGTAACTGGAGGGAAGCCTAAAAGGATTTCAGCTACTATACTTATTTGTTAGTTATATTTTATTTAGCTAAGCAGTACTTGTAACACACAACCCTTTCACTTGCATATTTGCTCATCGGAAATACCAACACAAGACTTACTATATTTCCTTCTCTTATGACTTGACTATTGGAAAATGTTTTTTTAAGTAAACAATACTGTTGCGTAGGACGTACAGATGATATACCACAGCCACTTAACTTAGTTAGTTTGTGTGACTTAATTGCATCCTGCAACATTCAGAACATGTCAGAGACAACCTAATTCAAGGAGTAAATTATTAAATTCACTTTTATAATACAAGTAAAGATCACTAAACCGAAGGATTTAGCTTAGTGGAATATGGAACAAGGTTGACCCTCAGACGAACACAAGCACGTGTTGGGTCAAAGTACAAATGACATACGTATGTCCACCACGCACACACACTTAACAAACAAATATCCTCAATTTTCAATTGTTATCTGTGATAGTGTCTTGCTCGCTTTGCTTGCCAATTATGCTAGCCTATGCTTGCATTTTATTTATGAAATCACTTATGCTCAAATTAATGACAGCGTAATTGGTTAACCTATCGGTGTGTGTGTGTGTGTGTGTGTGTGTGTAGTTAAAGGCTAATGCAGAGGCTCTGTTGGCTACTCTTATGATGGAAGTAAGTCACAATTTTATATCAAATTTACAAAATATATATTTTCTTCCTTTTCATCCGTAGGTGATGGAGGATAGTAGAGGGTCTCATACTGAACAGGTCCCAGCTTTATCCAAGTCATCCATATACCACCAGGTATGTGTATGTGGATCTACTAACCATCAGTTAGCATTTCGTGAAGTGCTTTTATTTTTCACTCCATTAGACAGACATCTTCATACCTAGGTTTCAAATGAACCTTTCAGAGTGCATATTGTTGAATATTCAATACTAGCTTGAATATAGTTTATTGTTAGTTTTTGTTTACATATTTGTTGTTGTTTGTTTAGACCCCCAGTCTGATGTCGCAGTTATTTCTGACTGAGGCAGTGCTCCAACTCCATAATGAGTTGGATCAAGTGCCTAAAAGACCCACTTACTCTAATACAGCCATCTCCGTCAATAACAGGTGAAGAGTGAGTGATGCATACGAGGATCACTTGTATATACGTACAATACATAATTATACACAGATAATTACATAGACCCATCATTTGTCCCATGTGTGTAATGAGTTAAACAGTAAAATCATTATGCTGCTGATTGGAGGTTGGTAAACTACTAGTAGTCAGAGTAATGGATGGAAAGCAGAACAATATAATATTAGTTGTCTTATTAACCCTCAGTGCGCATTCACGAGAGGGTTATAGTAGTCATCCTGTCTGTTTGTCTGTCTGTCTGTCACACTCTGATTTTGAGATTACTGACAATTAACCGTTGATTTAGGTATCAACTTACTCAGAACGAAGATTTAGGACCATTTATTGTGCAACTTTTTTATATTTTGGGCTAATGGTTGAGAAAACGCGAAGCTTTTTGTTTCGTGTAGGTACCAGCTTTTGTGGGTAACACCCCCTAGTGACACGTCATAATCATGTGAGCAAATAGTTTCTTGCAGCCAGCGGTGTAGGTTGCCTTATGCCCTGAGAAGTTAATGGAGTTAAAAGAAGTGAAGTTTCGCATTGAAAATGTATACCGGTGAGTGTTTCTGGCCTTCTTTTTGTGAAGACAGGTTTCCATGTACCATTTTCATTACTGGAGCTATATTGATGCCTGATTAAAATACCTAATAGATTGCTTGTTCTTTTAGTGTGAGATTATATTGTAATAGCTAGGTAGTGTTTAGTAGCGCTGAGGGTTCGCACCTTTGGTGCTTCATTAGACCATGGATGTATCTATACTACAAGAATTGGAATTGTCACGTGACCTCATGAACAGTCACATACTAGAATCAGTGTTGGGACTATTAGTTCTACTGTTAATGATCTTGCTATCTTGATCTGTTATATTTCCTGAGTGCTACTTCAATCTGTGATATGTCCGACACATTCGTGGCTCTTCATTTGTCATTTCATGTTTTTCAGGTTACAATTCCTATCCAGTGTCATTCACACATTCTCTGACCATCTGATGCTATTCAACACCACCATCAAGAAGAACTTCTGCCACTTCTGCATCAGGTATGTACACCAATATACTATTCACTTGCACACACATACACACACAACACTATCACAAACACATTCAGGTGATTTATTTTAAAAGTGTATTTGCCAAGAATGAATCAAAAATAAATTATTTTGGGAGGAGTTTGAGCAAGTCCATCCTCTCTCTATACGTATATGTATACCAAGTTACATGGGAAATAGGAAACATTTTATTATTATTGAGAGTAATTAACATGAAATTATTATGAGCTAAATGCTGTTATTTAGAAAAGCAAAGCACACACAGCTAACATATATGGGAAGGGAAGGGAAGGGGGGGGGGGGGGGGGGAGAAGCTGAGAAGTTTGGGGGAGAAGCTTCTTTCCCGTCCCCCCACTTTGAACCCTGGTTAGGGTCGCGTATAGTATATTTATAACTTGGGTTTAAATATACGTAGGAGAAGTTGCAGTGTTACAATCTGTGTGATTATGTATCAGAGTGTCTCTGCAAGGTATGGCCAATCTGGAGTCTAACTGTGCAGCTATTTTGGAGGAGTTGCCAGCTGGTGACCATGGCAACCTTCTGACTCTGAAGAGGTTCTCTATCAGTGATGATCTCATCACCAGTCTCCTCAGAGGTGTTAGGATATGTCTGTAAGTGTGCTAAGAAGGGAGTGAGGTGATTGTGAGTGTGCTAAGAAGGGAGTGAGGTGATTGTGAGTGTGCTAAGAAGGGAGTGAGGTGATTGTGAGTGTGCTAAGAAGGGAGTGAGGTGATTGTGAGTGTGCTAAGAAGGGAGTGAGGTGATTGTGAGTGTGCTAAGAAGGGAGTGAGGTGATTGTGAGTGTGCTAAGAAGGGAGTGAGGTGATTGTGAGTGTGCTAAGAAGGGAGTGAGGTGATTGTGAGTGTGCTAAGAAGGGAGTGAGGTGATTGTGAGTGTGCTAAGAAGGGAGTGTGGTGATTGTGAGTGTGCTAAGAAGGGAGTGATGTGATTGTGAGTGTGCTAAGAAGGGAGTGATGTGATTGTGAGTGTGCTAAGAAGGGAGTGATGTGATTGTGAGTGTGCTAAGAAGGGAGTGAGGTGATTGTGAGTGTGCTAAGAAGGGAGTGAGGTGATTGTGAGTGTGCTAAGAAGGGAGTGAGGTGATTGTGAGTGTGCTAAGAAGGGAGTGAGGTGATTGTGAGTGTGCTAAGAAGGGAGTGAGGTGATTGTGAGTGTGCTAAGAAGGGAGTGAGGTGATTGTGAGTGTCCTAAGAAGGGAGTGAGGTGATTGTGAGTGTGCTAAGAAGGGAGTGAGGTGATTGTGAGTGTGCTAAGAAGGGAGTGAGGTGATTGTGAGTGTGCTAAGAAGGGAGTGAGGTGATTGTGAGTGTGCTAAGAAGGGAGGAGGTGATTGTGAGTGTGCTAAGAAGGGAGTGAGGTGATTGTGAGTGTGCTAAGAAGGGAGTGAGGTGATTGTGAGTGTGCTAAGAAGGGAGTGAGGTGATTGTGAGTGTGCTAAGAAGGGAGTGAGGTGATTGTGAGTGTGCTAAGAAGGGAGTGAGGTGATTGTGAGTGTGCTAAGAAGGGAGTGAGGTGATTGTGAGTGTGCTAAGAAGGGAGTGAGGTGATTATGAGTGTGCTAAGAAGGGAGTGAGGTGATTATGAGTGTGCTAAGAAGGGAGTGAGGTGATTGTGAGTGTGCTAAGAAGGGAGTGAGGTGATTGTAAGTGTGCTAAGAAGGGAGTGAGGTGATTGTGAGTGTGCTAAGAAGGGAGTGAGGTGATTGTGAGTGTCCTAAGAAGGGAGTGAGGTGATTGTGAGTGTGCTA
>WLWD01003954.1_pt1 | contig 19074 bp, 19 predicted proteins | sample 6712731 | NCBI WGS metagenome assembly WLWD01 (sample SAMN12718690, study PRJNA576275) | sponge metagenome | isolation source: marine sponge | host: Mycale hentscheli | place: New Zealand: South Island, Marlborough, Capsize Point | collected 2014-11-01
CCCTGTGGATCCACACTGGTCTATGCAGACCCAACACTGGCCCCTGCGGATCCGACACTGGTCTATGTAGACCCGACACAGGCCCGTGCGGACCCGACACTGGTCTATGCAGACCTGACACTGGTCCATGTAGACCATGTGTGGTAATCACTGGATTTGACATACTTCCCTAATAAGTCGTTCAGTATAATATCACTTTAATACAATGTGCCCTCAATCCAGACAATTTCAGATATCTAGACATTAGGGGTCAATAAAGGAACACTGAAGCATTGTGAGCATATAGGTGAACTTTAGAAGTTACACATAAAAGATAGGCAAATTATGACAGATTAAATGAGCACAGCAGAGAAGTTATTAGCTATCTTTAAATTATAAAGATCAACATAATCATGACATATTTAAGAAACTATGCAAGACTATGAAAGCTGTGGATTTAAAGCAACTTACAATTAGTGCCTGATGTAAATCACAACATTATGATAGCAGTTAGTGAATGGGCCGAGTCTGCAAGTGATACTGATAGTTAGTGAATGGGTCGAGTGTGCAAGTGACACTGATGGCAGTTAGTGAATGGGCCGAGTGTGCAAGTGACACTGATAGTTAGTGAATGGGTCGAGTGTGCAAGTGACACTGATAGTTAGTGAATGGGTCGAGTCTGCAAGTGACACTGATAGCAGTTAGTGAATGGGCCGAGTCTGCAAGTGACACTGATAGTTAGTGAATGGGTCGAGTGTGCAAGTGACACTGATAGTTAGTGAATGGGCCGAGTCTGCAAGTGACACTGATAGTTAGTGAACGGGTTGAGTGTGCAAGTGACACTGATGGCATTTAGTGTATTGGCTATGTGCAAGCCAACTGATATTTTAGTGATGCCGAGTGTGCAATGACACTGATAGTTAGTGATGGTCCGCGTCTGCAAGTGACACTGAAGCAGTTAGTGAATGGGCCCGTGGTGCAAGTGACACTGATGGCAGTTTAGTGAATCGAGGCGCGAGTCTGCATACGGTGACACTGATAGCAGTTAGTGGAATGGGTCAGTGTGCGAAGTGACACTGATGCAGTTAGTGAATGTGCCGAGTCTGGCAAGTGACACTGATAGCAGTTATTGAGGGTCGAGGTGTGCAGCTGACACTTATAGTTATTGAATGGGGGCCGAGTCTGCAGTGACACTGACACAGCAATTTAGAGTGAATTGGCCGATGCTGCAAGTGATCTGTTAGTTAGTGATGGGTCGATTGTGCACTGAACACTGATGACAGTTTTAGTGAATGGGCCAAGTTTGTGCAAGTGACCTGATCGTTAGTGAGTGGGCCGAGTCTGCAGTGTCACTGTAGCAGTTAGTGAATGGGTCCTGAGTCTGCAAGTGCTACTGATAGTTAGTGAATGGGTCGAGTGTGCAAGTGATACTGATAGTTAGTGAATGGGTCGAGTGTGCAAGTGACACTGATAGCAGTTAGTGAATGGGTCGAGTCTGCAAGTGATACTGATAGTTAGTGAATGGGTCGAGTGTGCAAGTGATACTGATAGCAGTTAGTGAATGGGCCGAGTCTGCAAGTGACACTGATAGCAGTTAGTGAATGGGTCGAGTCTGCAAGTGATACTGATAGTTAGTGAATGGGTCGAGTGTGCAAGTGATACTGATAGCAGTTAGTGAATGGGTCGAGTGTGCAAGTGATACTGATAGCAGTTAGTGAATGGGCCGAGTCTGCAAGTGACACTGATAGCAGTTAGTGAATGGGCCGAGTCTGCAAGTGATACTGATAGTTAGTGAATGGGTCGAGTGTGCAAGTGATACTGATAGCAGTTAGTGAATGGGTCGAGTCTGCAAGTGATACTGATAGTTAGTGAATGGGTCGAGTGTGCAAGTGATACTGATAGCAGTTAGTGAATGGGTCGAGTGTGCAAGTGACACTGATAGTTAGTGAATGGGTCGAGGTGCAAGTGACACTGATAGCAGTTAGTGAATGGGTCGAGTGTGCAAGTGACACTGATAGTTAGTGAACGGGTTGAGTGTGCAAGTGACACTGATGGCAGTTAGTGAATGGGTCGATGAATGGGTCGAGGTGCAAGTGACACTGATAGTTAGTGAACGGGTTGAGTGTGCAAGTGCTGAAAGCTTTGCAGAGGAATTGAGGCTGAAGTATAAGCTCATAGTAGCACCAGTAGCTGACTGATGTCCATGTTCCTCGTCTTCTCAGTTGATTGAAAAGTCCTGCTCCATCTGACTAGTCAAGAAACAGTTCAAGACTAATCCACCCAAAGGCATGAAGCATGGGAAGTGGTAGTTACAAGTTCTTTGTGATGCCCATAGAGAGTCTGTTCTTTTAAACACAATGTATTACTCCAACACTTTAATCCACCCAACATGTCAATGGTGAAGAGCTTCTAGAATAGCTTCTAGCTTCGAATCAGTTAATGACTGACATGTTGAGGAAGTATGATACATTTGTGAGAGTCTGATGCTGATAAAGTGAGGGAGTGTCCCCTCCCATGTCAGAGGCCCGAGGCGGGGGTAGACGGAGGACGACGCGGAAGTTGCCTGCGGTGAACCCGGATAGTGCCTACAGACCCTCACATAGGCCGCAGGCGTTGCATATTTCTGCTGCTTGCAAACTAATAGCTACTGCTATAGTAGTACAGCCGTCCTCTGCAGCTGCACAACTAGTTTTTCCCCCATTGCTTTTACCTCTGCAAATTGAACCATGTATGTAGCTATTGAAATTTCAATATCCTCCAATATTGAAACAAGTCATACCATTTTTTGTACATTAATTTAATAAGTTCAGAATTTTGTGATGAATTTCAAGCATTATAGGCTGAATCCAAAGCATTATGGATTGAGTTAATGAGAATTAGGGCATCGATTTCTAGGGAAAACTTGAAGAATAATTTGTTGAGCCCTACCAGACATTTCTCGCCTTCATCATGACCAAAAGTGCCGATTATCACGGCAGCACTGTATAACAATCCAAACAATGCATGGATAATGGGTGTGGCCATCCTCCAGCCAGTGCTGCCATCATTGTACAGTAGACAATAGCAACAACAATGCAGGAAATGTAACATAATTGGAACAGGAATGGATTAATGTAACAAATATATGACCTAGCTATTGATATTCTAAAAAAATTAACAAAAAACATAATTTAAAAATAGTCTGAAGATGAGAACAGAAATACACACACAGTCAGTCAGTCAACCTCTGTCTGCTCTAACCTGAACCAAGTCTCTAAAACTACAAACAAACACACATACACACACAGCAAAAAAAAAGTATAACTGCTGCTCATATTTATCATACTACCAACTAGTGTTGCTATCACTACCAACTAGTGTTGCTATCACTACCAACTAGTGTTGCTATCACTACCAACTAGTGTTGCTATCACTACCAACTAGTGCTGCTATCACTACCAACTAGTGCTGCTATCACTACCAACTAGTGCTGCTATCACTACCAACTAGTGTTGCTATCACTACCAACTAGTGTTGATATCACTACCAACTAGTGCTGCTATCACTACCAACTAGTGCTGCTATCACTACCAACTAGTGCTGCTATCACTACCAACTAGTGCTGCTATCACTACCAACTAGTGTTGCTATCACTACCAACTAGTGCTGCTATCACTACCAACTAGTGTTGCTATCACTACCAACTAGTGTTGCTATCACTACCAACTAGTGCTGCCACCACTATCAACTAGTGCTGCCATCGCTATCAACTAGTGCTGCCATCGCTATCAACTAGTGTTGCCATCTCTACCAACTAGTGCTGCCATCGCTACCAACTAGTGCTGCCACCGCTACCAACTAGTGCTGCCATCGCTACCATCTAGTGTTGCCATCTCTACCAACTAGTGCTGCCATCGCTACCAACTAGTGCTGCCATCGCTACCAACTAGTGCTGCCACCGCTACCAACTAGTGCTGCCACCGCTACCAACTAGTGCTGCCACCGCTACCAACTAGTGCTGCCACCGCTACCAACTAGTGCTGCCACCGCTACCAACTAGTGCTGCCACGCGCTCCCAATAGTGCTGCACCGCTACCAACTAGTGTGCACCGCTACAAACTAGATGCTGCCACCGCTACCAACTAGTGCTTGCCACCGCTACCAACTAGTGCTGCCAACGATACCAAATAGGGCTGCCACGCTACCAACTAGTGCTGCAACCGATACAAACTAGTGCTGCCACCGCTACCAACTAGTGCTGCCACCGCTACCCACTAGTGCTGCCACCGCTACCAACTAGTGCTGCCACCGCTACCAACTAGTGCTGCCACCGCTACCAACTAGTGCTGCCACCGCTACCAACTAGTGCTGCCACCGCTACCAACTAGTGCTGCCACCGCTACCAACTAGTGCTGCTATCACTACCCCAACTTTCAAGTTTCTGGCTAATAATCTTTTCACACTTACATTCTTGAGGAAGCCTTCAGCCACAATCCTAGCACGAGCATTGAGAGAGATCTTCATCTCACTGATCTCTTTGTCAATATCCTCCATGAACTACACACATTCAGTCATCACATTATCTTACCAACACCTTACCAAACCTGACCAACACGATCAGGCAGGTACTAGATAGTGTAGGTAGATGACTAGGTAGGTATTAGATAGTGTGGGTATTGGATAGTGTAGGTAGATGACTAGGTAGGTATTAGATAGTGTAGGTAGATGACTAGGTAGGTATTTGATAGTGTGGGTAGATGACTAGGTAGGTATTAGATAGTGTAGGTAGATGACTAGGTAGGTAGATGACTAGGTAGGTATTAGATAGTGTAGGTAGATGTCTGACCTGGATAACGAAGTCCACTAACTTGTGCTTGAACATCTGCTCAGTATGTACATTTGTGATGAGGAAACTAATGTCATAGCCCTGCACACACACACACACACACACAGTCAACAAGTAAAATAAAAGTAACTTGTAACACTTAAAAATCAAAACAAATAAATTAGTGCGGCTTGCTGTGTGCATACCTCTACGACTTCAGTGGGCATGGTTTACTATTTGCACATATCTACTACCTCAGTGGGCGTGGTTTACTACCTGCGTACCTCTACAGGCTTTCTTCTGAGCACAAAGAAATGTTCTGCCCTCATCATCATGAACCTCATGAACTTCTTACACAAGATCTTCTCTATCTCATCCGCCTACACAAACATAGATCATACACAATCAAGCAACACAACAACAACAACTAATATAATTATATATTGCAGATAGTTAACAGTTGTACTGGATTGTGCTCACTAGTAGTCATCCCTAGCTCACACATAGTATGTCCAAGTTGAGTTGGCACGACCGCAAGCACAGTAAATGAGGAATGCATTTAGTACTTTACTGGAAGCAATTTAATCATGTGAATCCAAGTCAATTAAGCGCGCAAACTTCAACATTGCACGTGAAAAAGGGGCGGTTACGCAGGTGCGCATTAATTCTGTAACTAATGAAAGAAAGAAATTTAGTGAAGTTTATGGAGTTTTTCGGCGCTGTACAGCTCATCTCGTCTGTTTTCAATTATATTTATGTTTCTTACGGCAGATAATGTACAGCAGATGGAAAATGCACTGGTGGGGCGTTCTTCTAAAGAGACAGGATTAGTATCAGTCGATTCTACCTACTGTGCCCCAAGAAATATTCTGACATTCACAGGATTCAGTAGTACAGCACTGTTAACTTGTAGCTAAAGTTACTAGACTTTCTTGTTAAATAAAATTATCAATTGTTTCATTTATTTATAATATGTATGAAAATTGATAGAATTTAAGTAGTACACATATACAAAAAATAGTTGTGATCCGAGTTGAAGGTGGAGTGCTGCCTGAGTTGGTCCTAATCCTTACACTAAACGGCATCTAGTAGTGTAGAAAAAGGAATTGGCATAAACACAGCTTTGACAAGCACACAATTTAACGGCAAAAAGGCTGTCTAGCTAAATGATAGCTATATTTTTCTGAACTATATTGGTTATACGGCATTTGTTATTGAACAGGAGACAAATAATCTTACCAACATCCTATCAGGTGGTCCTGTACTCTCTGCGACAACAGAACACTCCGTCTATCCTGTTTCCACACTCGCAACATAAGCTAATCGCGATATAAAGCTAGAAACGCAGCAATCTGAGAAGAAGCTGCTCATTGTTTACAAAATTCTTAATGAAGACAGTCCGCGTGATCAATTGGGCCATATCGCATGACTAAAAGAGGGCGCGTTTTGAGCGGGAAACCCGTGTTTTTTTCTATTCCCATAGTCTTTTGTATTGAGTTTTGGAATAGCATTTTCTCTCCGGTTTTGGAGTATACTGAGGGAATATTTTTAACCGCTTCGGCGCGAGCTTTCCAATGGTGCAAACCCCGGATGCGTAGCTGCTTCCGTTCTAAAGTTATTCAAGTTTTTCTTGCGGCCAACTCAACTTGGACATACTATAGTGTAGTCATGCTACTGGATTGTGTTCACTAGTAGTCATCCCTAGCTCACACTAGTGTAGTCATGCTACTGGATTGTGTTCACTAGTAGTCATCCCTAGCTCACACTAGTGTAGTCATGCTACTGGATTGTGCTCACTAGTAGTCATCCCTAGCTCACACTAGTGTAGTCATGCTACTGGATTGTGTTCACTAGTAGTCATCCCTAGCTCACACTAGTGTAGTCATGTTACTGGATTGTGTTCACTAGTAGTCATCCCTAGCTCACACTAGTGTAGTCATGCTACTGGATTGTGTTCACTGGTAGTCATCCCTAGCTCACACTAGTGTAGTCATGCTACTGGATTGTGTTCACTGGTAGTCATCCCTAGCTCACACTAGTGTAGTCATGCTACTGGATTGTGTTCACTAGTAGTCATCCCTAGCTCACACTAGTGTAGTCATGCTACTAGATTGTGTTCACTAGTAGTCATCCCTAGCTCACACTAGTGTAGTCATGCTACTGGATTGTGTTCACTGGTAGTCATCCCTAGCTCACACTAGTGTAGTCATGCTACTGGATTGTGTTCACTAGTAGTCATCCCTAGCTCACACTAGTGTAGTCATGTTACTGGATTGTGTTCACTAGTAGTCATCCCTAGCTCACACTAGTGTAGTCATGCTACTGGATTGTGTTCACTAGTAGTCATCCCTAGCTCACACTAGTGTAGTCATGCTACTGGATTGTGTTCACTAGTAGTCATCCCTAGCTCACACTAGTGTAGTCATGCTACTAGATTGTGTCACTAGTAGTCATCCCTAGCTCACACTAGTGTAGTCATGCTACTGGATTGTGTTCACTGGTAGTCATCCCTAGCTCACACTAGTGTAGTCATGCTACTGGATTGTGTTCACTAGTAGTCATCCCTAGCTCACACTAGTGTAGTCATGCTACTGGATTGTGTTCACTAGTAGTCATCCCTAGCTCACACTAGTGTAGTCATGCTACTGGATTGTGTTCACTGGTAGTCATCCCTAGCTCACACTAGTGTAGTCATGCTACTGGATTGTGTTCACTGGTAGTCAATCCCTAGCTCACACTACGTGTAAGTACATGCTACTGGATTTTGTTTCACTAGTAGTCATCCCCTAGCTCACACTAGTGTAGTCATGCTACTGGATTGTGCTCACTAGTAGTCATCCCTAGCTCACACTAGTGTAGTCATGCTACTGGATTGTGCTCACTAGTAGTCATCCCTAGCTCACACTAGTGTAGTCATGCTACTGGATTGTGTTCACTAGTAGTCATCCCTAGCTCACACTAGTGTAGTCATGCTACTGGATTGTGTTCACTAGTAGTCATCCCTAGCTCACACTAGTGTAGTCATGCTACTGGATTGTGTTCACTAGTAGTCATCCCTAGCTCACACTAGTGGATTGTGTTCACTAGTAGTCATCCCTAGCTCACACTAGTGTAGTCATGTTACTGGATTGTGTTCACTAGTAGTCATCCCTAGCTCACACTAGTGTAGTCATGCTACTGGATTGTGTTCACTAGTAGTCATCCCTAGCTCACACTAGTGTAGTCATGCTACTGGATTGTGTTCACTAGTAGTCATCCCTAGCTCACACTAGTGTAGGTATGCTACTGGATTGTGTTCACTAGTAGTCATCCCTAGCTCACACTAGTAGTCATGCTACTGGTTGTGTTCCACTAGTAGTCATCCCTAGTTCCACACTCGTCTGTAGTCATGTTACGGGATTGTGTTCACTAGTAAGTCCATCCCTAGCTCCACTTAGTGTAGTCTGCTACTGATTTGTTCACTGGGTAGTCATCCCTAAGCTCACACTAGTGTAGTCATGCTATGGATTGTGTTCATGGTATCATACCTAGCTCACCTAGTGTAGTCATGCTACGATTGTGTAACTATGTCACTAGTAGTCATCCCTAGCTCACACTAGGGTAGTCATAGATACTGGATGTGCTCACTAGTAGTCATCCCTAGCTCACCCTAGTGTAGTCATTTGCTACTGGATGGTTCACTAGTAGTCATCACCTAGTCAAACTAGTGTAGTCATGCTACGGATTGTGTTCACTAGTAGTCATCCCTAGCTCACACTAGTGTAGTCATGCTACTGGATTGTGTTCACTAGTAGTCATCCCTAGCTCACACTAGTGTAGTCATGCTACTGGATTGTGTTCACTAGTAGTCATCCCTAGCTCACACTAGTGTAGTCATGTTACTGGATTGTGTTCACTAGTAGTCATCCCTAGCTCACACTAGTGTAGTCATGCTACTGGATTGTGTTCACTGGTAGTCATCCCTAGCTCACACTAGTGTAGTCATGCTACTGGATTGTGTTCACTAGTAGTCATCCCTAGCTCACACTAGTGTAGTCATGCTACTGGATTGTGTTCACTGGTAGTCATCCCTAGCTCACACTAGTGTAGTCATGCTACTGGATTGTGTTCACTGGTAGTCATCCCTAGCTCACACTAGTGTAGTCATGCTACTGGATTGTGTTCACTAGTAGTCATCCCTAGCTCACACTAGTGTAGTCATGCATTCCTTTAGCCACACCTTACCTGTTTGATGGCAATGGAGACTCTGATGGAGTTGATCGACGCTTCAATCTGAACTTTCTCCTTCTCATTACGACTAACAACTACTGGAGTCATTAACAACTCTTTCCCACTCCTGCACACACACACACACACACACACACACACACACAAAGTGTAAATAGTAGCAAGTCAATGCACTTGAAATAGAAAATCTTCCTAGCCATATATGGTAAAAGAAATGACTGGAAAGTCTGAGGAAGTAGGACACCAAATACTATTGGGTGTATAGCTTCCAACACACACACACACACACACACACACACAGCTGTTCTCAAGATGAAGCAAGGCATTGTATCTGGAGTAGCTGTTCATATGCAGGAGCTGATAAGAGTCAATGACAACAAGTAGTCCATGTTCTTTCTCTCTAACACTCGCAGGAAAATACACAAACTGACCTCACCCATAACTATATTCAGACATGAAATGTAACTAATACCACACATACAAACACTTCATACCTCTAGTTCTAGCAACTGCTATGTGAGTGTGATTATATTCACTAAACACTTCTTATAGTGGAACAGACTATTAACCCTAAGCTATAGCATCACTTACTAATGTCCCTAGACTTACCTGACCTCTACTTCAGGCTTGTTATGTCTTTCTACCACTTGACTTTCGAAGTTCTCTAAACACATTGCCGCTGTCAGGGTTGAGCGCACAGCATTTAAGTAAGGTTTGAGAGTAGCAGCCTACAACACAAGGTAATAAATATCGCCCGGATTACACAGCAAGCAAGCCCAACGTACCATAGTTCAGTCTTCCCTAGGACACACGAACTACAACGTCAGCTCAACTAGAGAACCAAATCATTAGGTTATTGACGATCGCTTCCATATAAAGAATAAATCTTAACAAATATCACGTGATGTGAAGTGCGTTAATTGGAATAGCTATTGCATGCAAAGTTTTGCGGAGAAAGAAAAAGCATTCGTAGATTTTCTGTGCGAGAGGTTTACTACGCGGACAAGATGACTGTGGTTGGTATTTCGAATATGGAGTATATCGTGAAGTTATGTTATTACTTATTGTTGCTAGGACGTGGACTCTATGGTGAGATATGTGAGTCCAGTCAACCCAGCTGTGTATCCCCACTTGGCAATCATTCTAGTCACTATTGGATTATTCTTCATGGCTTGGTTCTTTGTGTATCCTTACATATTAGTAGATTACTTTATTTCCTACAGCAAGACTAATACTAAGTTTTAAGATAGAAAATTTAGGACAGAATGCAAAAGAAAGGTACAGGAGCCCTGTATGCCTTGGACAATTCAGCCTTTCATGCAAATTGTTCAGCTAGTGCCCAGGTAGTTCCATGCAACTCCATACATCCAGTGTGTTCAGTAACTCCATACATCCAGTGTGTTCAGAAAAGGCAGATAGTACCATATGACAGTACAGCGCTGTGAGCAAACTTTAGCAAATGAATTGTAAATGGGTAAAGTAGCAATTGGTTAAGTTCAAGTAGTAGATGTATTAAATTGATTAAGAAACAATTTTTCCCATTGAACGGACACAATGACTTCAGGTGTTTCAATAAGCAGCTCAAGTGCACTGAAGTTCTGGTGTACTGTGACACTTGAACTGCACAGTTCATGTAGTCAGTGAGAATGACTCTGTTAGATCAGGTCTACTGGTTCTGTCTAAAGTGAAGTTGTTGAGTTAGTATTCCTTGACAGCTTACAGTTATGAGGTAACTTGCACTAAGTTTTCAAGACATCTTCTGAAAGAGCTGCTCCTTTCTGTTTGGTCCTCCATCTTCCTTGGCTTTGGTCTACTTTTCCTGTTGCTTTGGGTCGGTATCTACGTATGACATCATGTTTCCTCATTGCCATGACAACCACTGTACGAACTGGATGTTGTATACTTGTTATGAACTAAATAAATAATACATCAATAAATTTACTAACTTAATTTATCCATTGTCAAGGTGAACACAAACACATGGAATGTAACACGCTACAAAAACAAAACAAACTCATCGCAAATTAGAATAGAATAGAGAGCAGAGCATGAGTTAGTCACACTATGTGCTATATGTATATAGTCTCTAGTCATTGAAAGGTCCTTCACACAGCCGTCTCAATGCCAGTGACTGGGTTGGAATATCGCGCAGGTCTAGGCGTGCTCTGCAACTGAGCAAGTGCCACTTTAGAGCCAGACTCCACTCCATAGCGAAATGCATTCACCACACGAATCTACAGAATATGACAGCATGTACATGGTAATAGTCCGACACATGTAACATTCTAACTGGGACACACAGTCCAACACATGTAACTTTCTCACTGGGGACACACAGTCCAGCACGTGTAACATCACTCTCACTGGGACACACAGTCCAACACATGTAACATCACTCTCACTGGGACACACAGTCCAACACGTGTAACATCACTCTCACTGGGACACACAGTCCAACACATGTAACATCACTCTCACTGGGACACACAGTCGAACACGTGTAACTTTCTCACTGGGGACACACAGTCCAGCACGTGTAACATCACTCTCACTGGGACACACAGTCCAACACATGTAACATCACTCTCACTGGGACACACAGTCCAGCACGTGTAACATCACTCTCACTGGGACACAGTCCAACACATGTAACATCACTCTTACTGGGACACACAGTCCAACACATGTAACATCACTCTCACTGGGACACACCACAACACGTCACTCTCACTGGGGACAACGTTCCAACAATGTAACATCACTCTCATGGGACACACCGTCCAACACATGTAAATCACTCTCATGGGACACACAGTCCAACACATGTACATCACTCCACTGGGACACACAGTCCAACACATGTAAATCACTCTCACTGGGACACACAGTCCAACACGTGTAACATCACTGTCCAACACGTGTAACATCACTCTCACGGAGGAACACAGTCAACACAGTAAATTCTCACTGGGACACACAGTCCAACACATGTAACATCACTCTCACTGGGACACACAGTCCAACACATGTAACATCACTCTCACTGGGACACACAGTCCAACACATGTAACATCACTCTCACTGGGACACACAGTCCAACACGTGTAACATCACTCTCACTGGGACACACAGTCCAACACATGTAACATCACTCTCACTGGGACACACAGTCCAACACGTGTAACATCACTCTCACTGGGACACACAGTCCAACACATGTAACATTCTCACTGGGACACACAGTCCAACACATGTAACATCACTCTCACTGGAACACACAGTCCAAACATGTAACATCATTCTCATTGGGACACACAGTCCAACACATGTAACGCCACTCTCATTGGGACACACAGTCCAACACATATAATATCACTCTTACTGGGACATAATATACAGATATGAATAATTTAACCTCTTATTCAACACTCATTATAATATATATAGGAACTACCACCACATTGCCATAGCAACACTGCATTGCCGTGTGTCAACACATTATCAATTACTACATTTATTTTTTTTAAGTGTGGTACCTCTGTGTGTGTTGCTGTTCGTACCTGTGTGCGTAACCTGGTGAGAGACTTCATCCAGAGTATCCTGGCGGGCGTGGCATTGTCCTGTAAGGGATCTTCTCCATCAGCTCCATCTTCCCCATACTGTTCTTCTGCCATCTTGCGTTTCCAAGGGATAGCCTTAACGATACGTCGAATAGGAATGAGTAGGAGGAGTTGTCCGACTAGTAGTTCTAGAGAGCCGAAGAAGATACACCAGAGCCACAAGTCCACTGTAAGATGAGTTGTGTTGAAGATGAAAGTGCCGAACTCCACCAGGATGGCCTGGACTGTCACTTGTCCTACCACCACTGCAAGGAAGATCCAATTCTTGTGGATACTGGAGAACACATTTCTTTCTCCGTGAACCTTACGGGCATTGAGCTCGTTGAAGATTTGCATGAAGACAAAAGTGTTGAAAATGATGGTAAAGTGAGATCCTGGAGTGGCACGCAGTTCACGCCCACGCCCATCATCGATGTTGAGGAGATCAGCTCCAGCAAACAAGAGCACCAGTAGCACCACGAGTTGGTATAAGCCGTGCCCAATCATGTACATCCACATCTGAGCCGAGATCAGAGATCTGTTGCGACCGTACGGTTTACGCTTGAGAAGGTCGGGGGTTGGTGCTTCTGTGGCAAGAGCTAAGGAGGCCAGAGTATCCATAATGAGGTTAACCCACAATAACTGCAGAGCTCTAAGGGGGGAGTCCCCTATCGTTAAGGCTGAAATGAGCGTGAGAGCAACAGCTACAATATTCACAGTCAACTGGAACTGCAGGAACTTGGCTATAGAGTCGTACACATTACGCCCCCAACTCACAGCCTTGACGATGGACGCAAAGTTATCATCCGTCAGGATGATATCTGATGCCTCCTTGGCAACATCTGTACCAGCAATACCCTAGCAACACATAGCAACACTGTTAATGCCTAGAGACACATAACATCACTATACATCAAACAACATAACGTCCCTAGCAACACACAAGCAATTAGTCCCTAGCAACACAAGCAATTAGTCCCTAGCAACACACAAGCAAATTAGTCCCTAGCAACACACAAGCAAAGTAGTCCCTAGCAACACACAAGCAAATAGTCTCTAGCAACACACAACAAGCAAATAGTCCCTAGCAACACACGCAAATACATTATTCCCTAGCAACACACGCAAATACATTATTCCCTAGCAACACACGCAAATACATTATTCCCTAGCAACACACGCAAATACATTAGTCCTAGCAACACACATATATTAGTCCTTAGCAACACAAAAAACACATAGTCCCTAGTTGTGTCACTAATAAGGTAGTCGAGATGAGGTGGGCTCAACGAGTGCTACTACTACTATATATTATTATTATTCTAGATAAGGTGCACTCACCATGGCGAAGCCCACATCTGCTCTCTTGAGAGCTGGTCCATCATTAGTTCCATCTCCAGTAACTGCTACCACCTCACGACTTTTAGTTGCTCTGGACAAAATAATGCCCTCCACCAAATCATACTTGTCTTGAGGAGAAGATCGTGCCAACACACGGAGAGTCGGCCAAATAGCATCAACTTTGTCCTGGCTAATCTACAAACATACAACAATATCTAGCTGCTGACTAGCAGTGATACCTAACCTCCAGTCTTTATCTAGCTGCTGACTAGTAGTGATAACTAACCTCCAGTCTTATCTAGCTGCTGACTAGCAGTGATACCTAACCTCCAGTCTTATCTAGCTGCTGACTAGTAGTAATACCTAACCTCCAGTCTTATCTAGCTGCTGACTAGTAGTGATACCTAACCTCCAGTCTTATCTAGCTGCTGACTAGCAGTGATACCTAACCTCCAGTCTTATCTAGCTGCTGACTAGCAGTGATACCTAACCTCCAGTCTTATCTAGCTGCTGACTAGTAGTGATACTAGTCTTATCTAGCTGTTGACTAGCAGTGATACCTAACCTCCAGTCTTATCTAGCTGTGACTAGTAGTAATACCTAACCTCCAGTCTTATCTAGCTGCTGACTAGTGATACCTAACCTCCAGTCTTATCTAGCTGCTGACTAGCAGTGATACCTAACCTCCAGTCTTATCTAGCTGCTGGCAGTGATACCTAACTCCAGTCTTATCTAGCTGTTAGACCTAGCAGTGACTACCTAACCTCCAGTCTTATCTAGCTGTTGACTAGCAGTGATACCTAACCTCCAGTCTTATCTAGCTGTTGACTAGTGATACCTAACCTCCAGTATCTAGCTGCTGAGTAGCAGTGATACCTAACCTCCAGTCTTATCTAGCCTGGCAGTGAGACCTAACCTCCAGTCTTATCTAGCTGTTGACTAGCAGTGATACCTAACCTCCAGTCTTATCTAGCTGTTGACTAGCAGTGATACCTAACCTCCAGTCTTATCTAGCTGTTGACTAGCAGTGATACCTCCAGTCTTATCTAGCTGCTGACTAGTGATACCTAACCTCCAGTCTTATCTAGCTGCTGAGTAGCAGTGATACCTAACCTCCAGTCTTATCTAGCCTGGCAGTGAGACCTAACCTCCAGTCTTATCTAGCTGTTGACTAGCAGTGATACCTAATCTCCAGTCTTATCTAGCTGTTGACTAGCAGTGATACCTCCAGTCTTATCTAGCTGCTGACTAGTGATACCTAACCTCCAGTCTTATCTAGCTGCTGAGTAGCAGTGATACCTAACCTACAGTCTTATCTAGCTGCTGACTAGCAGTGATACCTAACCTCTAGTCTTATCTAGCTGTTGACTAGCAGTGATACCTAACCTCCAGTCTTATCTAGCTGCTGACTAGCAGTGATACCTAACCTCCAGTCTTATCTAGCTGTTGACTAGCAGTGATACCTAACCTCCAGTCTTATCTAGCTGCTGACTAGCAGTGATACCTAACCTCCAGTCTTATCTAGCTGCTGACTAGCAGTGATACCTAACCTCCAGTCTTATCTAGCTGCTGACTAGCAGTGATACCTAACCTCCAGTCTTATCTAGCTGCTGAGTAGCAGTGATACCTCCAGTCTTATCTAGCTGTTGACTAGCAGTGATACCTAACCTCCAGTCTTATCTAGCTGCTGACTAGTAGTGATACTGACCTCTGTACTCACATACCTTGCCATCCGCATTACGTATCTTCTTGCTGAATTCCTTTCCCTCCATGACAACGTAATTGTCTCCCTTAGCGATGATGCCACATTTCCTGGCTATGGCCCGGGCAGTCTCCACGTTGTCTCCAGTCACCATCCTCACTGTGATACCACTCTCCTGACAACTCTTGATACATCCTGGCACCTGCAATATGTCACTATGGTAACACTGGAACTATAGCAACATATAAGTATTCTGACACCTGCAATGAGTTACTATGGTAACGCTGCTACTAGTTACATGTATAACTCTTGTACATTCTAACACCAAACATACTGTAGGTTACTATGACAACATTGTATAACTAAACGAATACCAGCGGTGTGAACTTCACTTCTGTCAACTTCGTTAACTTCCCTGAGCATAAAGCAAACTACACCGTGGGCTGCAAGAAATTATTTGACGTGATGCTAGGGGGCATTTCCCACAAAAGCAGGTAAATATACGGAGCTGAAAGCTTCACGTTTTCTCAACTATTAGCCCGAAGTTAAAAAAAAGTAGCACAATAAAAGGTCCTAAATATTCGTTCTGAGTAAGTTCACGCCTAAAGCAACGGGTAATTGTCAGTAATCTCCAAAATCAGAGCATGACAGACAAACAGACAGGACGACTACTATAACTCTCTTGCACATGCGCGCTGAGAGTTAATAATTAGAACCAATAAACTTACTATAAGCATTTGCAGTCACATTCATTATTCCCATTTTAACTCATCCCTCCCCAAATGAACCCTTCTAGGTTCACTTTATAGGAGTTCACAGGGGAGTGGTGGTATGCATTACATTGGGAGAATGACTGACCACACCCCTATAATGACCACACCCACCCTCACCTCTGGTCTGACTGGGTCCTGGATTCCAACGATGCCTATCAAGGTCATGTCTTGTACTATATTGTTTTCATCTTCCCATTCCGGCTCCGGATCGTGGGGGAAGTCTCTGTACACACACGCACACACACATTAACACGCACATTATACCTGGGTTCTATGTAGGGAGGGAGGGAGGGGAGAAAGCTCAGGGAAGTCCATGCCCTCTCTCTCATACCATGGTATGAGGGAAAGGGAAAATTTCAGCTACTACTAATGCACTATTATTGAGTAGCTCTCCTGAGGGGGGAGGGGCTGAGAAAGCCTGCATACAGCATGCTAATGTTAGGGGGGAAAGGCTGAGAAAGCCTGCATACAGCATGCTAATGTTAGGGGGGAAGGGCTGAGAAATCCTGCATACAGCACGCTAATGTTAAGGGGGAGGGGCTTAGAATGCCTACACACAGCATGCCAATGTTAGGGGGGAGGGGCTGAGAAATACTGCATACAAAGTACTAATGTTGGAGGGAGGAATCCACCCACTATTTCACACTTGTAACTTCACCCACTATTTCACACTTGTAACTCCACCCACTATTTGTCACCTGTAGCTCCACCCACTTGGTGTTCATATACCTGTATGCCAGAGCGATGGTCCTGAGAGCTCCTTCTGCCATGGGTTTGACGACAGTCTTGATGATCTCCAGCTGGTCTGACTTAGTCAGAGGAACAACTTGTCCATTCTCCTTCATGATACTCGAACACTTCTTCAGAACTATTTCTGACGCTCCTTTAGTGTGCACCCGATAACCTCCTTCTTCTAGAGGAAGGACAGTGGACATGCTCTTACGTGAAGAATTGAAAGTGTAGACTTTAGTGAAGGACTCCACAGGATTCTGTTCTCTAATAGTGTCGTAATCCAGTCCTGCATGCACACACACACACACACACACACCACTGTGTGGTTGACTATTCACAGACCAGACAGTGTGGTTGCATGGTTACACTGTAGTTCCTTGAATTCTCTGCACTAATTGCACACACTTCACAAATTTGAAAGCAACAGCACGAGCTCTGTATATTGAATGATGACCTTTACCTAATCCATGCTACATTGATGACATTGCCCAGTAATCTAGCTACAACTGTGGATATAGTCTAGTAATCTAGCTACACCTGTGGATATAGTCTAGTAGTCTAGCTATACCTGTGGATATAGTCTAGTAATCTAGCTACACCTGTGGATATTGTCTAGTAATCTAGCTACACCTGTGGATATTGTCTAGTAGTCTAGCTACACCTGTGGATATAGTCTAGTAATCTAGCTACACCTGTGGATATTGTCTAGTAATCTAGCTACACCTGTGGATATTGTCTAGTAATCTAGCTACACCTGCCGGATATTGTCTAGTAATCTAGCTACACCTGTGGATATTATCTAGTAATCTAGCTACATTGTATACCTGTGGATATAGTCTAGTAATCTAGCTACACCTGTGGATATAGTCTAGTAATCTAGTCTAGTAATCTAGCTGGATATTCTAACCTAGCTCCACCAGCAGTCCTAGCAGAGCGCACTCTGTCACATTCCCCACTTGCTTGGCCAGACCTTCTCCGAGGAGATCATCATTGGATTTTTGCCCACATTTCAGACAAGTCACTAACTTTTCCTTCCAAGTGTACTCCTTCTCCACCACATGCTCCGACGCCTGCACATGCACACACACACAGGATGTCTCAGAGTAAGTGTCACATCCTAAATGACTTGTGAATACATACTAACAGTATTGAACAGGAAACAACCTATAAATGTCATTAACCACAAGATTGGCCTATGAATATCATTAGCCACAGGATGCTGACTTCCTGTGAGTAGCATCACATGACCACTCATCCTCCACTATGACTGGTAAACTGACCCCACAATGAGCTGGTCTATAGGATACATCTACTGACCCACAGGATGGCCTATACTCACTCAGTTCCACATCTAAACCTTAACCAGTTCCACATCTAAACCTTAACCAGTTCCACATCTAAACCATAACCAGTTCCACATCTAAACCATAACCAGTTCCACATCTAAACCATAACCAGTTCCACATCTAAACCATAACCAGTTCCACATCTAAACCTTAACCAGTTCCACATCTAAACCTTAACCAGTTCCACATCTAAACCTTAACCAGTTCCACATCTAATAACCAGTTCCACATCTAAACCTTAACCAGTTCCACATCTAAACCATAACCAGTTCCACATCTAAACCATAACCAGTTCCACATCTAAACCATAACCAGTTCCACATCTAAACCATAACCAGTTCCACATCTAAACCTTAACCAGTTCCACATCTAATAACCAGTTCCACATCTAAACCATAACCAGTTCCACATCTAAACCATAACCAGTTCCACATCTAAACCTTAACCAGTTCCACATCTAAACCATAACCAGTTCCACATCTAAACCATAACCAGTTCCACATCTAAACCATAACCAGTTCCACATCTAAACCATAACCAGTTCCACATCTAAACCTTAACCAGTTCCACA
>WLWD01001927.1_pt1 | contig 19058 bp, 15 predicted proteins | sample 6712731 | NCBI WGS metagenome assembly WLWD01 (sample SAMN12718690, study PRJNA576275) | sponge metagenome | isolation source: marine sponge | host: Mycale hentscheli | place: New Zealand: South Island, Marlborough, Capsize Point | collected 2014-11-01
TTTTTGGTGTCAACCAGAAACACCTCCCCCACTGGAGAGGAGCCATAATTTGTGGATTGAAAAGGCTTGGTTAGAGCACTGGTGGCTAAACCAGTGGCCCTGGGTTCGAATCCCCGAAGACAACTAAGATTTTTTCACATTTTTTCTTTGCTTTTTTGCAGACCCCTTTAGGTGAGAAAGTTTCAATCTAGTTTTTATGAAGGTTCAGAACTTAATAATTGTGATGATACAGCCTTCTCAATCCACAAATGTGACCGTCTATAGGAAAACCAGGCACAACGCGGCACCCTTCGAAAAATTTTTTTTTGCACTTAAGGAGTTATCGGCGTCCAGATATTTAGCTCTCCAAGTTTTATCGTCGTAGCTGAAGTCGTTCCCGCTATAATAGACCTAACCGTTTCCTTCAGTCCGCTTGAAACAATACATTTTTAAGAAATCGATCGATCTTTTCTCGATATTTACGCACGCCGCGTTGTGCCCGGTTTTCCCGTAGACGGTCACAAATTATGGCTTGTTTCCGGTCAACACCGAAAAGGTGTTTTGACGGCACATAATTGGTGGTCAGTTGAGTTCGAGACTGCAGCAAGCGGTACTACTCAACAGTATAAAGGTAAAATGTGAAAGTCTTGGAAGTCGTGAGTTCGTAGCTCATGGTTAGAGCACTGGTGGCTAAAGCCAGTGGCCCTGGGTTCAAATCTTCCACCACAACTAAGATTTTTTCACATTTTTCCTTTGCTTTTTTCCAGACCCCTTTAGGTGAGAAAGTTTCAATCTAGTTTTTATGAAAGGTCAGAACTTGACAATAGTTTCAAAATGAGTACCAATAGACGAGAATCATGTTAAATTAGTTTATTATTATAGATGTGATATTATTCTTAAATAAAACATCAGTTGTCTTTAGTACAATTCAAATGTTACAAATAATCACATTATGTCTTTACAATTGGATGCTTTCTTTGGTGAATGATCTAATATAGATCCAACTTCAAAAAATACAGAAAAATATTATAGCAGTACACCTAACATGCGAACGAGCGAAGACAGCAATACTGATATACCATCAATAACTAACTTTGCTACATCCAGTGTACCCATCATCATTGCGGTTGTAGCACTTATTTTTCTCACATTGTTAATAGTGCTTATTGTTTTAATAATCACTTTTCACAAAAGAATTCATTTGACTAAGCATTGCTCAGATTTGTTTACTACAACAAAAATTGAAAACTGTCCAGAGACTGAGAAAAGTTCTGATGATTGTTCACGTCATGAAATGGGGAATGAATGCAATTTTGATACTTATGCTCAAGTTTTGGAGGAGAAAGTAGAAAAACATGGAAGGGAGAGTGTAGTTCCAGTTCACAATGATCCTGATCCAACTGAGCTGTATGCTAAAGTGGATACAGCAAGAAAGAAGAAACCAAAAGCTGCAGTTGAAGCATCAAGTCCTGATGTATCAGAAATGTATGCAGTTGTAAATAAAAAAGCAAAACATCGAAAGAAAGGAGAGTTGAATGGTAATCAAGACAGTTCAGAATTATACTCAGTGGTTGACAAAACTAAGAAAAAGAAAAATTTGAGCAATGATAATAAAGATACCAGAGAACTGTATTCTGTGGTAAACAAAGTGAAAAATAAGGAAGGTGAACAAGAAGTGTCTCAATTGTAAGCAACAGTTGATGAAACCAAGAAGATTACTTTAATTTAGAACTTGTATCATTAGCTATGTTACTATAACTGTATTACTGTTATTCATTGTGGCTGTGTTCAACTTTTCACACATAATAGCAAACTCACACATACACAGGAAACTATAGCTTAATCTAAGCAAAATCTGGTCAAGTCCCTATTGGGACCATTTAAAATGAGCCAAGTAAATTTTAATCTAAAGGCAGTTGTAAATAAAAAAGCGAAACAATATCAAAAGAAAGGAGAGTTGAATGAAGTCAAGACAGGTCAGAATTATACTCAGTGGTTGACAAAACTAAGAAAAAGAAAAATTTAAGCAGTGACATAGATACCAAAGAACTGTATTCTGTGGTAAACAAAGCGAAAATTAAAGAAGATGAACAAGAAGTGTCCCAATTGTAAGCAACAGTTGATGATACCAAGAAAATTACTAATGCTCCTGGATTTATAAAAACTGTAGCTAGGTAGAGGTCAATGGAACAATAAAATATTAGATGAATTCTATCCTTTTTACTGGCTATTTTTTTAAAAATAATACAGAATCAATGCTTTGCACTTGTAAACATATTCTGCTGTTCGCAGTAATGAGTCACATGATGCTGAAAGGAAAACCTGTTTATGATTTAAGTCTAGAAATCAACTCTAGTGTACTATATTGACTGAGTTTTATAGCATTTTAAATACTGTATATACACACCAAAGCTTTACACCAAAACAAAGTACAAGTGGTTATTAGTTTTTACTGAACTCATATTGTAAAAAAAAGTACAAACAAGAAAACTGAAAGATAAATAGTAGAGTAAACAAGACTGTTTCACTTACTCACAATGACTATAACCTACATTATACTATTAACTCCTCATTCCTATGTACACTTCTACTCACCTTACATTCATACAATTCTATTCACTTTACATACACATGTACATTTCTGTTCATCTCACATCCACTGGTTTGTATACATTGGCCAGTTGTGTTTATTCTGTTAAGTCCTTGCTTTAGCCTGCATAATCTTTAAGTGTATTTATTTTCAAGGGGAAGCCTGGAGAGGTTAGCCAGCTTATTAGAGGGATGACTGGTAAAGATTACATCTTAATTTTAACTGGTGGGAGAAGTCTTTTGGAAGTGGTGCGAGATTAGCAGCAAGAATTTCTAGTGGCAGCTCTACCATCAATTCTTGGACACACTGACATACCGCCACTTTTGTTTGTTAGTGTGTAATGTCAACTGAACATGTTAATGGAAGGCAGACAAGTGGAACACTGGTCACATTATTTTATGTACATACTAGTTTGGCATGTGCCTTTGCTGTATAATTATTATCTCTATAATTTCAGAAAATTTCAGCACTTATTAAACTTATGTTTCAAGCCTGCTCTGCCAAGAATGCTACAAATTGGCTCAAGCCACTTGAAGGGGTGGCCAACCATACTTCCTACAGAATCCCAAGTACTTCCTTCCTGCCACTTTGTACATGCATTGAGTTGAAGGTTCTATTCCCTTCTGGAAGAGCACCTCCACAACTCCAGTACCTGTCTGCCACTTTCCGACTATTATCTGCAGAACTTCTTCGTCCACTACTTCTTGGGCCTGTGTCATTTGTGGTCGCAAGTTAACATCATGTCAATTCTGTTTCTAGATAATGCATCCACCACCTTATTATCTGTTTCTCTAACTTGTCTAACATGTTCTGCCCACGATATAATACCCCACCCCATTTGGCTTCCAGGAATACCAGACATCTTCTCAAATGCATTGCATGGTGACTACTGCCATGTTGTCACATCGGGCTAATACTATCTTTGGCCTGCCTTGCTTTGCCCCAACTGGCCACTGCCAAGACTCTTGGTAGTATCTCCTTGACAGTAATCCTATTGATGGCTGATTCACCCAAACCCTGACTCTGAAGCTGGAACCACTTGGTTTTCCACCATACACCGCATCCCCAGCTCCCTAAAGCATCAATGAGGACTATTTTTAGTCTCTTACACCCTGCATGCCACATCATAGCTGTGCCATTCCATTCCTGCCCGAATTGACACCACCACTTAATAACATCTGCTCTTGCCTCCCGTTTAGCCTCAAGAATTTGTTCAGCTGTTGCACACTTGTCAAGGTATCACTGGCTGGAAAAATCGCTTCCAGTATATCGTTAGTTTGCTTACTCCCGAAATAGCCACGACTTGTTGTTGCGGCCACCTCCAGATCATGTATATGATATTTGGAAAGTGTATAGAAATCTTAGTTCAATTAGCATACTGCCACACGGAGGTCATAAGTGGCAAGGAGCTTGGAGACTGTAAGCCTATCCAGCTATTGACTAACTGGTTCCTTCATTGAGTAGGGTAAGTTGGCAGAGATACCTGACCAAATCTGAAGGTGTGCCCCTACACAAGCCAACATTAGTGACTCCACCCCACACCCACTGTTCAGCAATTCCATACCTTCTTCAGCCCCTGACCTGTCTAGGCTGGTGCGATCCTATACCATACAGTCTCGTTATCGCAAATCTACAAGCTCTGCCCACTCCAGGTCATCCAACCCTGCCCAAGTTTGTTCTCAAGCTTCTGAACTGCACCCTCCAGTAGTATACTTTGGTGGTACCATCAGAAGTTTAGTAATTAAGCATGGCTCTGTCATCCTTTCCACACTCTACCTGCTCCTGCTTTCTAGTTTACACCGGTGCCGAGGTTAGTGATGTTCTTTCCACTCACATTGAACGCAAGAATCAGCAGGCACTTAAAGGTGTAGGCTACCAACAGGTCAAGCATAGCGACCTATATAATATGGTATCCATTCTCTTTGAATATGCTTCAGTCTACGATGAAGAGCAGACTTTCGATGTCACTATGGACTTTTCGTGGATGTTCAGTAAAGCAAGTTCATGACTCTGCTACTAGTCTTTACTTGCAACTCAACTTTATTCAACTGGACTATTGTGCATTCAGGAGAATGGTGACGCTTTTGTGTTATTTCAACTTCTTGTTGCTAATAGGCACATCAAACAGTATTACTTATTATATTCTGACAGTTTGCCAATTTGTTTTTCATGCACTCATCATCTGGCACTGTAATGGCTCACTATTACTCGCAATGAATTTGGCCACTTGCTTTAATTGGGAATTATTGTGTTCTTTGTCCAGCAATTGGTCCTTCCCATTATGTATAGTCCCAAATAAAACCCCAGGTGAGACAGTATTGTGACTATTGGGCACTCAACCGTGTTTCGGTACTAGATTGCTATCCTCTCCCTCACTTGCAGGATTTCACAGCTAGATGTACCATCTTCTCACACATTGACTTGGTGATAGCCTTCTACCAGATTCCCTTGGAACCACCACACATTCACTGGTATGTTACAATGCCAAGACTTATGCTGATCAGAAGAGACTGTGTTTAAGTATGCGAGATAACCTATGTTACAGATGCAATAAGTTGGGACATTTTGGGGCATGTTGCAGATCTAAGAATGTATCCATGAGTGGAATAGACCAATTAACAGATGAGGTTGATCTCGCATACTTAAACACAGTCTCTTCTGATCAGCATAAGTCTTGGCATTGTAACGTACCAGTGGGAAAACAGACAGTCCCATTCAAAATAGACACTGGGGCAGAAGTCACAGCTGTAAATGTAGAAACATACAAGAAATTGAATGATAGTCAATTGCAAAAGCCCTGCAAAGATACTCCATGGCCCAACCCACCAAACTTTGCAAGTAATTGGTCAGTTCACAACAACTCTCACACATGACCAAAAATCTACAAAACAGACAGCATTTGTAGCTACTAGGGGATTAAAAAATAATCTTCTGGGCCTACCTGCAATTACGGGTTTACAACTACTGTGTAGAACAGAGGAAATTGAAAGCCAAGTAGCCGATAGATCAGAAATCAGAAAAAAATATAGCAAGCTGTTTGAAGGTTTGGGGAATTTTGGGGATCCATATACAATCCAACTTAGTGAAGATGTTTGCCCTTATGCTTTGTATACACCTAGAGCTGTTCTGATCCCATTGAGACAGAAAGTCATAGAGGAACTAGAACGTATGGAGAGTTTGGGTGTATAGAGGAGCCTACAGAATGGTGCTTCGGCATGGTAGTGGTACCTAAATCCAATGGGACAGTACGTATATGTGTTAACTTAAAACCACTTAATAAAGGAGTACTCAGAGAAGCACACCCGATACCTACTATTGATGACATTTTGGCACAGATAACAAAGGGAGCATTTTTCTTGAAACTTGATGCCAATAGCGGGTTCTGGCAGATACCGCTAGCCGAACAATCGCAATCACTGACTACTTTTGTCACACTAATCGGTAGATATTGTTTTAAAAAATTCCCATTTGGAATTTCTAGCGCCCCCGAAGTTTTCAGAAAAGAATTGAGAAAATATTAACCGGTCTTCCTGGGGTGGTAAGCAAAACATATGATATACTAATCTTTGGTAGCACTGAGGTCAAGCACAATTCAAGACTTAGAGCTGTCCTGGATCGTTTACTGCAGTCAAATGTTACACTTAACTGGGATAAATGTCGGTTTAAAGCTACAAGTGTCAATTTTCTTGGTCATGTCATTGATAACCAAGGTATCCGTCAAGATCCAGCATAAACAACTGCAATAGCTGAGATGAAACCCCCAACTAATATAACAGAATTGCGAAGGATTTTGGGTATGGTCAACCAAATTTTCAAGTAGTCTTGCTGACTTTAGTCAACCATTGCGGGAACTGTTGAGTCCGAAAAATGCATGGTGCTGGAATCCTAAACATCGAGAAGCTTTTCTTGCAGTCAAGACTGAATTGACCAAACCTGCTTTTCTAGCTCTCTATAACCCACTTGCTGATCTTAACATTTCAGCAGATGCTTCTTTATTTGGATTAGGGGCTGTGTTACTACAGAAATATGGTAAAGATTGGAGACCAATTGCATATGCTTCACGTGCTATGTCATCAACAGAGAGAAATTATGCGCAAATCGAAACAGAAGCTCTGGCAGCTACGTGGGCGTGCGAAAAATTTCATGACTACATTTTTTAACACAATTTCAGATTGAATCAGACCACAAACCCCTCATACCACCACTGAGTACCAAAAGATTGGATCCACTTCCTCCTCGTATCGTTCGGTTCTGACTTAGGCGGAATAGATATGACTATAGCATTCATCATGTAGCGGGGAGAGAACTGCACACAGCAGATGCATTATCTCGTGCTCCACTCAGGGAGTCAAACCATAGGGAAACAAATGAAGTTGGAAATATGTTGAAATGACCACAGCAACATTACCAGCATCAGGCAGTTGACTTGATAATGTTGTCAAGCACAGAGAAATGATGAAATATGCAGGCAAGTGATAGAGTTTTGCGGAAATGGAGTTAAAGGTGTGTTAAGTCTATATTGGAAAGAGAAAGGTTCACTAACCATGAATAACGGTCTAATGATTATCCCTCAATCTCTCCAAAAGGAGACAATGATGAAAGTCCACGAGGGACATCAAGGTAAAGAGATGCCGAATGGAGTCAGAGCTTCAAGTATGGTGGCCAGGAGTTTCAAGAGCAGTGGAAAATTTTGTCACACAGTGTTCAGAGTGTGCAAAGGTGGCTCAAGTAAGAAGAGAACCATTTATGACAACACCATTGTGCCGAAATATCCCTGGCAAGTAGTGGGTTCAGATCTTTGTGAGATTAACAGTGAACATTACCTTATCATGGTGGACTATTTTTCGAGATATCCAGAGGTGATCAGGCTGAGCACTACCACATCCGGTGCAGTTATCACAAGCCTTAAAGCAGTGTTTTCTAGACATGGAATTCCAGAAGTATTGCGTACAGACAATGGCCCACAATACATTTCTCAAAGATTCTCGGAGTTCACAAAGTGCAGTATTACTCACACTACGAGTAGCCCCAGGTACCCACAAAGTAATGGTCAAGTGGAACGCACTGTACAACAAGCAGTCAAACAACTATTGAGGCAATCTGCTGCTTCTGATCCATACAGGGCACTTTTGAATTATCGGAATACTCCCTTACCATGGTACAACTGAGCCCTGCTAAACTGTGCATGGGACGTCAAATGCGAACTCTAGTTCCCCAAATAGATCATTTTCTCATACCAACTTGGCCGTATTTGGAGGAGTTTCGTAAGAAAGACCAGACAAGGAAACAAAATATGCGAAACCATTTCAACCAGCGTCACTGAGTCCAACCTGGTCCTAAGATTCTGGAGGATACACCCGTATGGATTTCTGCTGAAGGAGGATTAGTGAGTGGAACTGTGGTTACTCAGGAAAATCATCCAAAGATCATATGTGGTGGATACACCATCAGGCAGAATCGAAAGAAATCGACACCACCTTAGGATACAGCCAGAACAAGACACTCCAGCTCAAGAGACAGAAACAAGTCGTCACAATTCACCTGTATCCTGGGGCATAAATCGAGATAACAGAGAATCCACAGTAGAAGAAGAAATACCACAATCGTCAACAACTCCCCGCAGGATATAAACTCGCTCACAAACTGGAACTAATATTCAATGATTATTATCATTAGGTTCTTAGAAGGAGAGATGTGACAGTTAGGATTAATTGATTACTTCCTGTATCTTATTCATTTCCTGTGGTCTTTCATATTTCCTGTTGTGAACAAATATAAGTATGGACATTTGTGTATTTGGGTTATGCTTATTGATTTGTATTATATGAGAACCTTGATACAAGAGAACTTGCGGTTGGGGGGGTCGAACCAGTGATAAACATATGGAACTTGCTTAACAGCATACAGCATGAGGAATTACCCAGTATGCTTTTTTCTGGGTAACTGTTAAATAATCTCGTAACCAAACACCAGACTCTATGGTCCATAAAACTGATGCCACATGAGAGCAGGTTTCCCCTAACCCTGCCATGCAATCACAATGAGCAGAAATAATTTCTCCCTCAGGTCTAGCAATAATCTAATGAGTGAGTGGTTTTTCGTTTAATCTTTGGGAATGATTAACCTAATGATATAATGAGCTACCAAAGCATGCATAGTATTTATCTTACTTTGGCAATGATAACTCACTTGTAATTAGCTACTTCTCTGACCAATATCTCTCGAACCTAACCAGACAAAAAATTAGCATAGCAGTCAAGGCTCTTGTAGTTAAAGAGATCCTGCTTGGAATATGGACTTGGTGTCAAAGGTACATTCCAACATGAATACTTGTAGTTGCAAGCCATATACCCAGATCATCTTGCAATTCACTTCTTATAGTAGTTTCATATGGATCAAGCCCACCCATCTCTTTTAACTTAAGTAGGTATAGTGTCTTACAAACCTTATCCCGGCATAACCCTCTAAAAACACTTTTCTTGCAGTCATAATTGTGGCTCCAACTCAGCATATACACCAATATATTCCCTTATATCAACAGCAACAAGCACAATCTTGAAATTTCCATGCCTGAGAGTTTCAATACCTGTAAAAAAAAACATGGCAACAGGTGACCTAGAAAGGGCACTACATATAGATGCCATGATATGCCCTCAGAGCCAGGGCAACTACATATAATTGCCCTATATATAACGCTGACCAATTAGATCACTCAAATTCACTCACTAATGTTTTAAAAGTTGCATTTTGAATTTTATTGGCGAGGGAATGAAGCAAGCAACGATTGTGGGTCGTAAAGCCGCCACAAGCACGGACATATTTACAGAGGACCACTCAGAATGAGACAATGCACACACACAGTATTATATGTATGTACACTACTAACTATAAGCTAATTCGTTACAACAACTTCTTTAATAGTTCAACAATAACAATTTAATTCAAGATCAATTGTACAACTGAGAAAAGTGGTCTCAGGCCATACAATACATAGTAACCAATACTAAGCATGCTCAGGAAGTGGTACATAAATGGAATAACAATGGATATAATTAGTAAATAATGACAGTAATTGCACAAGTAATAAACGAATACCAAAATGAACAGTAACAAATAAACAGACAAGTAAACAATTGAATATTAGTTAGCGGTTGTTTGAGAGACCCAAACAAGCGAGACACTTATCAGGGGTAGCACAATTGAAAATTGGGGATATTAGTTGTGGGCGAGCAAAGTGAGCGGGACACTACATGATAGATAGACAACGAAGTAGGAACCGCAACGGCCACGACGGCCATGGCCGTTTAGGTTTTTCTCCTGGGTGGGTGTGGCTAATGAAGCGTGCGCATGCGCATTAATAATACCGTCTTTTTTAAAGCATGGCTACTTCGCGTTCTTCGTCGGGTAGTTTACCAGATCTTCCTGATCGTCCTACACAGCTCACCAACTCTGTCTTCCCCCGGAGACCCTTCGGCAAGACAAACGTTGTCCACCGCTCTTTTCAGAGCGTTTGGTTCAACCGTTGGAAGTGGCTGCATTACGACGCTTCCAGTGACTTGGCCTACTGTTTCACCTGTGTGAAAGCTATCCAGTCAGGTTAGTAAACTTAGCTGAGTTTTGCTAAAAGTAGCTATATGTTCTACTGACATAGTTAGCTAGACTTTGGTTGTTGTTGTTTTTTTTAACTATAAGGTCCTTTTTTATGTAGGCCACCTGAAGAACATTCAGGGTAACATCTTGGACTCATCTTTTGTGTCTGGCTTCTGTAACTGGAATGATGGTACACGTTGCTTCAACAGGCATGAGGGCACAGATGCACACAAAGCTGCAGTTGATTTCACCATAACAACACCTGCAGGTACGTCAAGGGGAGTTGGAGATATGTTGTCTACAGCTCATGCTGAATAGAAGCCTCCAATCGACACTACCTTATCAAAGTTGCACAAAACATCAAGTTTTTAGCAAGGCAAGGAATAGCTTTCCGTGGTGATGGCGATGAAAGTGATGGTAACTTCATGCAATTACTACACCTTCGCGCTTTAGATGATTATAAAATTACTGATATGCTACAGAAAAAGACTAACAAATATACAAGTCCTCAGATTCAAAATGAGTTGATTCAGTGTATGTCGATGAAAGTGTTGCGAGAAATTGCTGAATCTATCCACCAAGCACGTTAATTTGCTTTAATGGCTGATGAAGTCACTGACTCATCCAACAAAGAACAACTTGTGGTGTGTATTCGTTGGGTAGATGATGATTTTGAGCCCAGAGAAGACTTTATTGGACTTCATCATGTTGAATCCATTAAAGCTGACATATTGGTTGCATGCTTAAAAGATACTATGCTACGTATGAACATTAGCATCAGTAACTGTAGAGCGCAGTGTTATGATGGGGCAGCCAATATGTGTGGCTCTAGAAATGGTTGTTCTACACAGATATGTGGAGAAGAGTCACGTGCCATCTTTGTTCATTGTTATGGCCATGCTCTAAATTTAGCTGCAGGTGATACGATCAAGGGTAATAAAGTCTTGAGAAGTGCTTTGGATACCACCCTTGAAATATCAAAGTTGATAAAATTCTCCCCAAGACGTGAAGCCACCTTTCAAAAGCTCAAAGGAGAAATTAGTCCTGAAGGTGCTGGTTTTCAAACCCTGTGTCCCACTAGATGGACAGTCAGAGCTTCCTCACTAAGTAGTGTAATTTCAAATTACCAAGTAATCCAGGCTGTTTGGAAGAAGCCTTGGATATAGCCAAGGATTCTGAAACTCGTGCTCGTATAACCGGTGTACAGCACTGTATGTCAATATTTGATTATTTGTTTGGCATAATGCTTGGAGAACTTGTGTTGAAACACACTGACAATTTGAGCAAGACTTTGCAAGATCCAAAATTGAGCTCTTCAGAAGGTCAGCAAATAGCTGAGCTGACAAGAAAGACGCTTGAAAGTATTCGAAACAATGACTCATTTAGCACGTTCTGGTCCAAAGTCACTTCGAAACAGGAAATGATGTGAATGATCCTGTTTTGCCCAGAAAAAGAAGGGTTGCAGCCAGGTTTGCTGTTGGTACTGGAGCAGGTCATCAGCCTGCTAATCTTGAAGAATTATATAGGCATCAATACTTTGAGTGTCTTGATCTTATCATTTCTTTTATTAAGTATAGGTTTGATCAGCCAAGCTACCACACTTTGAAACAGCTCGAGGATCTTCTATTGAAGTCTGCAAGAAAAGAAATCTACAGTGAAGAGCTGGAGTATGTGTTAAACTTTTATCATAGTGACTTCAATGAAAGCAGTCTCTCATCACACTTGCAGCTTCTAGGTACAGCAATGGAATCTAGCAGTAGTCAACCTTGTCTGCAAGACATTATTGATTATCTTAAATTGCTCACTCCTGCACAACGAAGTATAATGTCTGAAGTGTGTACTCTAGTAAAAATTATTCTTGTTAGCCCAGCTACGAATGCAGTGAGTGAAAGAAGTGCTTCAGGATTACGTAGAATAAAGACTTACTTGCGGTCAACAATGAGTCAACAACGACTCAACAGTTTGATGATTCTTCATGTACATAAAGACCTGACAGTGCAGATGAAATTGATCTCAAATCATGTCTTAATGATTTTGTTGCTGGTAGTGAACACAGAAATAGCATATTTGGACAATTTTAAGTATTTTTTCATTGAACTACTTTAATTATGTCTATTCTTCATTTCTGTCTCCTCCAGGATCATCAATTCTATAGAAATGATAGTACACAGGGGGATGTCTAGTTTTTTGTTTAAAATAATACTTAGGAGCAGTTGCGAAAAAAAAAAATTAGGGTGTGTCCTAAATGGGTGTGGTTAATACTGGTGGGTGTGGTTTATTTGGCCGTACAGGTTCAAATTTGCTTCCTACGGCCCTGAGTGGGATTTACAGCCCACAGAACCTCGTCCCGAGCGTAGCGAGGGTGATACTAGCGGCCCGAAGGGTTCGACGAGCGGTAGTTCCCGAGATTTCCGTGTCTATCTGTTTTAGTACATAGAACTATAGCCTTAGTTACCAAATAATTTTTCCCTTCTTTGTTCTATGTTGACACTCTCCGACAAAGACGGTAGAGACATTACGGAGAGGTGTCCAGTAACTGCAGCAATTTTAAGGAGCCATGGCACATAGAATATTTTCATGTGTTGTGCTCTCGACTCCAGTGAGCCAGCGAAAGTGATGGAATTAGAGTCAGAAGAATCAATATCACTGCGTTTTCAGCGAACTTAGTCAAAAAGAACATTCCAGCCCACCCATCTACATTACATTTCAGCTCAATTGTTGAGATAAAACTACTTGCACTACTCCATAAACAAAACAAAACAAAAAACAACTAAAAACAACAACTAAATAAAATGCTAGAAGGGAGGATACTATTGTCCAGAAGGGAGTGTGGGAGTAGAACGGGAGCCACTCCCACATGAGACATTAGAGCGGGAAGATTCAAGCTGAACTATATATGTTTACGTATTTGTGTAGTATGAACTTGGTCCTAATTGTTGTAGTATGAATGGTCATTGTCATGTTTCGTAAGGGCTGAGGGGCCCTGCTCCATCACACATATAAATAGTTGTAATCATGAGTTGTAGAGCAGTGTCAGTCAGTGTCTGTTGGTGCTTGTCATCATACATTTTACATTACACTAAACTTACCTTCGTAAGAAGGCCATTCAAGCTGTGCGCAGCGAGAACACTGTTGACATTCTGGTGGCAGCGACTATAAGCTGTCCACCAGTTTAATCTGTTGTAGCGCGGTCCAGAGCTTAGGGTCTGGATCCCCACAGAAAATTGGTGGCAGCGGTGGGATCGGGAAGAGAAGATATTCTCCACCGACCACAGGAACCCAAGAAGGACCGGCGGAAGACATTCCACGACCGGCCCAACTAACGAGAACCAAGAAGAAGGCGGAATACGTTCCAGCCCAGCAGGAGACGTCCTGACGCTGAGGGAGACATCCCAACGCACCCAATCGAGCTTCCAGCTTCGGCGGAGGAGCTCAAAGGAGTCAAGCTAAGGCGAAGGCCCCAAGAATAAAGGAGCTTCCAGCTTCGGCGGAGGAGTTCCACAAGTGTCAGAGCTGAGGCGGAAGGCACAGGACATTCGGATCATCGACAGTTGCTGCGGTGCTCGAGAGACTGGTGTCCACTCTATTTTTGTTGGTGGTGTTGTATTGTGTAGTGTCGTGAACGATATTTTTGTCCGTGTATTTTGGGTTGTAACCTTCTCTTCGTGTGAATTTTAATTTCTAATTGGGTATTTGCTCAGTGTGGTCATTTTGTTTTTCTTTTGAACAGGTCTCTTCCAGAGGGCGAGGACACTCACCCTCTCATGACTGACCAGGCGGCTGGAGGCAAGAGGCGGACGGTTCGACGTGCGCCCCAAGCAGTCAGCGAGGGAGCTTACAGGCCATCACACGTTCCGGCAAGAGTGACTGCGCGTTCCCCATACCCCAGCAGACCCAGGGGTGAACCACACTATCGAGAGGAGGAAGGCTCAGAGGTGAGCGCGGTAGTAGAAAGAAGAGAGGAGGAGGAAGAAGGTGGTGAAGAGAGAGTTGGTGACAGATCTGAGGATCAGACAATAGAGTCGGGGCCAGAGGGTGAGGCAACGACTGGGATGGAGTCAGAAGTGGACAAACTGTTGAGGTACATGGCGGAGAAGGAGGAAAGGGATAGAGCTAGCAGGGCTGAGGCAGATAAGGCTAGGCGGCTAGAAATGTTGGAAATAGTGGGCAGGTTAAAGGAGAGTGAGGAAGAGAGGAGAAGAGAGGACGAGGCTAGGAGGCGAGAGAGAGATGAGGATAGTAGGGTCAGGAGGCTCGGGGAGGAAGCAGAGCAGAGAGACAAGAGGGAATTACAGGCAGAGAAACTTAAGATTTTGGGTTCGTATAAGGAGGGAACAGAGATGTTGGGGTACTTGAGTAAGTTTGAGCGTATCATGTCTGAATGTAAGATAAAGGAAAGTCAGTGGGCAGAGAGGTTATTTCCGAGGTTGCCAGAACGTTTGTGCAATAGGATTGCCGGTGTGAGGGATGATGGGGGTAGTTACGAAGTAGTCAAAGGAGTGCTTCTCAAGGCTATTGGGGAGACGAGTCTCACCTACGGCCACCAGCTCTTCGAGCTAACTGGGGAGTCTCTCAAGACGAAGGGAGCCTCTGAGATTATGGAAGTGGTGGAAAGAATATGTAGGGGGGTGTTGCAGGGGTGTAGCTCTAGGGAGGATTGCGTGGCGGCTTTGGCGGCAGCACTGACTAGAAGGGTAATTCCACCAGGGGGTAAGGTTTTCCTGGAGGGAAAGAAACTGACGAAGTTGGAGGATATTAGGGATGCCTGGGAGACGTGGATGTCTGGGCGCATGAAGGGGAACTTTTATAAGGTACTCGGGAGTAGTACAGAGGGTGGATTTAAGAGTTTTAGGGAGAGTGGCTCGAGGAGTCAAGTGAGTACTGGTAGCGAGAGGGTTAGCTTGGTGCCAGTGTGTTTTAATTGTGGAGAGAAGGGGCATAAGGCTCCAGACTGTAAGAAGAAGGTGGGAGGGCTGAATGGAGTGAGTAGGCCAGCAACTTGTTTTGCATGTGGCAAGCAAGGTCACCGTAGTCCAGACTGCCCGAGTAGGAAGATAGGGACTAGTGTCAAGAAGGAGGGTACGACAGGTAGAGTTTCTAGAGTTGTCATGGGAGCCAAGAAGGGAAACATGGCAAAGGGGGTTGTGAACGGGGTTGAGTGTGGAGTATTAATAGATTCGGGGGCAGAGGTAGGTATTGTTCCAAGGTCCATGGTGACTAAGGACTGTGTGCTTTGCGGACATGTTCACATTGCAGATGTGCATGGTAAAACCAGTGTGCACGAGAGCACTTTGGTTAGTTTTGAGATTGGAGGGTTGAAGTTTTCTAAGTTGTGTGTCATTGAAGAGAGAGAAGGGGAAGATGTTACATGTATTGTGCCGTATGATGTGCTGAGCAACACTGAGGGGGAAGCCTTTAGGAGAGCGATCACTGAATACAGAGGGGGAGGAAAGAAGGAGAAAGGGAAGAGTGTAAATGTAGTTACCCGTAGCAGAGCTAAGGAGTTAGCCGAGCTAGAAGTGTGTGATGTGGATTGTAGTGTGCAGGATTTGTGGTGCACGATAGAGGAGAGTGATCCTAGTAGCCAGCTCGATCCCTTAATTAGGCCTGAAGTCAGTAGTAAGGTGGGTGAGAGCCATGGGGTGGAAAAAGTCGGACCTACGGAGATGACTGAGCAACCCCAGGCAAACGGTGAGTCCTCAAGTGGGTTGAGGACAGATGAGAATGCAGAGTCAGAGAGTGAGTCTGTAGATGAGGGAATGCCAGTGGCATGGGATAAGGAGAATACTTGTGACGAAGCAGAGAAAAGAGTTAGAGCTTTAGCAGGAGAGATAGGTTACGTAGGCTCAGGGAAAGATCGGGAAGAGTTTGTGAGAGCACTTGCTGAAGACGAAGGTCTGAAGCTGTGGAGAGAACTAGGTGAGAAGAAAGAGAGAGGATTTGAATGGAAGAAAGGAGTGTTAGTGAGAGGTCAGTATGTGGAATGGGAACAGTTCAGGGATGTGTTGGTTGTACCGAAGAAGTTTAGGAAGAGAATTTTAGTCCTGGGACACGAGAAGGGGGGACATTTAGGAAGTGAGAAGGTGGCACAGATGGTAGGCAGGTATTTTACTTGGCCCGGGATGGTGAGAGACGTATTGGAACACTGTAGCTCCTGTAAATTATGCCAGGTGCGTAGTAAGCATAAACCTAGGCGAGCACCTATTGTTGAAAGGCCAGTGATGACAGAACCGTTTGAATCTGTAGCTGTCGATCTGGTGGGACCTTTGCCAAAGGGAAAAGGGGGCTGTCGGTTCTTGTTAACGTACGTTTGTCTTGCTTCCCGATGGCCCGAGGCAGTGCCTCTGAGGAGCATTACAGCTAAGGCTGTAGCCGAGGGCTTGTGGGGCATATTTTCTAGGACGTCAGTGCCGGAGAGAATGCTTTCTGACCAGGGAAGTCAGTTTTGTGGTAGGGTAGTGAGAGAGTTGTGTAGTTTGTTGGGAATCGAGAAGCTTAGGACTTCTCCGTATCATCCTGAAACCAACGGGGCGGTGGAAAGGATGCACGGGACTTTTAAGGGGATATTGGGTAAGTGTGTGAGCGATGGAGTAGATTGGGTAGGACAGGTTAACTTTGTCTTGTATGTATTGAGGCAGATGCCCCATGCAGACAGCGGGTTTAGTCCTTTTGACTTGGTGTATGGGTATAGAGTTAGGACTCCTCTAGATGCCTTGTATCACGGGCTCTATGAGGTAGACAGTCAGAAGTTAAATGTGTGTGAGTGGGTAAGAGGTATGGCTGAGAGGTTAGAGAGAATGAGGGAATGTGCAGCAGTTAAGATGGTGAAGGGTAAACAGAGTAGGTTGAGTTACATGAATAGGGGGTGTAAGTTGAGAGAGTTTAAAGCGGGACAGTTGGTGTTATACAGGGTACCAGGTATGCACAGTAAGCTGGCGGATTCCTGGGAGGGTCCCTATAGAGTGAAAGAGAGATTGGGGAAAGTGAACTATCGGATTAATGCGTTAGAGTCTGAGAAGCATGTGCGAGTCGTGCATGTGAATTGCTTGAAGGAGTATAAGGAGAGATTAGAAGTGAACAGAGTAGATGTGGTGTTAGAAGAAGAAGTCAGTAAGAGAAATGTATTGAGTGGGGAGTGCGAAGGTTTCGTCAAGGGGGAACTAGATGAGTTGTTGGGAAGGTATGAATGTTTGTTTGAGGGAAAACCGGGATGTACCGACAGGGTAGAGTTGACTATAGATACGGGAGATGTGTCACCTATTAGGCAGACGCCCTACTCGGTGCCACTAGGAGTGAGAGACGAGGTAAAGAAGGAATTAGATTTGTTGGAGGAGAGTGGTATCATTGAAAGGAGCAGTAGCCCTTGGGCTTCTCCGTTGGTACCAGTTAAAAAGAAGGATGGTGGGATAAGGTTGTGTGTGGATTTTAGGAAGGTGAATGGGGTAACGGTATGGGAGCCGTACTACATACCAGGATTTGACGAAATGATAGAAAGGATTGGAGTAGGACGTGTATTATCCAAGTTGGACTTGGAGAAGGGTTTTCATCAAGTGGTAGTTAGGAAGGAGGATAGGGAGAAGACAGCATTTGTGTGTCCGTTTGGGAAATTTCAGTTTAGGCGGATGCCTTTTGGACTCACAAACGCTCCTTCAGTCTTCCAAAGACTGATGGATCAGGTGTTGGTGCCGTGTTCAGATTATGCACGGGTATATATTGATGATGTGTTGGTGGTATCTGAATGTTGGGAAGTGCATTTGAAACACTTGGAAGAAGTGTTTGAAGTATTGAAAGTAGCGGGTTTGACAGTGAAGAGGAAGAAATGTGTTTTTGGGAAAAGGAAGTTGGAATTTTTGGGTCACCTCATCGGCGATGGTGTGGTGTCTGTCCCTGGGGACAGGGTTCGGGCGATCGCGGACCACCCAATGCCAAGGAGCAGGAAGCAGTTAAGAAGCTTCCTCGGCCTTGTGGGCTTTTATCGACGGTTTGTGAGGGGTATGCACCGTTGGACTGCCGTCTTGACGCCACATACGTCTGGATCGGCTTGTGGGAGGATTGTGTGGACAAGCTCAATGGTAGAGGCTTTTCGTGAGTTGTGTTTATGTCTTTGTAACAGCATTGTCTTATGTGTTCCTCAAACGGAGGACTCGTTTATGTTAGAGTGCGATGCTTGTAGCTCGGGTATTGGGGCTGTTCTGTCGGTGAGACGCGAGGATGAATGGAGACCTGTGGCCTTCTTCTCTCATCAGTTGAAAGGGGCACAGCAGAGGTACAGCGCTCAGGAGCTGGAGTGCTTAGCAGTTGTGGAGGCGGCGAGCCATTTCGCTTATTTCCTCTACGGGAAACACTTTGAGATTGTGACGGATCACAGAGGTCTGGAATCGTTGGTTGCTGGGAAGCAATGCAATCGGAGAGTTCAAGGTTGGGCTCTTAAGATGTCTGAATTTTCCTTTTCGATTACCTACAGGAAAGGTTCTGAGAATATCGTGGCGGACGCCTTGAGCAGATGTCATGAAGATGTTGGTGATGGAGAGAGCGAACATCTTTTCCAGGAGGGGGGAGATGTGGGAGTAGAACGGGAGCCACTCCCACATGAGACATTAGAGCGGGAAGATTCAAGCTGAACTATATATGTTTACGTATTTGTGTAGTATGAACTTGGTCCTAATTGTTGTAGTATGAATGGTCATTGTCATGTTTCGTAAGGGCTGAGGGGCCCTGCTCCATCACACATATAAATAGTTGTAATCATGAGTTGTAGAGGAGTGTCAGTCAGTGTCTGTTGGTGCTTGTCATCATACATTTTACATTACACTAAACTTACCTTCGTAAGAAGGCCATTCAAGCTGTGCGCAGCGAGAACACTGTTGACATTCTGGTGGCAGCGACTATAAGCTGTCCA
>WLWD01005949.1_pt1 | contig 19057 bp, 12 predicted proteins | sample 6712731 | NCBI WGS metagenome assembly WLWD01 (sample SAMN12718690, study PRJNA576275) | sponge metagenome | isolation source: marine sponge | host: Mycale hentscheli | place: New Zealand: South Island, Marlborough, Capsize Point | collected 2014-11-01
AATAATGTGGTTGTGTGTGATAGATATTTCACTAGCAATAATGTGGTTGTGTGTGGTAGATATTTCACTAGTAATAATGTGGTTGTGTGATAGATATTTCACTAGTAATAATGTGGTTGTGTGTGATAGATATTTCACTAGTAATAATGTGGTTGTGTGTGATAGATATTTCACTAGCAATAATGTGGTTGTGTGTGAGATATTTCACTAGCAATAATGTGGTTGTGTGTGGTAGATATTTCACTAGCAATAATGTGGTTGTGTGTGAGATATTTCACTAGTAATAATGTGGTTGTGTGTGATAGATATTTCACTAGTAATAATGTGGTTGTGTGTGATAGATATTTCACTAACAATAATGTGGTTGTGTGATAGATATTTCACTAGCAATAATGTGGTTGTGTGTGATAGATATTTCACTAGCAATAATGTGGTTGTGTGTGGTAGATATTTCACTAGTAATAATGTGGTTGTGTGATAGATATTTCACTAGTAATAATGTGGTTGTGTGTGATAGATATTTCACTAGTAATAATGTGGTTGTGTGTGATAGATATTTCACTAGCAATAATGTGGTTGTGTGTGAGATATTTCACTAGCAATAATGTGGTTGTGTGTGGTAGATATTTCACTAGCAATAATGTGGTTGTGTGTGAGATATTTCACTAGTAATAATGTGGTTGTGTGTGATAGATATTTCACTAGTAATAATGTGGTTGTGTGTGATAGATATTTCACTAACAATAATGTGGTTGTGTGATAGATATTTCACTAGCAATAATGTGGTTGTGTGTGATAGATATTTCACTAGCAATAATGTGGTTGTGTGTGGTAGATATTTCACTAGTAATAATGTGGTTGTGTGATAGATATTTCACTAGTAATAATGTGGTTGTGTGTGATAGATATTTCACTAGTAATAATGTGGTTGTGTGTGATAGATATTTCACTAGCAATAATGTGGTTGTGTGTGGTAGATATTTCACTAGTAATAATGTGGTTGTGTGTGGTAGATATTTCACTAGCAATAATGTGGTTGTGTGTGGTAGATATTTCACTAGCAATAATGTGGTTGTGTGATAGATATTTCACTAGCAATAATGTGGTTGTGTGTGGTAGATATTTCACTAGTAATAATGTGGTTGTGTGTGATAGATATTTCACTAGTAATAATGTGGTTGTGTGTGATAGATATTTCACTAGTAATAATGTGGTTGTGTGTGAGATATTTCACTAGCAATAATGTGGTTGTGTGTGGTAGATATTTCACTAGCAATAATGTGGTTGTGTGTGAGATATTTCACTAGCAATAATGTGGTGTGTGGTAGATATTTCACTAGCAATAATGTGGTTGTGTGTGATAGATATTTCACTAGCAATAATGTGGTTGTGTGTGATAGATATTTCACTAGTAATAATGTGGTTGTGTGTGGTAGATATTTCACTAGCAATAATGTGGTTGTGTGTGATAGTAGTAATATTTCACTAGCAATAATGTGGTTGTGTGTGATAGATATTTCACTAGCAATAATGTGGTTGTGTGTGAGATATTTCACTAGAATAATGTGGTTGTGTGTGATATTTCACTAGCAATAATGTGGTTCTGTGATAGATATTTCACTAGCAATAATGTGGTTGTGTGTGGTAGATATTTCACTAGTAATAATGTGGTTGTGTGTGATAGATATTTCACTAGTAATAATGTGGTTGTGTGTGATAGATATTTCACTAGTAATAATGTGGTTGTGTGTGAGATATTTCACTAGCAATAATGTGGTTGTGTGTGAGATATTTCACTAGCAATAATGTGGTTGTGTGTGGTAGATATTTCACTAGTAATAATGTGGTTGTGTGTGATAGATATTTCACTAGCAATAATGTGGTTGTGTGTGAGATATTTCACTAGCAATAATGTGGTTGTGTGTGAGATATTTCACTAGCAATAATGTGGTTGTGTGTGGTAGATATTTCACTAGCAATAATGTGGTTGTGTGTGATAGATATTTCACTAGCAATAATGTGGTTGTGTGCGATAGATATTTCACTAGCAATAATGTGGTTGTGTGTGATAGATATTTCACTAGCAATAATGTGGTTGTGTGCGATAGATATTTCACTAGCAATAATGTGGTTGTGTGTGATAGATATTTCACTAGCAATAATGTGGTTGTGTGTGGTAGATATTTCACTAGCAATAATGTGGTTGTGTGTGGTAGATATTTCACTAGCAATAATGTTGTTGTGTGTGATAGATATTTCACTAGCAATAATGTGGTTGTGTGTGATAGATATTTCACTAGCAATAATGTTGTTGTGTGTGATAGATATTTCACTAGTAATGTGGTTGTGTGTGATAGATATTTCACTAGTAATAATTAGTGTTGTTTTAGTTAACTAAAACTAAAACCAAAACCCCTTAGTTTAGGGTTATTTTACTTTTAGTAAGAATAACTAAAACTAAGCTGTAGAGAACATGAAAAAACTAAAACTAATTATTTTAGAAGACAGTAAATTCAATAATAACTAAAACTACCAGTAGAGTGGAGGACAAAAACTAAAATAATATAAATTCCCATCAAGTAATTATTCATAACAAATACCATACTTTATATTAATAATACCCAAGTTTTCACAGAAATATGCCATTTTTGAAGTTCTTTGGAAAAACTACATGAACAACTTTCTTTAAGGAGTCTCATTATTGCAGAATTTGAGAGGCAACATAAATTAACTAAAACTAAGACAATTGATAGTATAACTAACTAAATCTTCTACATGGTATTGAAGAAAAACTAAAAAATAACTAAATCTTCAGGGAGAATTTGGGGGGAAAACTAAAACTAAGCATTCAAGATATTTTTTTAGTATGAATAACTAAAACTAAGAAAGTCTGGAATTGCTAAACCAAAACAACACTGGACTAATAATGTAGTTGTGTGTGATAGATTTTTTTTTTTTTTGACGTTCAAGTTATTGACTTTATTATATACAATGCAAAAATAAAGTGCTGGCAAGACAAAAGATCATGCAATTACAAAAATAAATAATTAAATAATAACATCAGTAACAACAACAATAATAATAATAAAATAGTCAAACAAAACAAGTAAATAATAAATAAATAAAGTGAATGTAATTGATTAAATAATAAGAATAATAATAAAAGAAAGGCAATTGTGGAGGAAAAGATTTAAACACTACCATGGAGACCCCCCATGACTGAAGCTGAGTTTCCTCTCTGGATGGCAATTGAGAGGCGCTGTAGCAGGTATGAGGTTGAATTTGAGTCACCCGTCTGCCTACGAACTCTCCTTCAGAAACTGAAGTGATCGTGCCCCAATTATAGTCTGGCTACGCGAGACTACCCCAATTATGCCAGTAGTCTCAATTGCCACCGGGACGAATGAATGTGATAGATATTTCACTAATAATAATGTGGTACTAGGATATTGTGACTATATAAACCAGCATAAGCTACTTTTAGCTGGCACTTGTGCCAATTCCTTCAAATGTATGGAATGTATGGACCCAGAAAAATGGAAAATATGGTATCATTCCCAGGGTGATTGGTAAGAATGGTCAAACGCATTCGCTGGATAGAAAATACTGGTGCTGCCACACAACTGCTATATTCGGGCCATAAGTGTGACTAGAGACATTCTGCTTGCCAGGCCTTGTTACAGAGGTCCAGATTTTCCAGCAGTACACTTCGCCAACAGAGGCATGAATAGGGATGTACATTTTCGTGAGGCTGTAAAAAACTGGAGCGAGTCTGAATCGGTAAAGGGTTTATTTAACATTTGCGTGTAGTCTCCGCCTTTTTCTATAACAACAAACAGCTCTCACACTTTATCATCTGGGTGGGGCTAATTAATCAATCGCTGCAAACAGAAGAAGATGGCTCACTTAGAGGATGATAAACTTCCGTCCAATTTCGATGTGATAGTGGTGGGAACAGGTATGGATCGGCGGTTATCAATTCTCTCTATTGCTAATTATATAGATTTCTTTCTTAAAGGTTTAACAGAAAGTATTTTGGCTGCTGCTCTTAGCAGAGATGGCAAGCAAGTTCTGCACTTGGACAGGTTGGTGAGCACTAATGTGTGTTTTTTAAGTGTGTACAAATTATAGTGAAGTGTTGGCTATAACTAAACAAGGGGTTAGATAAAGCTATAGTGAATGGTTAGCTATAGATATAGCTGTAATGAAGAGTGTGCTAAAAGGTTAGGTAAAGGGTTGACTATAGATATAGCTGTAGTGAAGGGTTGGCTAAAAGGTTAGATATAGCTATAGTGAAGGGTTGGGTATAGATATAGCTGTAATGAAGAGTGGGCTAAAGGGTTAGATATAGCTATAGTGAAGGTTGGGTATAGATATAGCTGTAATGAAGAGTGGGCTAAACGGTTAGATATAGCTATAGTGAAGGTTGGGTATAGATATAGCTGTAATGAAGAGTGGGCTAAAGGGTTAGATATAGCTATAGTAAAGGGTTGAGTATAGATATAGCTGTAATGAAGAGTGGGCTAAAGGGTTAGATATAGCTATAGTGAAGGGTTGGGTATAGATATAGCTGTAATGAAGAGTGGGCTAAAGGGTTAGATATAGCTATAGTGAAGGGTTGGGTATAGTTTTATGATGGGTTAGATATAGCTATAATAGTGAAAATTGGATAAAGGTGTTGGGTAAGGTATAATATACAGATGAAGGGTTTGATATGGCAATAGTGAAGGGCTAGGTATACTTAATGTATTAACTAAATAGTATCTATATAATAATACACTTGTGTGTCAGTAACAACGACGACGACCAATGGGGTGCATATTCACGAATAATTCACTAGCTTAAACAGTTTGGTAAAGCATCATCATTGCCTGGATAGGTAGAGTATCGTCACATTCAGTAGATTGTGATAATTGTAACTAAAAAGTGGGTGGAATTGGCGAGGTAAGTCGGCGTAGTAAAAATCCTCAAGTAAAGGCAACGTAAGTTTAAAAAAGGAAGGCGAAAGTACGAAAAAGAAGGCAAAAGTTTCGCACAGCCCGTAAGTGAAGTCCACAACCATGATAGAAGGACAGAGAAATTCAGAAGCAGGAGAGGTAGACAAAGGAGGAGACTCCATGACTTAAGAAGAAAGCTCAAAAAAGGAAAAATGGGAGATAAGAAAAGCTGTGATGATTCAGGAAAAATAGAGAGCAGGTAGAGAATGATAACAATGAAGAAAAATAACTTATGCTACTGCATTCTTACTTTGCAATATGTCAAGTGCCACTGTGTGGTGGGGTACTTGCTAGTCAGACCTAATAAATACAATACTTATGTATACTAAATATTGTCCTAAAGTACAATACTTATAATAATAATTATAATTCTGGCTTGATAATAGCTGAGATAATGAGTTACTTTGATAGAGGAGTGTCTAGTGATAATTTATGCTGTTTATGTGTAGAAATGGATACTATGGCAAATTGTGGGCAAGTCTCATGCACAGAGAAATGATAGATTGGTTGGAACAGAACAAGATTAGTCAGTCAGACGTGCAGCAAACTGAAACCATTTCAGATAAAGAGAATGTAGTAGTCCTGGATAGCCAGTACAGTAGTGTGTTCAATATAGTGCAGAGTTCAAAATATTGCTCTCCATCTGACATTACCAATCATACCACCAACATGGACCTTACTGTGGCCAAGTCTACACTGGTTGCTACTAGCAGGACTTCAATTACTAAGAATTTGATGTCTGCTGACAATAAAGTATTTGAAAAGGAGGATGGAATTACTGAAAGTTCATCAGACACAACCAGTCTTGAATGCCAGGCTAAAGCTACAAGTCATTCAGGCAATCCTGAGACCAGTCCTGAATGCCAGGCTGAAGCTACAAGTCATTCTGGCAATCCTGAGACCAGGACTGAATGCCAGGCTGAAGCTACAAGTCATTCTGGCAATCCTGAGACCAGTCCTGAATGCCAGGCTGAAGCTACAAGTCATTCTGGCAATCCTGAGACCAGTCCTGAATGCCAGGCTGAAGCTACAAGTCATTCTGGCAATCCTGAGACCAGTACTGAATGCCAGGCTGAAGGTACAAGTCTTTTTGGCATTGAATCATTGGGATCAAAAGTTAGACGACTAGTTTATGATGTTTACCCAAAGGTAAATTTAATTATTTGAAGAAATAATTGGACAATTTACTTTATTCAATTAGGTTTTAGCATGTCGTGGTCAGATGGTGAATCTGCTAACTGAAAGTGGATGTTCCAGATACTTGGAATTCAAAGCTGTTGGGAAAATATGCATTTTGCAAGATGGACAAGTGGAGCAGGTTATTGTGAATCTATTAATAGAATTCAATGTAGTTATGATTGAGTTACTAGAAAGTGATATAGTGTTTTTATAATGACTGTCTGTACCTAGCAGCTGTCACACCACTATAGTCTGAAGTCATTAAATAAAATTGAAATTAAACTTAATTCATCTTTAATTCTGATTTTCATTGACTGATTGTTATTCTTGATGTTCAATGATTAGTTCTCTCTCATAGTCATTGCTTGATTTTTCGCAAGAAGGAATTATACAAACATCAAAACACCCTTGACACAGTTTTTAATATTTTCTCAAGTTTAACACATTCAAATTTAGAAACAACAATGTACAACGCGTCGTTCACCTAATAAAGGCAGCGTTCGTGTTGGCTGAGTAAGTAACAACTAATGGGCTTGACCAAATACACACCCACACTACTTTGACGTCATGTTTACGTATGTGATTTGCTGAAAAGACCGGAAAGCGTCACAAATGGGTGATCTTTACCATACAAATGAAAAAATTTAACTAAAAGCTGCTAATTAGTTATTAAATTTATATATAATTTTAGCATACTCCATGGCTATTATATGTCAGACTCTCAGACACATAACTATATATTTGCTGGATTCCTGGTTTAAACACATTTTTTGATTAAATGCCAAACTTTCGCGGAATAAAAGCATATTATGGCACCAATTTGTTTGTAATAAAACTTGAGCTAATATATAACCAGCATACCAAATTAGAAAGATTCATATTAATTTTGCTCTTTTCCTGGCTTTAAACACTTACATTTACTGAACTCTCACTTCTGGTACCTCTTCCCACAAAAGTAACCACATAACTACAAACCATTTTCTGGGAAGGTTGAAATGATATTAATGTGCAAGTATTCTGAATTTCAAGTATTCATCAAATATACTTCAAAAATTATAGTAGACTGTTACAAAATTCCCAAAGTTTCCACTCTCTCAGCTGGAAGCACTATCAAGCAGCTTCTCAGAGTTTCAATTAAAATCATTTGTGAAGGGACTAATAGAATATAGCTAGTTGTAATGGGAATAGTTAAATTTTTTCTTGGCAGTACATTCAAATTTGGACACATGCTTTTTAGCATGTTATTGAAGCCAGTTCTGTCAGCTGTAGTTTCATGGTCTCTTCAGTTGTTTAACCAAATACTGCTTGTATGTTCTCCATTCAGTGCAAACGTCTGCTGAATCAGTCCTTGTTGAACTGCTTTTTCACCATCCAAATTGTCAGCTCCATAGTCATCTAGAAGTAGGGCTAGGATCTAAATACTTGTAGCTTTTTTTTACATGTAAAGAAGATGTGAAACAATTTGAAATGTTACTTTTCAGAATTTCAATGAACGCCTTAGCGATTCACCTAAAATTGTTGCATTGTCAACTGAAGAAATTACTACTCCTGTGACTTGCTCCAGGCTACTTTTCTCATTCGTTATGTCTAAAACTCAACCAGCTGCCGATAAAGTAGCGTCATCCAATGTATTCTGAGTAGAGTCTACCAAAGTAGGAACTATTGCCAAGTCAAGAGATTGTGTTTGGAGCGTTCTACTCAACTTACCCAACTTTGGGAGAAAATATTCAAGCAAAAATATCCCAGCTATAAATGATTGTTTGCTGAGACTGTACTGAGTCTGAAAGCTTGTGGCTCATGTGTTGTGGCATGAATACTGTCTAGGGCTGTTGCTGGCTCATGTGTTGTGGCATGAACACTGTCTAGGGCTGTTGCTGGCTCATGTGTTGTGGCATGAACACTGTCTAGGGCTGTTGCTGGCTCATGTGTTGTGGCATGAACACTGTCTAGGGCTGTTGCTGGCTCATGTGTTGTGGCATGAATACTGTCTAGGGCTGTTGCTGGCTCATGTGTTGTTGCATGAATACTGTCTAGGGCTGTTGCTGGCTCATGTGTTGTGGCATGAATACTGTCTAGGGCTGTTGCTGGCTCATGTGTTGTGGCATGAACACTGTCTAGGGCTGTTGCTGGTTCATGTGTTGTGGCATGAATACTGTCTAGGGCTGTTGCTGGCTCATGTGTTGTGGCATGAACACTGTCTAGGGCTGTTGCTGGCTCATGTGTTGTGACATGAATACTGTCTAGGGCTGTTGCTGGCTCATGTGTTGTGGCATGAACACTGTCTAGGGCTGTTGCTGGCTCATGTGTTGTGGCATGAACACTGTCTAGGGCTGTTGCTGGCTCATGTGTTGTGGCATGAATACTGTCTAGGGCTGTTGCTGGCTCATGTGTTGTGGCATGAATACTGTCTAGGGCTGTTGCTGGCTCATGTGTTGTGGCATGAATACTGTCTAGGGCTGTTGCTGGCTCATGTGTTGTGGCATGAATACTGTCTAGGGCTGTTGCTGGCTCATGTGTTGTTGCATGAATACTGTCTAGGGCTGTTGCTGGCTCATGTGTTGTTGCATGAATACTGTCTAGGGCTGTTGCTGGCTCATGTGTTGTGGCATGAACACTGTCTAGGGCTGTTGCTGGCTCATGTGTTGTGGCATGAATACCGTCTAGGGCTGTTGCTGGCTCATGTGTTGTTGCATGAATACTGTCTAGGGCTGTTGCTGGCTCATGTGTTGTGGCATGAACACTGTCTAGGGCTGTTGCTGGCTCATGTGTTGTGGCATGAATACTGTCTAGGGCTGTTGCTGGCTCATGTGTTGTGGCATGAACACTGTCTAGGGCTGTTGCTGGTTCATGTGTTGTGGCATGAATACTGTCTAGGGCTGTTGCTGGCTCATGTGTTGTGGCATGAACACTGTCTAGGGCTGTTGCTGGCTCATGTGTTGTGACATGAATACTGTCTAGGGCTGTTGCTGGCTCATGTGTTGTGGCATGAACACTGTCTAGGGCTGTTGCTGGCTCATGTGTTGTGGCATGAACACTGTCTAGGGCTGTTGCTGGCTCATGTGTTGTGGCATGAATACTGTCTAGGGCTGTTGCTGGCTCATGTGTTGTTGCATGAACACTGTCTAGGGCTGTTGCTGGCTCATGTGTTGTGGCATGAATACTGTCTAGGGCTGTTGCTGGCTCATGTGTTGTGGCATGAACACTGTCTAGGGCTGTTGCTGGTTCATGTGTTGTGGCATGAATACTGTCTAGGGCTGTTGCTGGCTCATGTGTTGTGGCATGAACACTGTCTAGGGCTGTTGCTGGCTCATGTGTTGTTGTGGCTGTATGCAATGAAACGTCTAGGGGATGTTGCTGCTCATGTGTTGTGACAGGAACTGTCTAGGGCTGTTGCTGGCTCATGTGTTGTGGCATGAATACTGTCTAGGGCTGTTGCTGGCTCATGTGTTGTGGCATGAATACTGTCTAGGGCTGTTGCTGGCTCATGTGTTGTGGCATGAACACTGTCTAGGGCTGTTGCTGGCTCATGTGTTGTGGCATGAACACTGTCTAGGGCTGTTGCTGGCTCATGTGTTGTTGCATGAATACTGTCTAGGGCTGTTGCTGGCTCATGTGTTGTGGCATGAATACTGTCTAGGGCTGTTGCTGGCTCATGTGTTGTTGCATGAATACTGTCTAGGGCTGTTGCTGGCTCATGTGTTGTGGCATGAATACTGTCTAGGGCTGTTGCTGGCTCATGTGTTGTGGCATGAACACTGTCTAGGGCTGTTGCTGGTTCATGTGTTGTGGCATGAATACTGTCTAGGGCTGTTGCTGGCTCATGTGTTGTGGCATGAACACTGTCTAGGGCTGTTGCTGGCTCATGTGTTGTGACATGAATACTGTCTAGGGCTGTTGCTGGCTCATGTGTTGTGGCATGAACACTGTCTAGGGCTGTTGCTGGCTCATGTGTTGTGGCATGAACACTGTCTAGGGCTGTTGCTGGCTCATGTGTTGTGGCATGAATACTGTCTAGGGCTGTTGCTGGCTCATGTGTTGTGGCATGAATACTGTCTAGGGCTGTTGCTGGCTCATGTGTTGTGGCATGAACACTGTCTAGGGCTGTTGCTGGCTCATGTGTTGTGGCATGAATACTGTCTAGGGCTGTTGCTGGCTCATGTGTTGTGGCATGAATACAGGGCTGTTGCTGGCTCATGTGTTGTGCATGACTGTCTAGGGCTGTTGCTGGCTCATGTGTTGTGGCATGAACACTGTCTAGGGCTGTTGCTGGCTCATGTGTTGTGGCATGAATACTGTCTAGGGCTGTTGCTGGCTCATGTGTTGTGGCATGAACACTGTCTAGGGCTGTTGCTGGCTCATGTGTTGTGGCATGAATACTGTCTAGGGCTGTTGCTGGCTCATGTGTTGTGGCATGAACACTGTGTTGTGGCATGAGGGGCTGTTGCTGGCTCATGTGTTGTGGCATGAACACTGTCTAGGGCTGTTGCTGGCTCATGTGTTGTGGCATGAACACTGTCTAGGGCTGTTGCTGGCTCATGTGTTGTGGCATGAACACTGTCTAGGGCTGTTGCTCATGTGTTGTGGCATGAATACTGTCTAGGGCTGTTGTTACAATTGCAGCACAATAACTTGCTTTTACAACCCTTACACATTTCTCATGTGCCAGCTATATTTGTTGTTATGATACTTGTGTCAGATGCTTGAGTACCTTGAGTCTGGCATTTCAGTGACATTCTGTACTTCCTTCAGGGATTCTGTCCTTTTGGGCGAATAATGGAAAAAAATTATATGAATTAAGTATAATGGTACACATGCTGTATTCCAGGAATGGAATTGGCGACTTGCACACTAGCCAGCTACAACAGGTGCCATTACAGTGAACAAAGAGAGCATGAGGAGCAATGACCTTAATACTCTAAACCTCTTTCCAGAGAAGTGATTGCTCCAAAGAAAATGTTCCTCTGTGTATTCATCAGCCATTATACTGTATAATATATATATATATATATATATATATATATATATGATACCCAAAACATTTGTATGGTATTCTTTTCAACTCACTAGATATATCATAAACTATGTTCAGTTTAGTGCTACCGTGTCTGAGTTAATGCTAAAAATAACCCTATCACTTTATTTCTATCAATGCACTAGCACCATAATCTTTACTCGGGTCACCCAAAATACAGTGAAGTATGCTAAATTTATACCATGCATAAGTGATGGTAAAAATTCTTAAATGTCAAAGTAACTTACAGTTGTAAACTAAATAGCCACTTAAATTTATTTTTGAGCTGATCTAATTTATGTCAATGAACCGCATTAATACAACACAGAATTATTCATGTTCTTACAACATAATAATTTTGCAGTGTTTTATTTAACAGACTATTTGGTTGCTATGGGCACAGGTACCTTGCTCTCGTGCTGATGTATTCGAAAGCAAGCTCGTCTCAATGATAGAAAAAAGAAAACTGATGAAATTTTTGTCATTTTGTGCTGAATATGAAGAAGATTCTAATGATGCAGGTATGCTTAGCTCTAACCCTGGAAATATTTGTATGTATGCTGAAAGGAGTGTATCAGACTCATAACATTAAATACATAGTACATTGATTACTAAGATACTAGTAGTATACTTGTGCACTAATATCGAGCGAGCCTGCCTAGTTGATTACTAAGATACTAGTAGTATACTTGTGCACTAATATCGAGCGAGCCTGCCTAGTTGTGCACTAAGATACTAGTAGTATACTTGTGCACTAATATCGAGCGAGCCTGCCTAGTTGGTTACATAAAACTACAATATTGTTATACGATATTTAGTTTACTTGAAGAAGCTTCTATTTCCATACTTCATGATGACAAGTGGATTATATATATATATAACAGTTGACCATTAATTTTAGCAAACAAATACAAAATTAATTCTTGCCTCAATTTCTTGAGTAGCAATAACCGCTGTATTATCAAGTTTAAGCTATTCTGACTATCTGAATTACCAGTAGTGTTAATTGGGAGCGTAGAAATGCTAGACTGAGTCTTCTGTTGTTGTATCTAAAGTACAAGTAAGTCATAGAATTAGTTTGTCTGTCGGCTGAGAGTACATAGAAATTAATCCATCATTTAGCAAGCAGCATGACCTCAGTTTCATAAAATAGTTTTTTTAGACTTTTCCAACTTGTGTGATTGACTTGTGTATTACACTCAGATCGTGAGTGGTGGTCAAGAATGCAGTCTACTCAAGGGTGTGTACTAATTGGGACACTTTTATGACACTATATTCACGTTGTCATTGTAGCTGTATTCATTGATCATTTCCTGTTTTGACGACTCTTACCAATACAGCACAGTAACGGATCATTGTCCTAGAGGTCAACAACTCCACACTACAGTATATAGAAAACCTATCCACATCGATCAATAGCTTAGTTTCATGTCTAATCACCGCCCCAGGACCAAGCTAGGTGTTATCAAGTGTGTCTTGCTCATCGAGCCAAGAACATCTGCAAAGGTTACGACATTCAGACTGAATTAAACCATCTTCAATAAGTCTTTGAATCCAACTGTTACCCACATGCCTGGGTCAAAAGTTGCTTACAAAATGCACTAAAACCAGCACTTCAACCAATTGGTTAAAAGAAAAAAAGCCTAAATTCCTCTGCATGCCATAATATGAGTAATATGTAGTGACGATAGAACTATGCTGTCATAACCATAACATTAGGCCAGTATTCTGGTCCAGCAGAACTCTGTGCAGAACAGTTTTAGTCACTTTTCATCTTTTTTGACACTTAGCTAGCTATTCTCCAGACTCTGTATTAAAAAAACAACAACAACTCAGTTCTTCCAGGTCATTTAGTTACTTTTTTCAGCTGATGGTGGACCTCAGTCTGCAATGTTCTGTATTGAATTATCTACAGTTAATACTACTTTAAAGAAAAAGCTCAAACATTGTCATTAGAAGCCTTATCAAGAGTCAATATTGTGAGACTGTAGGTCGGCTGCAGTTTGTTCAGGAACATCAACTGGTCACACCTGCTTTATACTGTTCATAGGCACATTGGCCTGTCGTTGGCCGTCTGCCAACCTTTACCCAGCTCAGGGCTGTTTGCCTGTCCTTTCTTAACTCAAACCCCTTTGCCAGTCCCTTGTCAGCTCAGGCCCATTTGCCTGTCCCTTGTCAGCCCAGGCCCATTTGCCAGTCCCTTGTCAGCTCAGGCCCATTTTCCTGTCCCTTGTCAGCCCAGGCCCATTTGCCTGTCCCTTGTCAGCCCAGGCCCATTTGCCTGTCCCTTGTCAGCCCAGGCCCATTTGCCTCCCTTGTCAGCCCAGGCCCATTTGCCTGTCCCTTGTCAGCCCAGGCCCATTTGCCTGTCCCTTGTCAGCCCAGGCCCATTTGCCAGTCCCTTGTCAGCCCAGGCCCATTTGCCTGTCCTTTGTCAGCCCAGACTCATTTGCCTGTCCCTTGTCAGCCCAGGCTCATTTGCCTGTCCCTTGTCAGCCCAGGCCCATTTGCCAGTCCCTTGTCAGCCCAGGCCCATTTGCCTGTCCCTGAATGTGTGTGTATGTATTTACTTCCAACCCCTCTTGCCTCTGTTCAACTAGTCTAGCCACTATCACTGGTAGTAGCCTTTCCAGGGCCCTTGCCACTACCCTCTCGATGCACTCTTCTTAAAGTCGCTCTCTCTCTACTCTCCTTCATCTGACTGATTTACTGTGTTAAGTTTGCACTCCTACACTCCTTGCTTTTGCCAGCTCTGCCTTCACATGTGTGTGCTACCCTTTGGCCAGGCCCCAGTCACCTGGTGACTATCATTGACCTCAGTTAAGCTTCCGTTTAAGCCCCATGAGGACAAGGAGGAGTTTTAGAATATATGAAAGGAGTGATTTTGATTGTTCTTTAGACAACTTGACATGAGAATGAATATCTAATGAAATGTCTTTATTTCTTAGACAACTTGACATGAGAATGAATATCTAATGAAATGTCTTTATTTCTTAGACAACTTGACATGAGAATGAATATCTAATGAAATGTCTTTATTTCTTAGACAACTTGACATGAGAATGAATATCTAATGAAATGTCTATTTCTTAGACAACTTGACATGAGAATGAATATCTAATGAAATGTCTATTTCTTAGACAACTTGACATGAGAATGAATATCTAATGAAATGTCTTTATTTCTTAGACAACTTGACATGAGAATGAATATCTAATGAAATGTCTTTATTTCTTAGACAACTTGACATGAGAATGAATATCTAATGAAATGTCTTTATTTCTTAGACAACTTGACATGAGAATGAATATCTAATGAAATGTCTTTTCTTAGACAACTTGACATGAGAATGAATATCTAATGAAATGTCTATTTCTTAGACAACTTGACATGAGAATGAATATCTAATGAAATGTCTTTATTTCTTAGACAACTTGACATGAGAATGAATATCTAATGAAATGTCTTTATTTCTTAGACAACTTGACATGAGAATGAATATCTAATGAAATGTCTTTATTTCTTAGACAACTTGACATGAGAATGAATATCTAATGAAATGTCTTTATTTCTTAGACAACTTGACATGAGAATGAATATCTAATGAAATGTCTTTATTTCTTAGATGACGTAACATTTGGAGAGTACATGAAAAGGAAAGGATTAACACAGAAATTAGCTGATTATATAACGTTCAGTATTGCCATGACTACTAATGATGTGCCTGCTAAAAAGGTAAGTAGTATTATTATTCTTATGGTATTTGTAAGTTAGTGTATTATTTTTAGGGACTTCTTGCAGCTAAATTGTTTCTTCACAGTCTTGGGAGATTTAGCAATGCTCCATTTCTGTATGCCATATATGGAAGTGGAGAACTCCCTCAGGCATTTTGTAGGTAAAAGATATAGGTACTGTTGATAGAGTGAAGTATTGGTACTAGAGAACTGGTACTAGAGAACTGGTACTGTACAGAATGAGGAACTAGTACTAGAGAACTGGTACTGCACAGAGCGAAGTACTGGTACTCATGACTGAGTGCAAGTACTGGTTACTATAGGTATTGTGCAGTGTATGGAGGTGTGTGTATTTAATACTATAGGTATTGTGCAGTGTATGGAGGTGTGTGTATTTATTACTATAGGTATTGTGCAGTGTATGGAGGTGTGTGTATTTAATACTATAGGTATTGTGCAGTGTATGGAGGTGTGTGTATTTAATACTATAGGTATTGTGCAGTGTATGGAGGTGTGTGTATTTAATACTATAGGTATTGTGCAGTGTATTTAATACTATAGGTATTGTGCAGTGTATGGAGGTGTGTGTATTTAATGCTATAGGTATTGTGCAGTGTATGGAGGTGTGTATTGTCTAAAGAGACACGTTTCTCTACTGACACTGTCTAAGCCTGAAGCTGAAGAACGTTCAAATGTGTCAGGAGTTGTTTGTTCCAACGGACAAGAAATAAATTGCTCGTAAGTTGACAATGTTAGGAATTTGTAGCCTGTCTTCACAGAGCATCACAGTAATAACATTTTAAAGGTTTTAGGAGCATTAAGTTTTATTGCTATTGGTAAGCCATTCCTCTCAATTACTTCTTTTATTGTTGTTATTAGAGCGTTAGTGTGTTCTGCCTCTGAGGTTATGGCAACCTTCAGTATAAAACCATCCATGAGGTAAGAATGGTAAATAATAAGTTGAACACAAAACTAGAAATAGTCTCCATCCCTAGCCTTCTCTTGGTTTCATTGTTTGTTCCGTCTCATAGAGACCCTGCTCTGCTCTGCCTATAAAGGGGTAGAGTGGAGCATCCTCTCTTGTTTTTGTACTTATACTACTATTACTGTTACTACTTTTGTTGGTCAGTTGGGTTATTAGTGTGGGATTGTTCTGCTGTGGGTTCAGCAGGGAGACTGTGGATTCAGCAGGGTGACTGTGGGTTCAGCAGGGAGATTGTGGGTTCAGCAGGGTGACTGTGGGTTCAGCAGAGTGACTGTGGGTTCAGCAGAGTGACTGTGGGTTCAGCAGGGTGACTGTGGATTCAGCAGGGTGACTGTGGGTTCAGCAGGGTGACTGTGGATTCAGCAGGGTGACTATGAGTTCAGCAGGGAGACTGTGGGTTCAGCAGGGTGACTGTGGGTTCAGCAGGGTGACTGTGGGTTCAGCAGGGTGACTGTGGGTTCAGCAGGGTGATGGGTTCAGCAGGGTGACTGTGGGTTCAGCAAGGTGACTGTGGGTTCAGCAGGGTGACTATGAGTTCAGCAGGGTGACTGTGGGTTCAGCAGGGTGACTGTGAGTTCAGCAGGGTGACTGGGTTCACCAGGGTGACTGTGAGTTCAGCAGGATTAATGTGGGTTCAGCAGGGTGACTGTTGGTTCAGCAAGGTGACTGTGGGTTCAGCAGGGTGACTGTGGGTTCAGCAGGGTGACTGTGAGTTCAGCAAGGTGACTGTGGGTTCAGCAGGGTGACTGTGGGTTCAGCAGGGTGACTGTGAGTTCAGCAGAGTGACTATGAGTTCAGCAGGGTGACTGGGTTCAGCAGGGTGACTGTTGGTTCAGCAAGGTGACTGTGGGTTCAGCAGGGTGACTGTGGGTTCAGCAGGGTGACTTTGGGTTCAGCAGGGTGACTTTGGGTTCAGCAGGGTGACTGTGGGTTCAGCAGGGTGACTGTGGGTTCAGCAGAGTGACTATGAGTTCAGCAGGGTGACTATGGGTTCAGCAGGTTGACTGTGGGTTCAGCAGGGTGACTGTGGGTTCAGCAGGGTAAGGGAGGATTCAGCAGGGTAACTGTGGGTTCAGACAGGGTGACTGAGTTCAGCAGGGTAACTGCACAGTTGAGTCACTATTCTCCTGTCTTCTTGTAACATAGTGGACATTTTTATTGAGTGAGCTACATTATTTTATATCATATTACATGTACCAGGATGTCAAGAGGAATACTGCTTACTAATGGTCCTATTAAAAGTATGGAAGATCAGGTGAGGGAGAAAATTAAAGAAGGAAATGTATCATTTGGTGTAAAATCGTGAGTTCAATATTTCTTTTATAGTGTCATAATATGTGAGAAAAGTACAAAAAAGAGAAAGAAAAATTTTTTGTTTATTGACCAAATATATATGGGCTGTTAGAGCATTATTCTATGAATGTAATAATTTAATCATGAGGATTAGTACTTTGTGAAGTGCTTTTCTAGTCCATTCATTCTATTTTTCAGTATTGGGTGTGCAAAGATAGCCTGTGAAGCTGTGATGGCCATATCATGTCTAACTTCTGACACATGAATGTAGCTTATTATGAGTAATACCTCGTTAAACTTTTGTGCTGTGATGGGGCTGAACGCTGAGGTACATGATCGCTGCTTGTGACTCTGGTCTGTGGTAGTGTGTTGTGTTTGGGAGTCATAAACTCCTGAGCTCTATATTGGCCTGTCTTGACTCGAAGGACCAGTTCAATAGCCTTCCGCATAGTCAATGCCTGCACAAGATACTAAGGAAAGCAATTGAAGTTAAGGGAGCGCAACTGTCTAGGTCCAGGAAGACGGTACTTTGCCGTCGTTGCAAGCCTGAACAAAGAAGCAGTTATGGCTGCTTACCCCGGTCTCAACTACTAACCCCTTCTCAGAGATAAGGTAATGACCGTTGTTAAACTATTGACAATTGCACAAAAATACATTTACACTTTTATTACATGTGGAGATATGATACAGCAATGGGTTTACGGAGTATGAATAACATTATAGAGCATGGAAAAGTTAGAATACAACTTGTTTGTAAGATGTGATCAAAGATAATTCTTTCTTCTTGCTCCAAGTTCTGGAGGCCCCTAGAGTTTAGGATAGCCTCCACTTCAGTGAGAATGGTCACGAGTTCCTGAAACCTGAGAGGGTGAGGGGCCACGAGCTTCCTAAGCAGTGTCTTCATGGACTGAACACCAGCTTCCCAGAGTCCACCAAAATGCGGAGTCCGAGGAGGGATGAGATGCCAGGTGATGGATGCTTGTGAGCAGAAGTGAGAGAGTTGGGACAGAGAAATTGCCATCAGTCGTTGAAGTTGTTGTATTTCGTGTCTTGCCCCCAAGAAGTTACTTCCATTGTCAGAATGAATGTGAGCTGGTGTGCCTCGTCTGGCACAGAACCGTCGGAGAGCGGCTAAGAATTCTTCAGTTCTGAGATCCACGCAGAGTTCTAAGTGGATTGCTCTTGTTGAGAAGCAGACGAACAAACAGGCGTAGAACTTGAGGAGAACGGGCTTTCGCGTATGGCCTTGTCGGATCATGAACAGACCCGCGAAGTCTATTCCCGTATGATAGAACAGAGGAGAAGGTGTCGTCCTGGCTTCAGGTAGTAGTCCCATCTGTTAAGAGAATGAGAGTAAGCGCGTTGGCAGGTGGGGCACTGTCTGCTAAGCTTCTTCAGATAGCTTCTGAGGCCTGGAATGTAGTATCTGTCACCGATGATTGATAAGAGAGTGGTTATACCTGGATGCTGGTATGTCTTGTGGAGGGTCGACACCAGAAGTTGAGTGAGTTTGGATTTGAGTGATAGCGGTATGAAACGCTCTGGAGTTTTAGAGTCTTTCTTGTCTCAAACTCTGCCGCTGACATTGAGGAGGTAGTCAGAGTCGATGGAGAGAGTAAGTTTGGATAGAGTGTGAGCTTTGGGTAGCTGTTTTCCTCGCAGACAAGCTTGGAATGCTTCAGCAAAGGATTCTTCCTGAGCTCTGCGAAGGAGATACTTCTTTGTTGAGATTGCTTCTTTCGAAGTGAGATGCCTGGAGATGATACGAGATTCCCGGGGACTTCTTGCATTGTTTATGAAGTGTCTGACCCTGGCTAAGACTTGAGTTAGATGCTCGAATGATGAGTAGCGGTCCCAC
>WLWD01004361.1_pt1 | contig 19052 bp, 17 predicted proteins | sample 6712731 | NCBI WGS metagenome assembly WLWD01 (sample SAMN12718690, study PRJNA576275) | sponge metagenome | isolation source: marine sponge | host: Mycale hentscheli | place: New Zealand: South Island, Marlborough, Capsize Point | collected 2014-11-01
TTGTGAGTGACTGACAGAGAGAGAATGCAACTATAGAGTAGGCTTGAGAAGGTATTGTGAGTGACTGACAGAGAGAGAATGCAACTATAGAGAAGGCTTGAGAAGGTATTGTGAGTGACTGACAATAGAGAGAATGCAACTATAGAGTAGGCTTGAGAAGGTATTGTGAGTGACTGACAGAGAGAGAATGCTACTATAGAGAAGGCTTGAGAAGGTATTGTGAGTGACTGACAGAGAGAGAATGCAACTATAGAGAAGGCTTGAGAAGGTATTGTGGGTGACTGACAGAGAGAGAATGCAACTATAGAGAAGGCTTGAGAAGGTATTGTGAGTGACTGACAGAGACAGAATGCAACTATAGAGAAGGCTTGAGAAGGTGTTGTGAGTGACTGACAGAGAGAGAATGCAACTATAGAGAAGGCTTGAGAAGGTATTGTGAGTGACTGACAGAGAGAGAATGCAACTATAGAGAAGGCTTGAGAAGGTATTGTGAGTGACTGACAGAGAGAGAATGCAACTATAGAGAAGGCTTGAGAAGGTATTGTGGTGACTGACAGAGAGAGAATGCAACTATAGAGAAGGCTTGAGAAGGTATTGTGAGTGACTGACAGAGAGAGAATGCAACTATAGAGAAGGCTTGAGAAGGTATTGTGAGTGACTGACAGAGAGAGAATGCAACTATAGAGAAGGCTTGAGAAGGTGTTGTGAGTGACTGACAGAGAGAGAATGCAACTATAGAGAAGGCTTGAGAAGGTGTTGTGAGTGACTGACAGAGAGAGAATGCAACTATAGAGAAGGCTTGAGAAGGTGTTGTGAGTGACTGACAGAGAGAGAATGCAACTATAGAGAAGGCTTGAGAAGGTATTGTGAGTGACTGACAGAGAGAGAATGCAACTATAGAGAAGGCTTGAGAAGGTATTGTGAGTGACTGACAGAGAGAGAATGAACTATAGAGAGGCTTGAGAAGGTATTGTGAGTGACTGACAGAGAGAGAATGAACTATAGAGAAGGCTTGAGAAGGTTGTGAGTGACGTGACTGACAGAGAGAGAATGCAACTGATAGAAAGGCTTGAGAAGGTATCTTGTGTGAGTGACTGACAGAGAGAGAATGCAACTATAGAGAAGGCTTGAGAAGGTATTGTGAGTGACTGACAGAGAGAGAATGCAACTATAGAGAAGGCTTGAGAAGGTATTGTGAGTGACTGACAGAGAGAGAATGCAACTACAGAGTAGGCTTGAGAAGGTATTGTGAGTGACTGACAGAGAGCAGTGTGTCTCTTGCCAGTGTGAAGATGGTCCTTCATTTCATCAGTGACAGCAACTTATTGACACGGTTGGGGGCAGACACTACGAATAGTATTTAAATACAAATACTTTCTTAGATATAGTATATCTATTACAAATACAAATAGTCTTGAATTGCATTAAATTAGCTAGCTACAAGTGGGTTGTGGCTAATAATAAAAATGAAAGGCTTAATTGAGTGATGGCTGTGGAGAGTGTGGAGAGTGATGGCTGTGGAGAGTGATGGCTGTGGAGAGTGAGAAGAGTGATGGCTATGGAGAGTGATAGCTGTGGAGAGTGATGGCTGTAGAGAGTGAGAAGAGTGATGGCTGTGGAGAGTGAAGGTATCCATCAATAATTGCATCTATGAAGCACCAGAGATGAACCCTCAGAGCTACTATACATTAGCAAGATTACAATGCCATTTCTCAGACCATAAAAACATAGAATTAGTTGGAATATGAAATACTGTCTTCACAAGAAAAGCTCAACATGTGAGGGACACTTGCCAGTAGGTTCAATATGGAACTCCAATTTCAGCTCTCGGTAAACTACTTGCCATAAAGCAAAACTACTGCGGGAGGAAGAGATTATTATCACATGGTAGACGTAGCAATAGGAGGTGTTTCCCACATCAGGCTGTGATTGTAAGGCTTGGTCAGTCTTGTTGGGTTGTAAATATTTATCCTTCATTGCACATGTGAGAGAGTGTCAGTCAGTCAGTCATTCAACAACGTGTCTCAAAGACAGTGACTGCCCAAACATTGACAGAGGCATCAAACTGTTGTACTGGATAATTTAAGTCCAACATATAATTCCGTAATTTTAAGAACTAAGAACATAGAATGAATCTGCCCAGTAGAAATTTGTTTCAGGTGATCATTTTTCATTCTACTAATTTCAGAGCTCAATAATTATTAAAAGTATTTGAAATACAAATACGACCAGTTAGTGTTGACCCCAACCCTGCTAACTAATGGTGTCTGTCAGACTGACCAGTTAGTGTTGACCCCAACCCTGCTTACTGATGGTGTCTGTCAGACTGACCAGTTAGTGTTGACCCCAACCCTGCTTACTAATGGTGTCTGTCAGACTGACCAGTTAGTGTTGACCCCAACCCTGCTTACTAATGGTGTCTGTCAGACTGACCAGTTAGTGTTGACCCCAACCCTGCTTACTAATGGTGTCTGTCAGACTGACCAGTTAGTGTTGACCCCAACCCTGCTTACTAATGGTGTCTGTCAGACTGACCAGTTAGTGTTGACCCCAACCCTGCTTACTAATGGTGTCTGTCAGACTGACCAGTTAGTGTGACCCAACCATGCTTACTATGGGTCTGTCAGACTGGGACCCTGCTTAGTGATTGACCCCAACCCGCTTACTAATGGTGTCTGTCAGACTGACCAGTTAGTGTTGACCCAACCATGCTTACTAATGGTGTCTGTCCAGTTACTGACTGAGTTAGTGTTGACCCCACCCCTGCTACTAATGGTGTCTGTCAGACCCAGTTAGTGTTGACCCCAACCCTGCTTACTAATGGTGTCTGTCAGACTGACCAGTTAGTGTTGACCCCAACCCTGCTTACTAATGGTGTCTGTCAGACTGACCAGTTAGTGTTGACCCCAACCCTGCTTACTAATGGTGTCTGTCAGACTGACCAGTTAGTGTTGACCCCAACCCTGCTTACTGATGGTGTCTGTCAGACTGACCAGTTAGTGTTGACCCCAACCCTGCTTACTAATGGTGTCTGTCAGACTGACCAGTTAGTGTTGACCCCAACCCTGCTTACTGATGGTGTCTGTCAGACTGACCAGTTAGTGTTGACCCCAACCCTGCTTACTGATGGTGTCTGTCAGACTGACCAGTTAGTGTTGACCCCAACCCTGCTTACTAATGGTGTCTGTCAGACTGACCAGTTAGTGTTAGGAATTCTAAGAGCAGTGACGTAGGACGGTTTATCTATTTTTACATGGTTTATAAAATAAAGAGTGTTTATGAAAGTTTGTGTGTTTGTGTATTGCAGGTGCTGATATGTGTATGTTGTGGTCTGACCTGGGTTTGCAGGATGAGGTTCAGTGGATGTCGCAGGAGCTCCAGATAGCTGTGTACAACGAGTGCATGGTGAAGCTTGAGCAGGAGTGTGTGGCCGATCTAACAGAACTCTTCCTGGAGAGATCTGATCTCTTCAATGAGATATCGTCTCCTAAAGACACTTTCGATCACGTCCATGAGGAACTAAAGGTGTGGTTGGGCGGGGCTATGTTTCACCTGGCAGCTATTGGGAGCACTACTTTGTTTGTTTTTTGTTGTTTTTTTGTTTTTTTGTTTTTAACTCTCTATTACAACATTGAAAAAAACACGAACTTCAATCAACTTCAATATTTTCTTTTCCAACGAATGCTGAGAGAAGTTGTTGATCATGTGAGGATGTTGACAGTCTCACAGAACTGCGATGTTCATGCACTAAAGTAATCTATCATTCATCCAATATTGGTGGTACTTTACCTACTTATAGTTGCTGGAAGACCTGGGGGTGTGGCTTAATGCAAAGCTTACACTAGCTTATCGCTGAGAGTATTGGTTGCTTGTCAGTCAATATAATTTTAGGATTCTTCAATTCACCCGCTCTTCAGATGGAGTACTAATGGGATTACCCTTTACCAACTTGGTTTGTGTGTGTGTTTGTTTCCCAGGATGTCCCTCGTTACAAGCGTTTAGATTGTCGCACTCAGCTGCGTATGAGTCAAGCCCTCAAGCACATCGGCAGTCTCCAGATGCCGGACAAGTCCACTGTGTACGGGCGATCTGGACTCCACGATGCAGTATCTCAACTACAGACCTCTGGGCTGCTTGGGTAAGGCGTGGCACTAGTGGATGGGGGTAAGGGCGTGGCACTAGTGGGTGGGGGCCAGGGTGGGAGACTAGTGAGTGGAGCTTGTAAATGTGACCCTTTTGACACTATAACTGCATATATGTGAGTAAGGACAGGGTCACACGTAGAGGAGGTGTGTCACTTTATACATAGAGGAGGTGTGTCACTTTTATACATAGAGGAGGTGTGTCACGTTATACATAGAGGAGGTGTGTCACTTTTATACATAGAGGAGGTGTGTAACGTTATACATAGAGGAGGTGTGTCACTTTTATACATAGAGGAGGTGTGTCACTTTTATACATAGAGGAGGTGTGTCACTTTTATACATAGAGGAGGTGTGTCACGTTATACATAGAGGAGGTGTGTCACTTTTATACATAGAGGAGGTGTGTCACGTTATACATAGAGGAGGTGTGTCACTTTTATACATAGAGGAGGTGTGTCACTTTTATACATAGAGGAGGTGTGTCACGTTATACATAGAGGAGGTGTGTCACTTTTATACATAGAGGAGGTGTGTCACGTTATACATAGAGGAGGTGTGTCACTTTTATACATAGAGGAGGTGTGTCACTTTTATACATAGAGGAGGTGTGTCACGTTATACATAGAGGAGGTGTGTCACTTTTATACATAGAGGAGGTGTGTCACGTTATACATAGAGGAGGTGTGTCACTTTTATACATAGAGGAGGTGTGTCACTTTTATACATAGAGGAGGTGTGTCACGTTATACATAGAGGAGGTGTGTCACTTTTATACATAGAGGAGGTGTGTCACGTTATACATAGAGGAGGTGTGTCACTTTTATACATAGAGGAGGTGTGTCACTTTTATACATAGAGGAGGTGTGTCACGTTATACATAGAGGAGGTGTGTCACGTTATACATAGAGGAGGTGTGTCACGTTATACATAGAGGAGGTGTGCCACTTTTATACGTAGAGGAGGTGTGTCACTTTTATACGTAGAGGAGGTGTGTCACTTTTATACATAGAGGAGGTGTGTCACTTTTATACGTAGAGGAGGTGTGTCACTTTTATACGTAGAGGAGGCGTGTCACTTTTATACGTAGAGGAGGCGTGCCACTTTTATACGTAGAGGAGGCGTGTCACTTTTATACATAGAGGAGGTGTGTCACTTTTATATGTAGAGGAGGCGTGTCACTTTTATACGTAGAGGAGGTGTGTCACTTTTATATGTAGAGGAGGCGTGTCACTTTTATACGTAGAGGAGACATTGCACTTTTTTTTTAAATTTGAACCAATGCTAGCAGGTTATGTATTTTATTTTAATTGTCTGAAAACAAAGATTGAGAATATTTTTGGCTGAGGGTTTCCAAGGTACTTAGCGCATAAGTTTTTTGTGGGCTACGAACTTCAAGCACTCAGAATAGAAAGTATGAAGCCTATATAGAGTCCCTCAGCATTGGGGAAGAAAGTTATCCTACAGGACATTGCAAGCAACCCACCCACCAGTCTTGTTCCTCGGAGTTTCCTCAAAACCTGCTCTAAGATGGACAGGTTCCTGCTCTCTTTCAGGCTTTTGGAAGCTTCTTTGCTTGTTATAAGGCTATATCTACCTACTGTGGATACCTGGCTGGTTATAAGGCTATAGCTACCTACTGTGGATACCTGGCTGGTTATAAGGCTATAGCTACCTACTGTGGATACCTGGCTGGTTATAAGGCTATAGCTACCTACTGTGGATACCTGGCTGGTTATAAGGCTATAGCTACCTACTGTGGATACCTGGCTGGTTATAAGGCTATAGCTACCTACTGTGGATACCTGGCTGGTTATAAGGCTATAGCTACCTACTGTGGATACCTGGCTGGTTATAAGGCTATAGGCTACCTACTGTGGATAACTGGCTGGTTATAAGGCTATAGATACCTACTGTGGATACCTGGATGTTATTAAGGCTATGCTACCTATGTGGATACCTGGCTGGGTTTATAAGGATATAGCTTACCTACTGTGGATACCGGCGGGTTAAAGGCTATAGATACCTTACTGTGGTACCTGGATGTTTTAGGCTATAGCGACCAATGTGGATACCTGGTGGTATAAGGCTATGCTACCTACTGTGGAGTACTGGTGTTATAAGGCTATAGCTACCACTGTGGATACCTGCTGGTTATAAGGAGATCGCTACTTACTTGGAACCTGGTGGTTATAAGGCTATAGCTACCTACTGTGGATACCTGGCTGGTTATAAGGCTATAGCTACCTACTGTGGATACCTGGCTGGTTTGTTTATGGTTGCTTTGCAGTAGAAATTCAAAAATCAAATTCGAATTTTAAAAGACACTGAAATGTTAAAGAAAGTCGGTGTTGAAAGAGTTAATGCAAGTGTGGTTGTTCAGGTATGTTTTGTGCACTGGGTGATTAGCTCTAGGTGGTTGCTATGGGTGATTAGCTCTAGGTGGTTGAGGTTTTGAATTAGCAGTTTAAGGTCATTGTGTGCAAGTGAGCATGTACACCATGTGTGGGTGGAGTGACTCTGTCTGCCCGTGCTACTATGAGTGAACTGGGGTTGTGCTTTAGTTCATTCTTATTTGGTAAAGGCGAAACGTTTAAGTTTGTTACACATGGGTGACCTTAGTAACAGCTGTGTTGTTATTGTATATTGTTATTTTATAAATGTGTAACTAGCACAATATTAGTATCTTCATGTACCAGTGTTAACTAGAGTGAGGACATCCTCAGGGAGGTTTGTTATCCTGAGGGACATATTTGTTATCTAATGTTTGTTATTCTGAGGAATGATGTTTGTTATCCTGAGGAATGATGTTTGTTATCCTGAGGAATGATGTTTGTTATCCTGAGGAATGATGTTTGTTATCCTGAGGGATGATGTTTGTTATCCTGAGGAATGATGTTTGTTATCCTGAGGAATGATGTTTGTTATCCTGAGGAATGATGTTTGTTATTGTTGTAGTCGAGAAGAACTAATCCCTCCAAAAGTGTTAACTAGTGAGAAAGTGCGTCTTCGGTGGATTTTGGACAGTAATGACAACATCTTTAACTTGTGCCTGTTGGCCAGGACTGAGGACAATGTCCTTATCTTACGCTCAGACTTCATGGTGAGAAAGAGAGTGGGACTAATTGGCGAGCGGAGCGAGCGAGACACTCTCAAGGGTAACACAATTGAAAATCGGGGATATTTATTTGTTTATATATGTGTGGACATACGTATGCCATTTTGTACTTTGACCCTCCCGTATTTTTTGTTTGCTCGATGTTCGACCCCATCCCAAACTTCACTAAACAGAATCCTCTGGTTTAGCGATCATTACCCGTATCATCCTAGAAATTGAATTGTTTATCGCTTTGAATTCTTTTGCGGGTTCAGTTAAAACTCAAAAACTTTTGGGAGCTCCATTTCTATTCGAGTTAGTGGCGGTGGTAAGTTAATACGCTATTAGTCATAGCTATAAGCCCTACGCTATTAGTCATAGCTATAAGCCCTACATTATTAGTCATAGCTATAAGCCCTACGCTATTAGTCATAGCTATAAGCCCTACGTTATAGCTATAAGCCCTACGTTATTAGTCATAGCTATAAGCCCTATGCAACAGTCATTGTCCACTAGACACAGAAGGTTGTTGTTGTTGTTGTTGTTGTTGTTTTTTTCAACTATTGCAGGGAGTGGTTACTATGACGTTGAATGCCTTTACCGTATATGCATAATTAAAAAAAAAACTCGACTATATTTTAGTAGCTTAAGTGTTAGAAGTTAAAATCAATTGTTTAACAATAGAGTAGTTTTAGGCTCGCTCGCCATTTGTACTCAAGCACATCACTAGTTAGTAAAAGAGGGGTTTTATTAATTAGTAAAGGAGAGTGTTACTTAGTAACCCTCAGCACACATGCGTGAGGGGATTATAGTAGTTGTTTGTCTGTCTGTCAGTCTGTCATGCTCTGATTTTGGAGATTACTGACAATTTACTGCTGATTAATGTATGAACTTACTCAGAACGATAATTTAAGACCTTTTATTTTGCTGCTTTTTAAATTTTGGGCTGATTTTTGAGAAAACGCGAAGCTGTCAGCTCCACGTAGATAGCAGTTTTTTGTGGGTAATGCCCCTATCATCACGTTATAATCACTTGAGCGGATAATTTCTTGCTGCCTGCGGTATTTTGTTTATGCTGGGAAGTTAACCAAGTACTGGAAGTGGAGTTCTGCGTTGAAACTATATACATGTACCAGTGAGTGCCTCTGGTCTGTTGCTTGAGCTATATTGATACCTTCTTAGGAATAGCCAAAAAATTATTCTTTTGGTTTGAAAAATGATTTTTGTAATAGCTAGGAGTGTGACTTATGGGTAAAGAAAGGGCGTGACTTATTAGGAAAGGAGGGCGTGACTTATTAGGAAAGGAGGGCGTGACTTCGTAGTAATCTGTAAGTTATTTAATGAGCATTCTGGGAAGGAAATTTAGTTTCCTGGTAAGGGAAAGTTAGTATACTGGCAAGGGAAAGTTAGTATACTGGCAAGGAATGTCTGGTAATGGGGAAATCTGGGTGGTGGTGATTATAGTAATTGGTGAGTGAGCGAAGCGAGCGAGACACTCTCAGGGGTAACACAATTGAAAATCGGGAATGTTTGTTTGTTTACTGTATTTCCTCGAATAGACCGCACGCGGTCTATTCTTTTCAAGCCTACAAACCGTGCGCGGACTAATCGAGGGCGCAGTCTATTCGAGGGCGCTGTCTATTTCCTTCACCGTCAGTTTTGCAACTTCCTGTTTAAATAGAGTGCATGCGGTTGCCGCTGCGCCGCTCATTGCGCCCCACCCAGTCTTTGTTTATCATTTTGTCAAAACATTAACAGGAAATGCTATGAATTGATAGCTACCTAGTTCAGCTAGAGCTAATAAAATGTCTCAGTCACTCATCGTCTATCATGCACTCTTCGTCCTCTTCCTCATCATGAACTCCAGCATCAAGGTCGGCAAAGGGGTCGTCTGCTTCAACATTGGTAGCAAGATTGAGACGGGCGGTTTCCTTCTCTATAGTGTCGGCAGCAGAGTGCGCAACTTGACCAGGTTTGAGGGAGTGAATCTGTCCATCCTGAGAGCCATCTGTGTTGGAAGTTATGCCACAGGCTAAGAAGGAGTTTACAATCACTTCTGTAGTTACAGAACTCCAAGCTTGCTTCACCCAATCCAAACAAAGACTCTTATCAGGAGCTCTCATGTTGCCAGCAGCAGTGTAGGACTTGTTTCCAGAGGACATCCACTGATTGTATAGCTTACGGTAAGCAGCCTTGAATGACTTATTCCAGGATACATCAGCAGGTTGCAGGTGACTAGTGAGGCCACCAGGAATCAGGGCCATATCGGTCTGTAGTGTACTAACATGCCCTTTTACCTTGAAAAAATATTTGTACCTGTAGGCATCCCAAACTAATAACCGACGACTGAAGCTGAGACGTCCCCAAACCGAGTCAACCCACTTTACTGTCAGTTCTTCGTTCATCCAGCCATTTCGACTATAGTTGACAACAACCCCAGATATTTTGGAAAGTGCAGATATTGGGCGAACTCCTTTGAACACAACAAATGGCTTCAGCTTCCTACCATCTGCCATTGCTGCTAGGATGATAGTGAAGCGACCTTTATCATGTCCAGTGGTACATACACTCACAGACCTCTCTCCAATACGTGATACAGGCATGTCTAGCCAGAGAGGAGTCTCATCCATGTTCCCAATGGATGACAGCTGATATCCAGTACTCATTCTCATCTTCCTCACATGAAGAATGAAGGAGGAGACCTTGGGAATCAGATCTTCAGGAAGTCTCTGACTAACGGTGGTTCTTCTTCTTAAAGAGAAGCTATTTCTCTTAAGGAACTTCTCTAACCAACCCCTACTAGCAGTGAACTCGCCATCCCATCATATAATTCAATGGCCTTCCTCTGGATGGCAGTTCTGGTGACTCTGAGATGTCTACCTCTCTGCTGTTCGATCCAGGCAGCCAGAACTTCTTCCATGTCCTCAGCATGGGGTTTACGACCTCCACCAGGCAAACGCTGACTCTTCGAAGGTAAAGACCCAAGTTTACTCTTTTGCCTCCTCCAATCCCTCACACTACTCTCTCCAACATAAAAATGTCTGCCTGCCTCTCTATTGTTATGTTTTTCAGCATACTCGATTACCCTCAGTTTAAATGCTGTATCATAAGATTTTTTTCTTTTTTAATAGGTAACCTGGTAGATGAACTGCTGCCTGGATCTGAAGTATGTACCTCGTCCATCCAAAACTAAAATGCACACACCAGTTACTACAGTACAAATTACAATGCAATAATGGTATTTCAATTTTTAGTATGCGATCGGGTAAATATCGTCAATTTAATTGGTTTGGTAATGGTTGTCAATCATTTAGTCAATTGCGCGGTCTATTCGAGGGCGTATACTATTACTTTCAGTAAGACAAACGATGCGCAGTCTATTTGAGGGCGCGGTCTAATCGAGGGCGCGGAGTAATCGAGGAAATACGGTATATATGTTTGGAGGTATGTATGTAATTTTGTACTTTGACCCTCGCGTATTTTGTGTTCCCTCAGTGTTCGACCCCGTCCCAAACTTCACTAAACAGAATCCTCCGGTTTAGCGATCATTACCCGTATCACCCTACTTTGAATTTTTTTGCGGGTTCAGTTAAAACTCAAAAACTTATGGGAGCTCTATTTCTATTTGAGTTAGTGGCGGTAGTTAGTTAATACGCTATTTGTCACAGTTATAAGCCCTACGCAGCAGTATTTACTTGAAAATGCATTGTCCACTAGACTAACATCGAAGGTAAATCTTGCGTAGGAATGTTCAGTTGTGTGAAAGTATTGTGCGTTACAACTACTACACAGAGAAAAAGTTTAAATAACGTGACTTGATTTTGTTGCTTCTTTTTCAATTCAAACAGTTGCGGGGAGTGGTTACTATGGCATTGGAACCCCTTTACCATATACGTAATTGAAAAAACTCGACTTTATTTTAGTAGCTTGAATGTTAGTTGTTAGAATCAATCGTTTAGCAATAGTGTGGTTTAAGGCTCGCTCGCCATTTGTGCTCAAGCACACCACTAGTGGTGTGTGTGTGTACGTATGGGTGTGTATACGTGTGTGTGTGTGTGTGTGTGTATGTAGAATCACTTCAGTGGAGCTGGCACAGTGGCAATAGATGACAGACGCTACCAAATAGAAATGAATTTACTTCATGGACACAACATTAACTCTCTCACCACACCTGACTTCACACCTCAGGGTGCAGTTGCTGTGGTAACGTCACTGGAGTGTTTAGATTGGCTTGAGGAGCTGCTAAATCGATTGTGGGTGCCACATGTGGGAGGGAAACCCCCTCCTTACAGGGGAATGCCCCTGATTGTTCTAGCACTTGATAAAGGTAGGTGTGGCATCTCCTCATAGTACCATTGGGTGTGGCACATAGTGATACAGGTGATGCAGGATAGCTATGATTCCATAGCGTGTGTAGTGACTAGTCCTAGCTAGTGATGCAGGATAGCTATGATTCCATAGCGTGTGTAGTGACTAGTCCTAGCTAGTGATGCAGGATAGCTATGATTCCATAGTGTATGTAGTGACAAGTGATGCAGAATAGCTATGATTCCATAGCGTGTGTAGTGACTAGTCCTAGCTAGTGATGCAGGATAGCTATGATTCTATAGTGTATGTAGTGACTAGTGATGCAGAATAGCTATGATTCCATAGCGTGTGTAGTGACTAGTCCTAGCTAGTGATGCAGGATAGCTATGATTCTATAGTGTGTGTAGTGACTAGTGATGCAGGATAGCTATGATTCTATAGTGTGTGTAGTAACTAGTGATAAAGGATAGCTATGATTCTATAGTGTGTGTAGTGACTAGTCCTAGCTAGTGATGCAGGATAGCTATGATTCTATAGTGTGTGTAGTGACTAGTGATGCAGGATAGCTATGATTCTATAGTGTGTGTAGTGACTAGTGATAAAGGATAGCTATGATATCACTGTATGTTATAGATGCCACGCCTGTTGAGAGTAACCCTTCTCTGTCCAGTGGAGGGTCTTCCTCATCCATAGCTCTGTCTTCATTGTCACTAGTTCCCTCTAACTCTGGGTCTAGTCTCATCCATGAGCGTGCCTGTGAGCTGGCTGGGGCCGTACAATGTGTGGTTGTCATGGAAACGCCCACTCCACAGCCCATGAGATTGGTAGTGATGACAGTTATACACAAAATTCTTTTATCTCTATTTAATGCTGTCTCACACCTTGAAGACTTCTACCACACCCCTCTGAAGCCCAGGGAGGCGGAGGGATTCAAGTAAGTGGGCGTTATCAGTGAGTGAGTGAAGCATATCAGGCACTGTCAGGGGCACATGTGGGTGTGTCCATTATCTGATGCTAGCAGCCCTGGAGCTAATAGACTCTACTAGTGCTGGTGCTAGCAGCTCTGGAGCTAATAGACTCTACTAGTGCTGGTGCTAGCAGCTCTGGAGCTAATAGACTCTACTAGTGCTGGTGCTAGCAGCTCTGGAGCTAATAGAGACTCTACTAGTGCTGGTGCTAGCAGCTCTGGAGCTAATAGACTCTACTAGTGCTGGTGCTAGCAGCCCTGGAGCTAATAGACTCTACTAGTGCTGGTGCTAGCAGCCCTGGAGCTAATAGACTCTACTAGTGCTGGTGCTAGCAGCCCTGGAGCTAATAGACTCTACTAGTGCTGGTGCTAGCAGCTCTGGAGCTAATAGACTCTACTAGTGCTGGTGCTAGCAGCTCTGGAGCTAATAGACTCTACTAGTGCTGGTGCTAGCAGCCCTGGAGCTAATAGACTCTACTAGTGCTGGTGCTAGCAGCCCTGGAGCTAATAGACTCTACTAGTGCTGGTGCTAGCAGCTCTGGAGCTAATAGACTCTACTAGTGCTGGTGCTAGCAGCTCTGGAGCTAATAGACTCTACTAGTGCTGGTGCTAGCAGCTCTGGAGCTAATAGAGACTCTACTAGTGCTGGTGCTAGCAGCTCTGGAGCTAATAGACTCTACTAGTGCTGGTGCTAGCAGCCCTGGAGCTAATAGACTCTACTAGTGCTGGTGCTAGCAGCCCTGGAGCTAATAGACTCTACTAGTGCTGGTGCTAGCAGCCCTGGAGCTAATAGACTCTACTAGTGCTGGTGCTAGCAGCTCTGGAGCTAATAGACTCTACTAGTGCTGGTGCTAGCAGCTCTGGAGCTAATAGACTCTACTAGTGCTGGTGCTAGCAGCCCTATAGTGCTGCTAATAGACTCAACCTAGTGCATAAAGATACTTGTATTTGTGATTCTATTTGCTGCAGAAGATGTAATGTAATATATTCATTGTTAAAATTTCAGTTTCTACTGCTAATAAATTTGATACATTTTATGAGTAACTTTATTTTGAGGAAATATACAATTTAGTTTTGAGGGCATATGTTTAGCTGAGGCAAAATTTCTGTGTGTGGATATCCCCCTCGCTCTCTCTCAAGAAACCTGTGAGAAGATTTGCTGGAGTATTTTTTACTTTCTTTTTTTTCAGTGTTGCTCTGTGCACTTTGGTGGGAGACCCCTATGCTAACGAGGCCATATTGAACCCTCTGTTGCAGCACCAGTGTGTGTATGCACAGGACTCTGAGACTGTGTTCTTCCTCAAGACTCCCATAGAGAGACAGCATCGCACCTGTGTCCTGTCTCTCCACTCCATGTTCAGTAAGGTCACCTGTCTGTCCGTCTATCACACCAACCTCTAGCTAATTAACTTATTTACAACATTATGTCCTGTTTCATTAACCGTCTCATTTCCTCCCTCGCTCTCTCTCTTTCCTTCTTGGTATCCCTTACCTAACTATAGATGTACCAGAGTTGCTATCTTCAGTTCATCTTGGTTTTATTTTGGTTTACTCGACTCAACGACAAGCTTCCTTCTCCGTCCTTAAGAATCTTCTCCCCAAACTCCCGGAAGTTGTGCCTAAAATGCTAGTAGCCATGACTGATTCAGACTTGACGGGCGTTAAGCTCGTTCAGGAAGGGGAGGAGTTTGCAAAAAGTCATGATGCCTCGTTCTTTAAGAATGTTTCTCCAGAACTTCCAAGTAAGTGATGCAGATGTTTGCATGTCAGTTGAAGAGTGTGTGGGCTGCTTGTGTGTGTCGTGATGTACTGTAGCTGGCTTAAGAGTGTGTGGGATGCTTGTGTGTGTCGTGATGTACTGTAGCTGGCTTAAGAGTGTGTGGGCTGCTTGTGTGTGTCGTGATGTACTGTAGATGGCTTTGCCGTGGAGTTCCTACGCAAGTGTTGGTCTAGGAGGTTCTCTTCATGGCAAGCTCAGAACTTATCAAGTCACTCCAGAAAGAAGCAAACCAGAGCTCTCCCAGACAGGTGAGGGAGGGAGCTGTAGGCTGGGTGAGGGAGGGAGGGAGGGAGGGAGCTATAGGCTGGGTGAGGGAAGGAGAGCTATAGGCTGGGTGAGGGAGGGAGGGAGGGAGGATGAGCCAGTGTGTGAGCGTGTCTATGAAGGGATGTGTTGACATATGTAACCATGTGGGCATGGCTGTGGATGAGCCAGTGTGTGAGTGTGTCTATGAAGGGATGTGTTGACATATGTAACCATGTGGGCATGGCTGTGGATGAGCCAGTGTGTGAGCGTGTCTATGAAGGGATGTGTTGACATATGTAACCATGTGGGCATGGCTGTGGATGAGCCAGTGTGTGAGCGTGTCTATGAAGGGATGTGTTGACATATGTAACCATGTGGGCATGGCTGTGGATGAGCCAGTGTGTGAGTGTGTCTATGAAGGGATGTGTTGACATATGTAACCATGTGGGCATGGCTGTGGATGAGCCAGTGTGTGAGCGTGTCTATGAAGGGATGTGTTGACATATGTAACCATGTGGGCATGGCTGTGGATGAGCCAGTGTGTGAGCATGTCTATGAAGGGATGTGTTGACATATGTAACCATGTGGGCATGGCTGTGGATGAGCCAGTGCGTGAGTGTGTCTATGAAGGGATGTGTTGACATATGTAACCATGTGGGCATGGCTGTGGATGAGCCAGTGTGTGAGCGTGTCTATGAAGGGATGTGTTGACATATGTAACCATGTGGGCATGGCTGTGGATGAGCCAGTGTGTGAGCGTGTCTATGAAGGGATGTGTTGACATATGTAACCATGTGGGCATGTTGGAGGTGGGATCATGTTTGGTTCTTCATTTTAGACCCGGCTTTTCTTCAGACATGCCACTCCCACCTCCCCCAGGGGGTGCGCCTCCTTCTTCTCTCCCTCTCCCCCCTCCCCCTCCCTCATCACTGCCGCCACCTCCTCCTCCTCCATCATCTCTGACCCTTACCCCATCCACTCTAGCGCTGGCTCGTCACTCTGTTGCCATTATGGACTCTACAGCAGGAGCCTATGACCACACGGAGAAGAGGGCCTCTGTTCAGGTAGGGGGAGGGGTGTGGCTAGTCTATCTGAGGTAGAGGGAGGGGTGTGGCTAGTCTATCTGAGGTAGAGGGAGGGGGTGTGGCTAGCCTATCTGGGGTAGAGGGAGGGGGTGTGGCTAGTCTATCTGAGGTAGATGGAGGGGGTGTGGCTAGCCTATCTGAGGTAGAGGGAGAGGTGTGGCAATCTATCTGAGATAGAGGGAGGGGTGTGGCTAGTCTATCTGAGGTAGAGGGAGGGGGTGTGGCTAGTCTATCTGAGGTAGATGGAGGGGGTGTGGCTAGCCTATCTGAGGTAGAGGGAGAGGTGTGGCAATCTATCTGAGGTAGAGGGAGGGGTGTGGCTAGCCTGTCTGAGGTAGAAGGAGGGGTGTGGCTAGTCTATCTGAGGTAGAGGGAGGGGGTGTGGCTAGCCTATCTGAGGTAGAGGGAGGGGGTGTGGCTAGCCTGTCTGAGGTAGAGGGAGGGGGTGTGACATGTCTGTGTCTGTGATCAGCCTAGATCAGTAGAAGAAATCTACTCCAATCCTAGTAAGCAGAAGATCAGTAAGAAAGCAGCTACTCTGGACCGTAAGAAAGGCAAGGCCACCACTCCTCAGTTTCTATCTCCCGAGCATCTGATCAGAGGCTCTATGATAGTGGAGCAGCACATACAGAATGGAGGAGACTTGAGTGACTATGCTAGTGTGGAGGATGCAGTGAAGCACACGGAGCTACTGGCCAGTCTGGGACACACGAGTCCCAGTATGTCTCCACCTCCTCTACCTCCCTCCTCCTCTAAACCTACTCTCTCTCCTTCACACATTCAGGATGATGAGGAAGAACAGGCGGAGTACGCCACTGTGGACACTGCTAGCAACCAGAGAGTGACCTCGCCCACTGGGAAGGGGCGTGGTTATGATCACCTAGCTCCAGATGAATCATATCCTGTCATGGGGTATGACAAGTTGAACCCGCCGGCACGCCCCCCTCGTACAGATCGCGCTCAGATTGAATCGTCCAACAATGGCTATGATCCCATTTTCAAGACTAGGAACACCACTCGAGGGGGTACCCCGCCCCCTTCTGAGGAGGAGTACGCCACTATAGAAGAAGATTCTTCAGCTCAAAATATTGATCAGGATATGTATGCTACTGTGGACACCACTGCTAAAACACGCCCTAAACCACACCCTAAACCTCACACTCCTTCACACGTTCCCCCTGGCTCTGATCCGGCAACCAATATGGAGGTGGGTGGAGACATGTACAGTGCTGTCAACATAGCTCACAAGACGAGACCCGCCCCCAGACCTGCCCCCAGACCTGCTCCCAGACCTGCTCCCCGTTCCAGAGTGTCCCCAGACCCCTTCGTTGAGTCTACTGAAGGAGGAGATTTGTATTCCATTCCCAACAAGCCTAGACCGGGTTCTGGGCATCACCGCATGCAGTCGGAAGATCACATCTTACACTATCGTGCTTCAGGTGAAGATGATCCACAACACATGTACTCTGCTGTAGAGGTGACCACACCCCCCTTAACTACAATAAGGCGAGCTGTGACTCCTGAGAATGCTCTTTACAGTATTCCAGACAAGCAGGATAAGAAGAGGAGACCACACCCATCTCCTCCAGTACGGAAGGCACACCCATCACCTCCGCCACCTAAACCACGCCCATCTCCTCCAGCACAGCGCAGGAACACTAGGAACACATCTCCTTCTGTGGCTCCACGTCAGTTACTATGGAAACTGTTGTTCATAGTTTCAGTTGGTAAAGGTCATCATGTGTTTCTGTTTAGGTCCACACTCCAAGTTAACTCACATGAGATCTGGATCAGTCGATGTGGTACTGGTATCTAGGCAACCGTTGAGAACACACTCTATGAGCAAGAACCAGAGTGGATCATGTGATTCTCAGGAAGTGAGATCTCCTTCACCAGAGGCAAGTGTATGTGTGTGTGTGCGTATGCATGAGGATGTATGTGAGGTGTGAGAAGTATTATACATAAATAGACTGTACCTAGTATTTACTTGTGTGTGTGTGTGTGTGTGTGTGTGTGTGTGTGTGTGTAGATCAAGACATTTAGCAGTCTCCCCAGCAGCTACAGGAACAGAGCTCGCTCTAATGAATTGTTGTTGCGTCCTCCAGTGTCGCGCAGTGAGAAAGACTTCAGATCGTCAGGACCATGGAGTGTGTCCCCTCCCCAGCAGAGGAAGATGAGGGTGGTGCCCGTGAGAAGTGAGGAGCAGTTGAATCGTTCACAAGTAGATCGCACACATCTGGGAGACATCTGGAAGACAGACAGACATCAGCAGGTGGGACGACAGCAGAAGGAGGAAGGAGACGGAGAGGTAGGAAGAGGAGCAGCCCCAGCTCTGCCAGAGAGACGCTACAGTCTAGAGTAAGAAATGGCCACACATGCCACTATTTCATGAAGGGGTGTGTCATGGGAGGGGGAGTGGCAAGTACAGGGAATTGAGGCTCTACATTGTCACTACCAGAAACAGAATCCTTCAGCCTTAGTAGTCTCACTGTGATCTCACCTGATGTTGGGTCATGTTGAGGCAGTGATCAACTCTGTAGTCTCACTGTGATCTCACCTGATGTTGGGTCCTGTTGAGGCAGTGATCAACTCTGTAGTCTCACTGTGATCTCACCTGATGTTGGGTCCTATTGAGGCAGTGATCAACTCTGTAGTCTCACTGTGATCTCACCTGATGTTGGGTCATGTTGAGGCAGTGATCAACTCTGTAGTCTCACTGTGATCCCACCTGATGTTGGGTCATGTTGAGGCAGTGATCAACTCTGTAGTCTCACTGTGATCTCACCTGATGTTGGGTCCTATTGAGGCAGTGATCAACTCTGTAGTCTCACTGTGATCTCACCTGATGTTGGGTCCTGTTGAGGCAGTGATCAACTCTGTAGTCTCACTGTGATCTCACCTGATGTTGGGTCATGTTGAGGCAGTGATCAACTCTGTAGTCTCACTGTGATCTCACCTGATGTTGGGTCATGTTGAGGCAGTGATCAACTCTGTAGTCTCACTGTGATCCCACCTGATGTTGGGTCATGTTGAGGCAGTGATCAACTCCTCTGTAGTCTCACTGTGATTTCACCTGATGTTGGGTCCTGTTGAGGCAGTGATCAACTGTGTGTGTGTGTGTGTGTGTAGGGAGCTAGATTTGGACTCTGAACCTCCTCCTCTTCCTGAAAGGAACTACTCGTGGTCTGACATAGAAGATAATGATGATGAGTTTTGCCAGAGTGATAATGAGCTAGATGAACCGTCAACTAGCGACCACCAGAAGATATACTCCAGTGTAAGTAAGGGGTGTGGTCATAGCTATGAGATGTCAGGAGAAATTGGGGAATCACTGCATCAGGAGAGAGAGACAGTGGGGAAACACTGCGTCAGGAGAGAGAGAGAGAGTGGGGAAACACTGCGTCAGGAGAGAGAGAGAGTGGGGAAT
>WLWD01001716.1_pt1 | contig 19038 bp, 10 predicted proteins | sample 6712731 | NCBI WGS metagenome assembly WLWD01 (sample SAMN12718690, study PRJNA576275) | sponge metagenome | isolation source: marine sponge | host: Mycale hentscheli | place: New Zealand: South Island, Marlborough, Capsize Point | collected 2014-11-01
TCCTTTTTCACTGTCAATGACTTCGTTTCTGAGGAAGAAGACCCTATCACACTGTAATCTAATTGTTGCATACAATGCTCAGCAAAGAAACTTCTAGTATGAGTATTATTATTGTTTAGTCACTTGCTATTGCAAATTCAGTTGCATGATTGGTCAGCTCCAGGTCTTAGATTTGTCCGAGATACTTGAATATTCTTTTAGTTAGGACCAACCCGTTAAGCATTAAATTCTTGTAGAAATGCTTCTTCGCAGAAGCAGGAATAGATGGAGACCTGGGCCAAACAACGCTGATAAGAGCGTTCCTCGGTGATTCAGTCCTCCACAAGTAACGCTGCCACTCTAGTTCTTTGCCACTCTCAACCATTCGCGATGCTTAGAGAACTGGTAAAAGCTCCGCGCTACCCGTGCTTACTTGAGACAGAGTTGAATGTTAGTTCAATCTTATAATTAGCAAAAGACGAATCTGAACACACATGTGTGTGTGTCTGTGTGTGTGTGTATGCATGCGTGTGTGCGTGTGTGTGTGTGGCTAATTTCATATGGTTTTTCTTTTTCTGCCTCCCACCAGTCCACCCAGCTGTGATTGGGTACCTGACATTTTTTGGGGAGCAAATTCAGAACCTTTTCTCATGAAACATCAATGGTCCAGATGGAACTTGGGTGCCCACACCACTTGCTGTGAGGAAAGGTCTTCATGGGCTATATGTATGTATAGTGTCTGAATATTGTCTAGAACAATTCACACCAGGTTTGTGCAATTCTTCATTACTGACAAGGAATTATTGCATTTTGCCTAAGAAGGCAAATGTGCCCCTTAAAGTTACGTTATGATATTACTAGTTTGTATGTATTGCGCACATGTTTAGCTACTGTTTGATGACCCTAACCTATGCAAAGGTTTAGTTTCTCAAAACTGAGCGGTTTTCATAAAGTCAGTATTATTATGTCATATCAATTAACTTCCATAAGGTGACATTAATGACTGACTGAAGTGTTGAAGTTATAATTGACAGTGTTTGATACAGAGGAGGAAAACCACTGGGACTTCGCCTCTCCCTCCTCCACCCCCCATTCCTCAATTGTGATTATGCAATGTGTAAAGTTTTTACTACAACTATTATAATATGATTTCAGATTCAGGCTTTACAAAAACTTTGATACCAAGTCCTTGCATTTGGACATTTTGAAGATGATATACAGACGTCATACACAACAGACTTGAAACATTTGATAAAGAGACCTTTTGTAGAGTTTGTTCGTGCTGCTATGTTCAATGGTATAATTGTACAACATTTAGATTTTATTTTTTAACTCATACTTTCTGTATATTTGTAGCACTACCTGAGGACGTGGAAGCGGACACTTCAAAAATGGTACTGTGTTCCAGATGCTCTGATATCACATCTGCAGCAAACCCATTGAATGCTACCAAGTTACCCTCAGCTGCACACCCATCTACACCGCCATTGAAAGCTATCAAGTTAACCTCAGCTGCACACCCATCTACTCAGCCATTGAAAGCTACCAAGTTACCCTCAGCTGCACACCCACCGTCATCTACACCGCCATTGAAAGTTACCAAGTCACCCTCAGTTGCATACCCATGGATCATTCGTAAGCTATTTTTCATTTGTCACACCACATTTTGCATAACCGTATCAACATGGCATTGTCCATTAACTCCTTTCAATTCTTCCTGTCTTTACACCATCATATGCACTAAACTGTATTTTTGGTGGTTACATAATTTGCACGTGTTATTTCATGGCATAAGGCAAAATTTTGTGATAATAGAATGTATCGGGTAGAACAGCAGATGAAATTCACCATTAGTAAAGCTAAACAATTTTCTACTTGGAGAGTTTTGTATTAGCCCTACGCAAGCATGTACACTTTAAACTAACACAGGAATAACAATCAGCAAAGACAAAGTTGCTATGAAGTACAAGAAAAATCTCAACAAGCTGTAGCTCTTGAGGTTTAATTAAAATGACAAAAAATGGGAATGAATGGTAAAGACCGTAAGATGCCTAATGATGCTCAAGTAAATTTATGTCTGCAAGTGACCACTGTGTAAACAAGCACACATGATGTTGCAAACATGTACTTGCTGTTCCATGCAATTAATAACTCACCTGCAATCCTATTTTGTCAAATAATTTGGCACCTTCACGTTTTACTGCCTTTATACTCAAGGCGATTTCAGTCTCCTCAGGAATGCTCTCCTTCAACATTTTGTGATCATCTTCTCCCATCTTTCTGTACGCTTCAGCAGCCCTAATATTAAATGCTTCTGCTCCATTCTTTCTTGCTTCTTTACCAGCTAAAAAATCGAACATAAGGTTAACATTGTAATTGCTTTTAAAGTATATCTTACAATAAACAACTACCCAAGTAAACCATGGCTGTATTTATTGAAAATATTTGACATTTCCAGTGTGGTAAAATGCAACTCAATTCCAACTTCTCAGCCATTCCTCTCACCCACTCGCACACGTTCAACTCTTTACTATCCACCTCAAACAACCCAGAGCACAGAGCGTCTAGGAGAGTTCTGACTCTGAACCCGTAGACTAGGTCAAACGGACTGAATCCACTGTCCGCATGAGGCATCTGCCTCATTACGAACAGCGCGAAAGACAGCTGTTCAACCCAGTCCTTCCCCTCATCCACGCACTTGCCCAAGATTGACTTAAGCGTGCCGTGGAACCGTTCCACCGTCCCGTTGGTCTAGGGGTGGTACGGAAACGTCCGCACTCTCTCAATTCCCAACATCCTGCACAACTCGCTCACCACTTTTCCACAGAAGTGACCTCCCTGATCTGATAACATCTTCTCAGGGACCGAAGTCCTTGAGAACATCAGCCACAGGCCTTCGGCTACCGCCTTGGCAGTAATACTGCGCAAGAATACTGCCTCCGGCCACCTGACTTATTCACCTTTCCTCTATTGAACCTAGCATTAAAGCTGAACTTGGTATCTTGATTAACTCTGGCATTATTGCTCCCAGTAATTCCCTATGGTCAAGTGCTCCCATACTTGTGAAGAAACTTGAGTTTGTAGCATAAGGATTACTGTGGATTTCAGAAAATTAAATTAAAAAAATATAAGCTAGCAGTCTATTGCTTGTATATGTTCAAGTTAAGAATGCATATTAGTACATGGTATGCAAGATTTGTGAAAAGAATATGCTAAATGGTTAACAAAGCAGTTACGATGAAGTAAAGATTTATTTGTTTCAAAATTTTGTATTTCTTAAATTAAATATTTTTTAAAAATGTTTAATGTTACTTTATTATAAAATGTTTATAGTTACTTTATTACAAAATGTTTATTATAACTTACATATTTTCTATTAAAGTCTAGAATTTTTCTGAAACGAATTAATAATTCTTCACAACTCATACCGACTTCAAACATACATTTGTATTTGTCAAATAACGGAATTTTGAATGATTTTAAAGGACGCTCTGAAAAAGAAATTAATTGGAACTCGGGTTACTGTGGAAATAACTTATGCGAAGAAAGTTCATTTGAAACTAAAATTTTTGCTGACTGTTTTAAATTCTTAGTAAAGAAGAGAACTTAATCAAACTCATTGTATTTTCATTTCTTTATATTTCCAAATTGTATTGCTTGTTTGCTGTGTAATGTTAAAATTTATTCTTAACAATGCCCATCTATGTTTAAATCAAGGGGAACTTGATAGCTACATAGCAAGAAGCATTCCTTACTCAAACACACTACACACATTAAAGGAGGGAGGAGTATGTTGTTTGAGTCAGCCGTTGAAGAGCATTCAGTCAAGAGGATGATGCTAAGTAAAAAAGAATTAAGTTTGCTGTCTGATAGATACTTTTTACAGGTAATACCAGGGCAAGTCTAGCATCTCGCTAAACGTGTGCTGTGCAAGGGATTGGGTAAAGCATCTGGCTCAGGAAAAAAAAAAGGTTTCTTCGACACCCTGCACACAGGTATTTAAGAAACCTTTAAAAAGGACTGCTATCATAGAAAAATAGAAATAACATAAGTTATGCTAATCTTCCTTTCCAGGTTAAATTACTGATTCTTCAAATATTTATACAATTGATTAGCTACTTTTCAAATCAAAATTTTCAAGAGACAGTTTTTGAATCATTGTAATGTAATATCACCATAAGCTGCTTAAAAATTTTCAAGCACGTATGTGTTAATATGTGATAATATTTTTATGTATTAATCAATCATCAAAACTAATCCATTAAAATATTTGGATACATTATAACCTCAAACACGAACTAGGTCATTTGTAGGACTTTTACAAAGTTGATTAACTTAGTTGTTTAAAATTCAAACTTTTGTAAAAATTTAGAAATCTCCACCTACTTCATAAAAGAGACCTGACCTGTTCATTTAAGCTTTCCCGTAGTGCATAGTCAGGTACAACTTTATCATTTTACTAAATGTGATTTTTTTCAATGCCCTGCACACAGGTATTGAAGAAACCTTAAGAGGACATCCATCAGAGAAGAATGGAAATAATATACGCTTCATTACTCTTCTTTTCCAGGTTAGATTACTGCTTCTTCAAATATTTATGCAAATGGTTAGCTACTTCTCAAATCAAGATTCTCAAGAGACAGTTTTTGAATCATTGTATTGTAATATCACTATAAAATGCTAAAAAATTTCAAATGTTTCCATAGACAAGTGAATGCCAGCATTGAAATAAATAATTTAAGCACTGATAAATCCAGCCAATTGTTTTTTATGAATTAAATCTACCTCTAGCGAGAGGGGTGGTGCTATGACCGCATCCACATTCCTCCAGAACAAATTCGGTATAGGCTTATCCCTAGAGATTAGCCAGAGGGATAAACTTGTACATTACGAGACCCAACTATGAAGCCAAACTCAACAGGCTACTTCACAACGACAGAGTGGGTGGAGCTTTCAAAGTTCAGAAAAGCTTTAAACTTCAACAAATATAGCTGTTCAACTCTGTAAAAGCAGTTGACATGGCATATTTTTACTTCAGTGAGCCAATTTGTTCCAATTTTTGGATAAATTTGTTCTGATGATTATTGAAAAATATTTTTGCATATTCAATTGTATTTGCTATTTTTCATCACGTACAGACACCAAACACTTTCAAAGCACTTAATATTGTTAGTATGAAGATATTCTAAAAAAGAATAGTCTTTGCAAGTGTGGACACGGATTTGGTTAGCCAGAGGGATAAACTTGTACATAACGTGACCCAACTATGATGCCAAACTCAACAGGTCACTTCACAACGACAGAGTGGGTGGAGCTTTCAAAGTTCAGAAAAGCTTTCAACTTCAATAAATGCAGTTGTTCAACTCTGTAAAAGTCATTGACATGGCGCATTATAACTTAACTTCAGAGAGCCAATTTGTCCCAGTATTTGGATGGATTAGTTCTGACGGTATTTGAAAATATTTTTACATATTTAATTGTATTTGCTAATTTTCGTCACGTACAGACACCAAACATTTTCAAAGCATTTAATATTGTTAGTATGAAGATATTCTAAAAAAGAAAAGTCTTTACAAGTGTGAACACGGACTTGGTTAGCCAGAGGATAAACTTGTACATAACAAGACCCAACTATGAAGCCCAACTATACAGGTCACTTCACAATAGAGTGGGTGGAGCTTTCAAAGTTCAGAAAAGCTTTCAACTTCAACAAATGCAATTGTCCAAACTCTGTAAAAGTCACTGATATGGTGCATTTTTACTTCAGTGAGCCAATTTGTCCCAATTTTTGGGTGTATTAATTCTGACGGTTAACGACTATTTGACAATATTTTTGCTTATTTATTTGTATTTACTAAATTTCATCACGTACAGACACCAAACATTTTTAAAGCACTTGATAATGTTAGTATGAAGATATTCTATAAAAGAAAAGTCTTTGCAAGTGTGGACACGAATTTGGTTAGCCAGAGGGATAAACTTGTACATAACGAGACTTAACTATGATGCCAAATTCAACAGGTCACTTCACAACCACAGAGTGGGTGGAGCTTTCAAAGTTCAGAAAAGCTTTCAACTTCAACAAATGCAGTTGTTCAACTCTGTAAAAGTCATTGACATGGTGCATTTTTACTTCAGTGAGCCAATTTGTCCCAACTTTTGGGTGTATTAATTTTGACGGTTAACGACTATTTGAAAATATTTTTGCATATTTATTTGTATTTGATAATATTCATCACGTACAGACACCAAATATTTTCAAAGCACTTAATATTGTTAGTATGAAGATATTCTATAAAAAAAAGTCTTTGCAAGTGTGGACACGGATTTGGTTAGCCAGAGGGATGAACTTGTGCATAACGAGACCCAACTATGATGCCAAACTCAACAGGTCACTTCACAACGACAGAGTGGGTGGAGCTTTCAAAGTTCAGAAAAGCCTTCAACTTCAACAAATGTAGTTGTTCAACTCTGTAAAAGTCACTGACATTGCGCAATTTTACTTTAGTGAGCCTATTTGTATTTGAAAATATTTTTGCATATTTAATTCTATTAGCTAACTTTCATCACGTATAGACACCAAACATTTTTAAAGCACTTAATATTGTTAGTATGAAGATATTCTAAAAAAGAAAAGTTTTTACAAGAGTGGACACGGATTTGGTTAGCCAGAAAATAAACTTGTAAATAACAAGACCCACCTAGTCGTTTAGGCTTACTTTTGAGTAAGCCTGAGTATATACTTGAACATAACGATACCCAACTATGAAGCCAAATTCGAAAGGCCACTCTTCATCCACAAAGTGAGTAGAGCTTTTAAAGTCTGTAACAATGTTTTACTCTATCAAATGCAGTTGTCCAACTTTGCAAAAAGTCCATGGCGTACTTTCTAACGACTACTTGAAGACATTTTTGCATATTCGTTTGTATTTGCTTTGTTTATTAAAATATTGCCTCCAAACTTCACTTTATGGTGTAATAATAAAGACTTTTTCATGCAAAAAAATAATTTGCAATTGTGCACACATGTTGAGTTAGCCTGAGTATATACTTGTACATAACAAGACCCAAGTATGAAGCCTAATTCAAAGGCCACTCTTCATCGTCAGATGCTCGCACCAAACTTTTTCAACCACTTAATAAATCACTTTATCCTCATGGATGGAACGTGGCCTGTTCAGTTTGGTTTCATGGTCGGGCCTTGTTATGTACAATTTTAGTTCTTGCTTACCAAATATACCAATTTTAACCTCATATTCTTTGTGCCACATCAACTACACCTTCATTCTTTTGTCAGACCCATTATAAACCCTACATTTCGTGTTTAACTTATTTCTCCTTATTTATCAAATATTGTTCAATAGAAATACAAGTTAGAGAATTTAAAACACGCTCGTTTTTATTCATTAAATGTTAAACAGAAAAAATAAGAGTGACAGAATTTAGAACATGCTTATTAGTGAACTTGTTCAGGTTGGTACTGAAGGTGCAAACCCAACCTCATGGGATTCTATTGTACCGGGCACATCGCATGATACTGATGCTGTCAGTGAAACTGATGATATTGACACTTCCTTGCCTTCTGACACACAACATGACACTGGTGATGACATTACTCACTCCTCATCAGCCAATAAATTTGTAGCTCCATACTTGACTTTTCCTTCATTGTCCTTTGATGGTAATACTAAAGATGCTTTTATGAAATTACAAAAGGAAGATGAATCACTGAAACCTTTATGGGATTTAGCCAAACACAAGCAGAAGAATTTCTTTGTTGTCAATAATTTTACTGATGTGCCTCACTTCTACCCATAATACTATCTCTCGAGCATTGGTTGTACCTCAGCAGTTGAGACAAAAAGTCCTTAAGGCAGCACACGAAGGCTTATTTCACTGTGTATCAACACAACCAGAATGATGCTTGGCAAGCATTTCACATGGCCCAACCTCTTACAAGACTTGAAAACTTATATACAATCTTGCAGCTAATGAGCAGCTCACACCAAATCTGGGGGTCACAAAGTTCCCATGCTACAATCAGAACGCATTACTAACTATAATGAAAAGCTAGCCATTGATATAGTTGGCCCTTTGCCTCTCTCTAGACACAAGATGAGATATATCTTCAAGGCCATGGAACTAGCTAGTGCCTACCCTTTTGCCATATTACTACCTAACTATGCTGCAGCTTTAACTGCTAAGTCATTACTTTCTATCATTGCCATACTGGGCATTCCATTGGTTATTTTGTCTGACCAAGGTACCAACTTTTTTTCTACCACTGTTTCTCACCTGTATAACAAGTTTGGCATTCAATCTATTGGATCTTGACATCATTGAGCCCTCAACATCAAAGTATAGTAGTTCCCCCATGCCATTTGCAAAGAAAGATGGGGAAATAAGGATTGTGATAGACTTTAAGTAGCTCAATGCCATAACTGTAAGAGAACCCTTTACTATGCCATTTGTGGAAGACATCATCTCCAAACTTGGTAGTGCAACAGTTCTTTCAAAGATTGATATGCAGAAAGGCTTCCTTCAGGTGCCCATGGAACACACGTCTAAACAATATACAGCGTTTCACTGTCTTGAAGAAAAATTTCAGTATAAGGTTATGCCCTTTGGCCTAACTAATGCACCTGGTACCTTTCAGTTGCTAATGCAGCAGGTTCTAAGAGGCTTGGATCACTATTCTCTTCAATGGCAAACCTCACAATTATTCTAAATTCTCATATGCCAAAAGATAATCATACTAAGATCACAATCACAGAAGAATATCAATCTGCTTTTGATAAGGTCATATCTGATATAGTAAATCGTGCTGCTTTCATCATCCGTAACATTACCGATTCTTTTAGCATTTTCACTGATGCCTCTACATCAGGCATAGGTGGTACATTGTGTATATACAAAAATTCATCTTGGCAACCCTGCAGCTTTTACAGTAGACAGCTGCTTCCAAGGGAGAAGAATTATTCAAGCCTAAATTTAAAAGCCTTAGCAGTACTTGCCACAGTTCATCAATATGATTATTATTTGTCTGGCACTTATTTCAAGATCTTTACTGATCATAAACCATTGGTACATATTTTTGGTGGCAACCTCCTAAGTGCTAGACTGATTAGATGGAAGATCAAGTTGACTGAGAAAAGCTTTGACATTGTTCATATTTCTGGTCATGCTAACAATGTTGCTGATGCAATGTCTAGGCAGTCCTGGACTACTACTGAAACGGATGAAGAACTCAATCTGGAAGAAGGGGGAGATGTGGCGGAGTACCCCCACATAACTGCACCACATCACTGAACACTTATTTCCTAATAATCGTTACTCTTCTGAAGTCATTAATACAATTCCATTAATGAATGGTCTACTCATTAGCACTATTCCATTAATGTATGTTCTGTACCCATTAGCACAGCACACACCTATTTGTCATCCCTTGTGCAGGACCCTGTTATATAAAAAAAAAAAGCACTCTTGCATCTGTTCTTTTGTCTTGTTTTCTCTCACGTTGAAGTATTTTCCGAATTACATTTAACTTCTATATTAATTTAGCCATTGTACCAGAGGTTCTTTGTAAAGCTTTAATCAGCTAGGATATTTTATCATATCTGCATTAAAAATTTTAAATATACTGTGATAGTATAATTTGAATTATACAAAGTGATTGCTCTGGTGCTTCTGCACTTATGCATTACCAACTGGTTTTCTGTTTGAAAATGACTAAAAATTAAAAATATATAATTATAGTAAGACATAATGCACAAACAAATACTCCAGTAACACACAACACCAGCAAACACCTACAGTCACCTACAAACACCGGCAGTCACCTACAAACATCAGCAATCATTTACAGTCACTTACAAACACCAGCAAACACCTAGTCACCTATTAACACCAGCAGTCACCTACAAACACCAGCAGTCACCTACAGCCACCTACAAACACCAGAAGTAACCTACAGTCACCTACAATCACCAGCAGTCACCTACAATCACCAGCAGTCACCTACCAACACCAGTAGTCACCAACAGTCACCTACTAACACCAGCATTCACCTACAACCATCAGCAGTCACCTATTAACACCAGCAGTCACCTACAAACACCAGCAATCACTTGCAGTCACCTACAAACACCAGCAATCACCTACAGTCACCTACAAGCACTTACTGACACCAGAAATTACCAGCAATCACTTGCAGTCACCTACTAACACCAGCAATCACCACCAATTACCAGAAGTTACCTACAATTACCAGCAGTCACCTACAAACACCAGCGATCACCTACAGTCACCTACAAACACCAGCAATCACCTACAGTCACCTACTAACACCAGCAGTCAACTACAACCACCAGCAATCACCTATTAACACCAGCAGTCACCTACAAACACCAGCAGTCACCTACAAACACCAGTAGTCACCAACAGTCACATACAAACACCAACAATAGCCTACAAACACCAGCAATCACTTGCAGTCACATGCAAACACCAGCAATCACTTGCAGTCACATTCAAACACCAGCAATCACTTGCAGTCACCTACAAACACCAGCAATCACCTACAGTAACCTACAATCACCAACAGTCACCTACAATCACCAGCAGTCACCTACAGTCACTTACTAACACCAGCAGTCACCTACAACCACCAGCAGTCACCTACTAACACCAGCAGTCACCTACAAACACCAGCAGTCACCTACAAACACCAGCAATCACTTGCAGTCACCTACAAACACCAGCAATCACCTACAGTCACCTACAAACACTTACTGACACCAAAAATTACCAGCAATCACTTGCAGTCACCTACTAACACCAGCAATCACCTACAAACCCCAGCAATCACCTACAGTCACATACAAACACCAGCAGTCACCTACAAACACCAGCAATCACCTACAGTCACCTACAAACACCAGCAATCACCTACAAACACCAGCAATCTCCTACAGTCACCTACAAACATTAGAAATCACCTACAGTCACCTACAAACACCAGCAATCACCTACAAACACCAGCAATCACCTACAGTCACTTAAAAACACCAGCAATCACCTACGAACACCAGCAATCAGCTACAGTCACCTAGAAACACAAGCAATGACCAACAAACACCAGCAGTCACCTACAGTCACCTAAAAACACCAGCAATCACTTACACACTAGCAATCACCTACACCTACAAACACAAGCAATCACCTACAAACACCAGCAATCATCTACAGTCACCTACAAACACTAGCAATCACCTATAAACACCAGCAATCAACTACAGTCACTTAAAAACACCAGCAATCACCTACGAACACCAACAATCACCTACACTCACCTACAAACACCAGCAATCACCTACAAACACCAGCAATCACCTACAGTCACCTACAAACACGAAAAGTCACCTACAGTCACATACAATCGCCAGCAGTCACCTACAATCACTAGCGGTCACCTACAATCACCAGCAGTCACCTACAATCACCAGCAGTCACCTACAGTCACCTACAAACACCAGTAGTCACCAACAGTCAACTACAAACACCAACAGTAGCCTACAAACACCAGCAATCACTTGCAGTCACCTGCAAACACCAGCAATCACTTGCAGTCACATTTAAACACCAGCAATCACTTGCAGTCACCTACAAACACCAGCAATCACCTACAAACACCTACAATCACCAGCAGTCACCTACAACACCTACTAACACCAGAAATTACCAGCAATCACTTGCAGTCACCTACTAACACCAGCAATCACCTACAGTCACCTACAAACAGCAGCAATCACCTACAAACACCAGCAGTCACCTACAGTCACTTACAAACACCAGTAATCACCTACAAACACCAGCAATCACCTACAGTCACCTAAAAACACCAGCAATCACCTACAAACACCAGCAATCACCTACAGTCACCTACAAACACCAGCAATCACCTACAAACACCAGCAATCACCTACAGTCACCTACAAACACCAGAAGTCATCTACAGTCACTTATAATCGCCAGCAGTCACCTACAGTCACCTACAAACACCAGCAATCACTTGCAGTCACCTGTAAACACCAACAGTCGCCTACCAAACACAAGCAATCACTTGCTGTCACCTGCAAGCACCAACAATCACTTGCAGTCACATTCAAACACCAGCAATTACTTGCAGTCACCTACAAACACCAGCAATCACCAGCAGTCACCTACAATCACCAACAGTCACCTACCAACACCAGCAATCACCTCCAGTCACATACAAACACTAGCAATCACCTACAAACACCAGTAGTCACCTACAGTCACCTACAAACATCAGCAATCACCTACAAACACCAGCAATCACCTACAAACACCAGCAATCACCTACAGCCACCTACAAACACCAGAAGTAACCTACAGTCATTTACAATCACCAGCAGTCACTTACAATCACCAGCAGTCATCTACAGTCACCTACCAACACCAGTAGTCACCTACAGTCACCTACTAACACCAGCAGTCACCTACAACCACCAGCAGTCACCTACAAACACCAGCAGTCACCTACAAACACCAGCAATCACTTGCAGTCACCTACAAACACCAGCAATCACCTACAGTCACCTACAAACACTTACTGACACCAGAAATTACCAGCAATCACTTGCAGTCACCTACTAACACCAGCAATCACCAGCAATTACCAGAAGTTACCTACAATTACCAGCAGTCACCTACAAACACCAGCGATCACCTCCAGTCACCTACAAACACCAGCAGTCACCTACAAATGCCAGTAATCACCTTCATCACATACAAACACCAGCAGTCACCTACAAACACCAGCAATCACCTACAAACACCAGCAATCACCTACAAACACCAGCAATGACCTACAGTCACCTACAAACAGCAGCAATCACCTACAAACACCAGTAGTCACCTACAGTCACCTACAAACACCAGTAATTACCTACAAACACCAGCAATCACCTACAAACACCAGCAATCACCAGAAGTCATCTACAGTCACTTATAATCGCCAGCAGTCACCTATAATCACCAGCAGTCACCTACAATCACCAGCAGTCACCTACAATCACCAGCAGTCACCTACAGTCACCTACTAACACCAGCAGTCACCTACAACCACCAGCAATCACCCACTAACACCAGTGTGGGGTCGTAGCTAGGATCCGTAGTTTCTAGAACGGCCGCGCACTATGGTAACAGCAAAGTCGCTGCCACCAGAATCCTGCCAGAGACGTATCTCTGTTAACTTTTAAAAGCTTATAGATGCAAGACTGACTTACAACACGTGGTGAGGGATTTGATATACCTTATGCCCCTCACCACCGACCAATCAGAATGATACAACTATCTTTAACCAATCAAAACACCACAGCTACTGTTACACCACACAAATGACACATGAGTTGTGAACTAAAGTTATTCAGGGCTTATGCGTGAAAGCAGACAACACCCTGTTATTGACAACGACATACACAATGAATACAACTGTTCGCACACACACACACACAACACGGTCTTCACTTCTTGCTTCTTCAATGTGGGCTGTTCTCCAGGCCCACAACCAGCAGTCACCTACAAACACCAGCAATCACTTGCAGTCACCTACAAACACCATCAATCACCTACGGTCACCTACAAACACCTACTAACACCAAAAATTACCAGCAATCACTTGAAGTCACCAAAAAACACCAGCAATCACCAGCAGTCACCAATAGTTATCTACAATCACCAGCAGTCACCTACAATCACCAGCAGTCACCTACAGTCACCTACTAACACAAGTAGTCACATACAACTACCACCAATCACCTACTAACACCAGCAGTCACTTACAAACACCAGCAGTTACCTACAAACACCAGTAGTCACCAACAGTCACCTACAAACACCAGCAGTCACCTACAATCACATACAATCACCTGCAGTCACCTGCAAACACCAGTAATCACTTGCAGTCACCTGCAAACACCAACAGTCGCCTACAAACACCAGCAATCACTTGCAGTCACCTGCAAGCACCAGCAATCACTTGCAGTCACATTCAAGCACCAGCAATCACTTGCAGTCACCTGCAAGCACCAGCAATCACTTGCAGTCACATTCAAACACCAGCAATCACTTGCAGTCACCTACAAACACCAGCAATCACCTACAAACACCTACAATCACCAGCAGTCACCTACAATCACCAGCAATCACCTACAGTCACCTACAAACACCAGCAATCACCTACAAACACCAGCAATAACCTACAAACACCAGCAATCACCTACAGTCACCTACAAACACCAGCAATCACCTACGAACACCAGCAATCACCTACAGTCACCTACAAACACCAGCAGTCACCTACAATCACCTACAATCACCAGCAGTCACCTACAAACACCAGCAGTCACCTACAAACACCAGTAGTCACCAACAGTCACCTACAAACACCAGCAGTCACCTACAATCACATACAATCACCAGCAGTCACCTACAGTCACCTACAAACACCAGCAATCATTTGCAGTCACCTGCAAACACCAACAGTCGCCTACAAACACCAGCAATCACTTGCAGTAACCTGCAAACACCAGCAATCACTTGCAGTCACATTCAAACACCAGCAATCACTTGAAGTCACCTACAAACACCAGCAATCAACCTACAAACACCTACAATCACCAGCAGTCACCTGCAACACCTACTAACACCAGAAATTACTAGCAATCACTTGCAGTCACCTACTAACACCAGGAATCACCAGCAGTCACTTACAATCACCAGCAGTCACCTACAAACACCAGCAATCACCTCCAGTCACATACAAACACCAGCAGTCATCTACAAACACCAGCAATCACCTACAGTCACCTACAAACACCAGCACTCATCTACAGTCACCTACAAACACCAGCAATCACCTACAAACACCAGTAGTCACCTACAGTCACCTACAAACACCAGTAATCACCTACAAAAACCAGCAATCACCTACAAACACCAGTAGTCACCTACAGTCCCCTACAAACATCAGCAATCACCTACAAACACCAGCAATCACCTACAGCCACCTACAAACACCAGAAGTAACCTACAGTCACCTACAATCGCCAGCAGTCACCTACAATTACCAGGAGTCACCTACAATCACCTGCAGTCACCTACAGTCATTTACCAACACCAGTAATCACCTACAAAAACAAGCAATCACCTACAAACACCAGCAATCACCTACAGTCACCTACAAACACCAGCAATCACCTACAAACACCAGCAATCACCTACAGTCACCTATAAACACCAGCAATCACCTACAAACACCAGCAATCACCTACAGTCACCTACAAACACCAGAAGTCATCTACAGTCACTTATAATCGCCAGCAGTCACCTACAGTCACCTACAAACACCAGAAATCACTTGCAGTCACCTGTAAACACCAACAGTTGCCTACAAACACCAGCAATCACTTGCAGTCACCTGCAAGCACCAGCAATCACTTGCAGTCACATTCAAACACCAGCAATCACTTGCAGTCACCTACAAACACCAGCAATCACCTACCTACACCAGCAATCACCTCCAGTCACATACAAACACAAGCAGTCACCTACAAACACCAGCAATCACCTACAGTCACCTACAAACACCAGCACTCACCCATTGTATGTGATTGTAGGTGACTGCTGGTGTTTGTAGGTGACTGTTGGTGACTACTGGTGTTTGTAGGTGACTGCTGGTGTTTGTAGGTGACTGCTGGTGATTGTAGGTGATTGTAGGTGACAGTCACCTACAAACACTAGCAATCACCTACAATCACCAGCAGTCACTTACAACACCTACTAACACCAGAAATTACCAGCAATCACTTGCAGTCACCTACTAACACCAGCAATCACCAGCAGTCACCTACAATCACCAGCAGTCACCTACCTACACCAGCAATCACCTCCAGTCACATACAAACACCAGCAGTCACCTACAAACACCAGCAGTCACCTACAATCACCTACAAACACCAGCACTCACCTACAGTCACCTACAAACACTAGCAATCACCTACAAACACCAGTAGTCACCTACAGTCACTTACAAACATCAGCAAATGATTGCTGGTGTTTGTAGGTGACTGTAGGTGACTGCTGGTGATTGTATGTGATTGTAGGTGACTGCTGGTGTTTGTAGGTGACTGTTGGTGACTACTGGTGTTTGTAGGTGACTGCTGGTGTTTGTAGGTGACTGCTGGTGATTGTAGGTGATTGTAGGTGACAGTCACCTACAAACACTAGCAATCACCTACAATCACCAGCAGTCACTTACAACACCTACTAACACCAGAAATTACCAGCAATCACTTGCAGTCACCTACTAACACCAGCAATCACCAGCAGTCACCTACAATCACCAGCAGTCACCTACCTACACCAGCAATCACCTCCAGTCACATACAAACACCAGCAGTCACCTACAAACACCGGCAATCACCTACAGTCACCTACAAACACCAGCACTCACCTACAGTCACCTACAAACACTAGCAATCACCTACAAACACCAGTAGTCACCTACAGTCACTTACAAACATCAGCAATCACCTACAAACACCAGCAATCACCTACAGCCACCTACAAACACCAGAAGTAACCTACAGTCACCTACAATCACCAGCAGTCACCTACAATCACCAGCAGTCACCTACAGTCACCTACCAACACCAGTAGTCACCTACAGTCACCTACTATCACCAGCAGTCACCTACAACCACCAGCAGTCACCTACTAACACCTGCAGTCACCTACAAACACCAGCAGTCACCTACAAACACCAGCAATTACCTACAGTCACCTACAAACACTTACTAACACCAGAAATTACCAGCAATCACTTTCAGTCACCTATTAACACCCGCAATCACCAGCAGTCACCTACAATCACCAGCCGTCACCTACAAACAGCAGCGATCACCTCCAGTCACCTACAAACACCAGCAGTCACCTACAAACACCAGCAGTCACCTACAAACACCAGCAATCACCAACAGTCACCTACAATCACCAGCACTCACCTACAAACACCAGCAGTTACCTACAGTCACCTACAAACTCCAGCAATCACCTACAAACACCAGTAGTCACCTACAGTCACCAACAAACACCAGCCATCACCTACAAACACCAGCAATCACCTACAGTCACCTACAAATACCAGAAGTCACCTACAGTCACCTACAAACACCAGCAATCACCTACAAACACCAGTAATCACCTACAAACACCAGTAGTCACCTACAGTCACCAACAAACACCAGCAATCACCTACAAACACCAGCAATCACCTACAGTCACCTACAAATACAAGCAATCACCTACAAACACCAGCAATCACCTACAGTCACCTACATACACCAGAAGTCACCTACAGTCACATACAATCGCCAGCAGTCAACTACAAACACCAGCAGTCACCTACAAACACCAGCAATCACTTACAGTGACTGTAGGTGATTGCCGCTGTTTGTAGGTGACTGGAGGTGATTGCTGGTGTAGGTAGGTGACTGCTGGTGATTGTAGGTGACTGCTTGTGATTGCTGGTGTTAGTAGGTGCAAGTGATTGCTGGTAATTTCTAGTGTTAGTAGGTGTTGTAGGTGACTGCTGGTGATTGTAGGTGATTGCTAGTGTTTGTAGGTGACTGTAGGTGAGTGCTGGTGTTTGTATGTGACTGTAGGTGATTGCTGGTGTTTGTAGGTGACTGATTGTGTTTGTATGTGACTGGAGGTGATTGCTGGTGTAAGTAGGTGATTGCTGGTGTTTGTAGGTGACTGCAAGTGATTGCTGGTGTTTGAATGTGACTGCAAGTGATTGCTGGTGCTTGCAGGTGACTGCAAGTGATTGCTGGTGTTTGTAGGCAACTGTTGGTGTTTACAGGTGACTGCAAGTGATTGCTGGTGTTTGTAGGTGACTGTAGGTGACTGCTGGCAATTATAAGTGACTGTAGATGACTTCTGGAGTTTGTAGGTGACTGTAGGTGATTGCTGGTGTTTGTAGGTGATTGCTGGTGTTTGTAGGTGATTGCTGGTGTTTGTAGGTGACTGTAGGTGATTGCTGGTGTTTGTAGGTGATTGCTGGTATTTGTAGGTGACTGTAGGTGATTGCTTGTGTTTGTAGTTTATTACTGGTGTTTGTAGGTGACTGTAGGTGACTACTGGTGTTTGTAGGTGATTGCTGCTATTTGTAGGTGACTGTAGGTGATTGCTGGTGTTAGTAGGTGACTGCAAGTGATTGCTGGTAATTTCTGGTGTTAGTAGGTGTTGTAGGTGACTGCTGGTGATTGTAGGTGTTTGTAGGTAATTGCTGGTGTTTGTAGGTGACTGCAAGTGATTGCTGGTGTTTGAATGTGACTGCAAGTGATTGCTGGTGTTTGCAGGTGACTGCAAGTGATTGCTGGTGTTTGTAGGCTACTGTTGGTGTGTTTGTAGGTGACTGCAAGTGATTGCTGGTGTTTGTAGGTGACTGCTGGTGTTAGTAGGTGACTGCTGGTGGTTGTAGGTGACAGCTGGTGTTAGTAGGTGACTGTAGGTGACTACTGGTGTTGGTAGGTGACTGTAGGTGACTGCTGGTGATTGTAGGTGACTGCTGGTGATTGTAGGTGACTGTAGGTTACTTCTGATTTTTGTAGGTGGCTGTAGGTGATTGCTGGTGTTTGTATGTGATTGCTGATGTTTGTAGGTGACTGTAGGTGACTACTGGTGTTTGTAGGTGATTGCTGGTGTTTGTAGGTGATTACCGGTGTTTGTAGGTGACTGTAGGTGAATACTGGTGTTTGTAGATGATTGCTGGTGTTTGTAGGTGACTGTAGGTGAGTGCTGGTGTTTTTAGGTGAATGTAGGTGATTGCTGGTGTTTGTAGGTGACTGCTGGTGTTTGTATGTGACTGCTGGTGATTGCTGGTGTTAGTAGGTGACTGCAAGTGATTGCTGGTAATTTCTGGTGTTAGTAGGTGTTGTAGGTGACTGCTGGTGATTGTAGGTGTTTGTAGGT
>WLWD01003551.1_pt1 | contig 19023 bp, 16 predicted proteins | sample 6712731 | NCBI WGS metagenome assembly WLWD01 (sample SAMN12718690, study PRJNA576275) | sponge metagenome | isolation source: marine sponge | host: Mycale hentscheli | place: New Zealand: South Island, Marlborough, Capsize Point | collected 2014-11-01
TTTGACAGATGGGTTGAGCGATTTCGCGAGAGAGCCAAGTTCGCTGATTGGACGGAAGCTGAGCAACTTTACCAGTTGAAGCTCCACCTGGACATATTGGCTCTGGATGTATTCAGGATGTTACCTGATGATGAGCGTAAGACTATGGATAGTACATTAGCAGCTTTGCGGAAACGGTTTCGGCCTGCAGATATCGAAGAACTTCGTGGTCTGGACTTTCATTATCGGATGCAGGATGATGGGGAGACAATTGAGCAACTTGAGATTAGCATCCAACAATTGGGACGCAAGGCTTTCCCAACTATCACTGGAAAAGACTTTGATAGGTTACTCAAGGGTCGTTTCTATCAAGCTCTACTCGTCAAGTGGCAGCGGAAGCTGGGCTGTCCTAAACCTGACGAGGGATTCCATGAACTTCTGGCACGTGCTAGAATGTTGGAAGGACATGAGAAGCAGTTTGCTGTGTCTGCATTGAATCGGAGTGGAACAAAGAGTGGATCGAATGAAAGGTCTCGGAAGCAACATGCAAAGTCATCTGAGCGTTAAGCTGCCTCAACGACTTCAAGGACTACTGAAAAGTCAACTGAAGTGGGTGTAGCGAGTCAAATCCGGTGCTATAAATGCAAACAAGTGGGTCATGTTCGGCGAGATTGTCCTGTTAGAAGGGATACAGGAAGGAATTTTAATACTGGTGCTGCTGATAAGCGTGAAGCACCTGGACGTACTACTCAAGTGAACACTAATGTTGTTGAAGCTACTTCACTACCTGCACGACTGGAAGACTTAACGGAGACCCAGTTAGAACAGTTGCTGACTACGAAGCGACTTGGACGAGAAAGTGCTGAACTTCCTGCAGTAAGTCAAACTAATGCGGTTAGTGTCTCAGAGGAGAAAGCTGGAACTATTGGCACCCTCCATCATGCGGAAGTGCTAATTGAAGGACTGCCTGTCAAAGCCATGATTGACACTGGTGCTCAATCGACAATTATATCTCGTGCTACTCTACATGATGTGTATCGACATTTGAAGAGCAAGCAACAGGAACTTTCACCACTGGAAATACCAACAGTTCGCCTCTATGGGAAAGGTAGTGCTGATGGAAGGAGAGAGCTGGTTATCACCGCACAAGTTCCACTTCAGTTCACTATTGGTGACAGGTCCGTGAGTGTGCCTGTTTTTGTGCAGCCAGATAGTGAGCAAACATGTTTGTTGGGTATTAATGCTATTCCAGCTCTCGGAATTTATGTAACATGGAATAAGGGGCATCCTTGCGATCCTAGTAGTAGTGATGAACAGAGAATGGCTAATGTGAGTCTGGTAAAATCAGTAACTGTGCCATGTAATAAGGGTAAAGTAACACTGGCTAAGTTGTCATGCATGAATTTGGGAGGCAATTTATTGTTTCAACCAAATCATGAATCATTAGAATCTTGTGGAGTTACTATACAAGAGTGTATTAACTGCTAATGAACAGGGTGAAGTTTTACTAGCAATTGAGAACAATCAAGGGATAGCTGCTCATTTAGAAATTGGTATGCACTTGGGGACTGTTAAAACAATTAAAGTGATGGAAATGAATTCTGACTCTTACCTTGCGGACGTCAATCGAAGTTTGAGTGCCACAGTGAGTGCAGTCGAGAACTCTACTTCTCGAACCGAGCAGTTGTGTACCCAATTGAACTTACCTGTGAAATCCCTCAAACCGGAGGAAGTTGAGAAGTTACGAACACTTCTTGTGGACTTCTCTGATGGTTTTGCTCTCAGTGATGCAGAATTGGGGTGCACTGATGTTTTGCAGCATCCCATTGATACAGGTGAGCATGCTGCTATCAAACAGCAGCCTTATCGAACACCAATCGTTAGGCGTGAGATTGTATCCCAGATAATAGATGCTATGGAAGCAGAGGGAGTTGTGCAACCCTCAGTTAGTCCGTGGGCTAGCCCTGTAGTCCTCGTACCTAAGAAAGACGGAAGCTGGAGATTCTGTGTTGACTATCAGCGCCTGAACTCAGTCACACGTAAAGATGTGTGTCCTTTGCCTCGAGTAGACGACATTTTAGCTGCGCTTGGAGGAACTAAGTACTTTTCCACATTGGATTTAGCCTCCGGGTATTGGCAGGTGGAAATGACTGAGGACACCCGATCAAAGACAGCTTTCACCACTTTCAAAGGAATATTCGAATTTACTCGAATGCCCTTTGGTCTCTGTAACGCGGCAGCTACGTTTCAGAGAGTGATGCAGCGTGTACTGGCTGGACTAGAGTGGGAGACGTGTTTTATGTACATTGATGATGTTTTGTTGGCCTCCAAAACATTTGAGGAACATTTACAACACCTCCGTGATGTTTTCTTACGTCTGCGTTCAGCTAATCTACGGTTAAAACCAAAGAAGTGTGGGTTTTTGCGTGACAAAGTTCCGTTTCTGGGACATATTATCTCACGAGAAGGTATTTTGCCTGATCCAAGGAACACGGAGAAGGTAGTTAATTATCCCCGACCTATGGATGCTACAGGAATACGCCGTTTTATGGGATTGGCCTCTTATTATCGTCGATTTGTGCCTGGTTTTGCTACCATTGCAGCACCGTTGCATGCCTTGACTAAGAAGAATTCAACGTATGAGTGGATAAGTGTTTGTGAAGATTCTTTCACGACCCTCAAGAATTTACTAGCAAGTCCTCCTATTTTGGCTTACCCCAAGTTTGGAGTGAGTCAGTCTTTCGTTTTGGAGACGGACGCAAGCACAGTTGGCTTGGGAGCAGTTCTCTCCCAGGAACAGGATGATGGAACAATTCACCCGGTGGCTTACGCTTCTCGTTCTGTTGATAAGCATGAACGGAACTATGGGATTTTGGAATTAGAAACCCTGGGACTTGTGTGGGCTTTACATTATTTTCGCCACTATCTCCTTGGTCATCCTTGCCTAGTGTATACGGACCATGCTGCATGTTTGTCAATCTTGAACACTGCAAAACCTTCTGGAAAGCTTGCACGGTGGGCACTTACTGTGCAGGAGATGGATGTCACTATTAGACACAAATCTGGAAAAAGGAATTCAAACGCAGATGCTCTTTCCCGATGCCCAGCTGATGTTCAAGAGTCACTGGTTGAGGAACCAGAGGATGGTCGTGTCTGCAGTGTGGAAGGACAAGTGACGGATCAAGTTTTGTTGCCTGATCTGAAGGAAGTAGCTATACATCAACAGAACGATGTGGACATGTCTACAATGGTGGCTCACTTGAAGTCTGGTGTTTTGCCAGAGGATGAGAAACTTGCACGCAGAGTTGTATTGGAAAGCAAGCAATTTGAGCTGGTGGATGGGATATTGTATCACGAGAATCCAGTGTTTCCTGGTAGGTGGTGCTTAGTGGTTCCAAGGGAATTTAGGAAGCCTCCATCACTACACCTGCAAACTTCAGACTACTTCATGTGACAATTACCCGCGATCTTTTATGGAACACACCCACATTGTGCACATCATCAAGAGAGCCAAAAGACTACTTGGATTTCTATATAAAACATTCAAGGAAGTCGGATCTCACTGCCTGACCAGACTGTATCTACTGTTCTCCCACTTGTCCACTACTATTGCTCTGTGAGGGGTCCATTGCAGAACACTTACATTGATACGCTTGAGAGAGTTCAGCGCTTTGCTGCTCTAGTAGCATTGGGGAAGTTGTCAGTGGATATAATACAGTACAGACCAGGTAGCCCAACTCAGGTGGCCCATCCTGAAGAGCAGAAGGCTTCTCCACAAGCTATGTCTCTGCCACAAAATCCTACATGGAGCATCCATTATTCGATCATCCTTCTTCCAAAGAGCACCCACACATAGCTATGTATATACCTTTCACAAAAACTTAATCCAGTTTTTTACTATGTGAGAACATTTCACCACAAAAACTCATTCAAGCTGATTATTTTTTACTATCTCAACAACTTACCTCTGCCCTCAAAATATAATCAAGACCATTCATTTTTAACCTCACTCGAAATTCACTGCTTTTACACTGTAAAAAAAGAAGTGCTCATAGCACACCAATAATAAGGTGTGCTGGTGAAGTCGCAATAAGCACACTATTTTTGGAGTGTATAGCATACCAAATCTGACTGCAAGTGTCACTATTTCACTATTTTATACTAGAATAATAAAAGAATAATAAGAAAAAATTTGGAATTTTATTCATATTTTGGACTCAATTTTTAGAACATAAAACAGAAAATTTGGAACATAATCTGTTGGTCCCTTGGAGGCTAATACGATACTACCTACATTAGCTGATGTCTACAGGTTTCGCAAAAATTAGCCCAAATTAAAAAAAAATCCATACTATTCGTGCCTTTTAATAATATTTTTTGCCATGATTATGATCTTTCCTTGAGCATCACATACTGAGTGTCCTAAAACCAGCTCTAACAGTTTTAAATCAGATCTACCTTGCTCAGTTACCACTATCAACTAACCTTCCAGCTCTTGGACAATGGTAGTGTCAAGTGACTTCTCTGCCAGAATATGAAGCAAAAAATTCTGGTCATGCCATAAAGGAATGACACAATACAGATTGTGGGCCTAGCTCTCACCATGAAGAATCCCAGTTTACAAGAATCAACACAGCTGTAAATCCTTGTTAACTGGGTCTCATCGAGCCGGCATTAATCTACCAGATGTATTCCTTCAATTAGTCTTACTTTCCATTGCTCCTTCATGTCCTGATTGCATTATGAACTTATAAACAAAATATATTTTGATGAAGAAAGATACGTTACTAGCTATAATTTCAAATTTATGATCACAAGGTAAGATTTTATGACAATCTCACTGTTAATCATATTTCTTACTCCTGTATATATTCACTGCCATACCAAAATAGAAATTAAACACAATATAATAACTTTTGATAGACTTGTCATAATTCATTAAAGTAACAGAATAATTAGAATTAGCAGGGGCAATGTTTTTTAATTAATTATTATTGTGATGATAATGTGTGTTTTTGTCTAGTAATCCACACTAATACTGATGTTCGAGGTTTGTCAAAATGTTGCATCAATAATTAGTAGGCTACTGAAGACAATGTAGGTGTTAGTTTTCTGGATTGTTAGTCAGGCGGAAATTTTTTAAATTGTGTAATAATGTTTAAGTGGGAGTCATATCACAAAAGTGAAAAACAAATATAGCTAGATCAAAATAATGATAAAATGTCCACCACATTTATTCCAAGAAGCACTTAATTACAATTATTTCCATAATTAAGGACATTACAATACATTTTGCCTTTGTTGCAATTGTAACGTCGAATGATCGTAGCTACTCTAATCATTCATTGTGACTTGCTTCTTAACATCTAAGAGATCTCTATTGTTTTTCTGCAAATCTATAAAGGATATAAAGTAGCCATTTAGCAAGTGCACAGTGTTACATGAGTTTTGTGGGACTAATAGTTTTGATATCATCATAATTTTTTTTTGTTATAGAACCTTGGAATAAGCGTAAAAGTGATATAACAGAACCAGGTAATTAAAATTTAGTTCATTTTTTTTTATTACCAGCGTGCTGTTATAATATTATTAGCAAATGCTACATTTGTTTCAAATTAATATTATGAGTAAATTAGTGCCAAAACAAAAGTGTTGTGGCTACCATACTTGCCATCTGTCCCAAAAGTTCTTGGTCTGTCCGCCAACGGAATTGTACTCTTTTTTTACTGCTTATTTTGTTTATCCTGGAAATTGATGAACTTCAAACTCACAAATAATTGCAGTCTGGTGGAGTCAGTTCGCTACATTACATTATTATGGTTTCTTTTTTTTTTTCCATAATATCCTTAAGTTTAACTAATACTTTTAAAACATCATGTTATAATTATTTGCTTGGAGTTGATGCTGCTGGGTGTAGCGTGTGGTTGTGGCATAGTGTCCCGGAACTATAATTTGAAAAGTTAGCAACTCTGAGTTACGTTAGGCCAATTTGTGTTAAATACTAACTGATAAAAGTATCATAAAATAAATATCGGTTGATTCTAGGTGTTTTTTTTTTTTTATATTAAAAATTGTATTAGTATTTGTATTATAATATAGTATTGTGGTCAAAAATATTGGATATAGCTATCAATCGTAAAAGATGCATTGAGAAAAAAAGCATTTTATTTTAATCTGAAGTAATTGTAATACAACAAAATACAAAATTGGTATAGTAATCCAGTAATATAATCTGCACCTGATCTAAAATTAAGGATAATGGTTGATAATCACACACTTTTCATTAATATGAACGTGACAAATCAAAGTTTGCACCAAACTCAAGATAATATCTAAAAAAATTGTCAATCTTTTATAATAATATAACTTATAAATAAAATTAGCCTTATTATCAAGTAGAGTGCATTAGAATATTACCATATTAGCATAATATTTTCACAAATCAGTTGCAGGTTTTCAAACATAAAAAAAACATACTTTTAAATAGCTGTAAAACATGTCTTAGCTAGTAGAATCTCTACTGGTGTAAATGTCAATTATTACAAAAATATAATAAACCATTAGTTGTTTTCATCCAATTTTTTTTATTAAATGTATTATTATAGTTGTGCGGGATGATAACAATATAATTAAGGTCAAACCCCGAAGGATTTCACTAAGAGACGGTGATAATGCTCGGTTTCAATGTAGGGTCAATCTCAAAGAAGGAACTTACACAATAAAATGGAAATTTAATAACTTTGAATTACCCATTAATGCTGTGCTTAGTCGTAATAAGAAAAAAATAAAATTATCTGAAATTCAAAGTCACAATTCTGGTTTATATACTTGTGAAGTATACAGTAATAATGGTTATAAATACTCTGATACTGCTAGTTTAAAAGTAACAGGTAAGCTTTTAGTGTTTAAATATTTTTTACCAAAATGGATTCATCTTGCTTGATGCATCATTAAATAAACATTATTATCCACTTATTATTTATTGGAGGAATTACTGTAAACATGGTTTTGGTTGCACGTGAGTATATGTATTATAATATCTGTTATGCATTTGAACATATGCATACATGTATAATATAGCTCATACTATTATAAAAAAAGAAGTATTTTATATAAGAAGTTATTGGTAAAGATCTTTCTGAAATGTTTAAGACATTTTTTTTAGAATATAAACTTCATCACTGCTATTAGAGCCTACCCCCACATATCTGATTCGCCCTTTAATACTTTTTACCCTCATTACTTCAATTAGCACTTTCAGACAATAAATTTCTAATAAATGCACATTAACACATAATTTAATGAAGAATGAAGAATTGTACATTATAACCTGGGATAACTAATTTGATGGTGAGACTATTGTCATTGTCATAATATCCATCAACAGTATAAATCAAGCATAATTATAAACCACTCGTATTCATCAGAGAAGGAATAGCATAATATAAAAATAAATCAATTGCACAACAACAGGTAGCTATCTCAATGTTTCTAAACCGAGTTTTCTTTGTTATTAAAAAAGTATTATTTTTGTTTCCACCAACAACCAAAACAAAATCATAAATTAGTGTATAATGTGTTGATAACTAGTTTGTTAACCTCTACAGGCTTGTAAACTTTTGGTTAACTCTAACTACCAAGACAGTTTATGGATTATGTTATGGTTGTCAATGGACGTCTTTCACCCTGTGTTCTTTTATTAACATTAGTTAAATATTTATTTTTTGCAGAAAAACACTCATAATTTTTTTCTGTTTATATTCATTGATTTCATTGCCGTCATTATGTCATATATTTTAAAATTATAACTCCCTCTTATCCTTTAGCTAAGTATGTCGATTCTTTCTAAAGATATATACACCAAGTTTGTATAGAGTACAAAAATTCTCCCCTCACACACGTGTCAGTTCACACTTAAACACAATTACACACACACTAACTCATACAAATCTCTTGGAATGTTTTTAATGTAGTGGTTACTGCATGCATTGGTATAGTATAACATGCTAGTAATGATGCAGGAATTTGTAAATGGGAGAGCTAAACATATGGTTATGATAAAATACATACAATAAGTTTGAAATATACAGTAATATATTATATAACAGCTCATTTTCCCTTTTGTTCACAGTGATATTTGAGTATAACTATATGCAGACCCAGATACTCTTAGTAAAAATAAAATTAAGTTGTCTCCTGCCAGAATTAGGAGGGTGATAGCTAGATGGTAATAGGAGGAACATAGAGTTGAATGAAGAGTGATGAATATAATTGTTGTTGTTTTTTATAATTTATGTTAGAGTTTATCTAACTGGTATGTGGGTATAGTGTAAATGTTTAAATGATTCCTGAAATTGCATCCTGGAAGGAACCCTGCAACAACATCACATGTTGATCAGTTAACCTGTAGTAAGATCAATCAATCACTCCAACTTTTCATATTCCATTTATTCATAGCATGTCACTGAAGATCCAGAATTATAGTAGTAGAGAGCTATAATTTATGCCTTCTAATATGGCTGGTATTAGTGAGATTGTTGTGCATGTCAGGGCAGCTAGATAGGAGGGAGGGGGGGGGCTAGATTGCATAGAGTGACTCATTTAGAAATTATTTACAGGGGGTGATCTCTAATTTTCGTGATGCAAAAATTCAAATTTTTGTGATGTAATAATTCGGCACTTTGGCAGTTGCTGAAGTTATGTTTTTTTTTCCTGATTATGATAGTCTAATTCTTTACATCACCTTGATGACATTAATGAATACAGTATCGTGCAAATGATACAGGAACGTTTTTCTAATTGATATATCAATTAAGAATATAACAATGAATATCACTTCATTTTAGGAGGGATAATATGTCACCTTTTGGTCCAGTTATCAGCTATTGTTCAGTAACTAAAACTCTTGCAGATTTTACGATTCGATTTTGTTCTTTGAGAGTGTTATCTGGCCCAACATGTTGGTGCACCAGTTAATATCCTGCACCTGGAGTATTTTTTTTTTGGCTAGCTGTAAAGTATCAGGAGTGATATTGATGACTTAGGAGTAATCACTAGCTCCCCAAGTTGCCATCTGATATTTATGTACAGTGTAACCTCTGATAATGAAGTCTGTTGCTGTAACATGTTTTTAACTACACTATCCACATATTAAATTAAAACATTCTTCACATGATGGTGTAGCCCTAAGTAGTACAAGAGTACTGAAAAAAATTACAAGGAGTCTGAGGGTGACAAAAAAAAACAAACTAACTTGCATAAAAAAATTACTAGTTTCACAAAAAAAATTTCATGTCCTTGCAGTGTATACAAGCTTCATAATTACCATTCAATTGGTTTCAGCAACAGAAGAAACTTTTAGACATACCTAACGTATTTAAATTGGTACAGTGTTAATTTATAGACATTGGGTCCAGTTGTACAACCACCACAAGACAGTGCGAAGCCAGACCCTTTACCAACCGCAGGGGGTGTAAGATTACTTTTGGCGCCACCTTAATGTTGGAGTGCTCTTTAATTGGACGTGTGGTCCGCTCTTGTATAGTTCGGACTAACAACACTAGCTTCTGTCTCAATTGTCGCTTTCTGTTCCAAAGCGGCCCCAATATGGCTGAGGTAATTTGTTAGATAGTTTCACTGATGTACGTATATTTACTACTTGGTTAATATTACTGCAATTCAATAACTCTCAGCTGAAAATAAAAGTTTCTGAACGGCCAATTGGAGATATTTTGGCACAAATTAAAAATAGGGTTGTTACGGTTATATTTACTAACTTATTTGTAGAAGTTGGAGCGCCCTGAAGACATTTTCATCAGCGTAGATGCAGCACAGAAGAACAAAAGACTGTCTGTGGAGCGTATCTACCAGCGCAAGACTCAGTTAGAACACATCCTGCTGAGGCCAGACACATATGTAGGCTCAGTAGAGGAAACTACTGAGAATATGTATGTCTTCGATGAGGAAAAAAAGGCCATTGTGAAAAAGTCCATCACCTATGTACCTGGCCTCTACAAGATATTTGATGAGATACTTGGTAAGATACAAGTCCCTCCTCCTACACAACTTGTGCAGATGCACACACTATTTATGTGCCATTTAAAATTGCATTTTGTAATTATTTAGCCCAAACATTATTATATTTGAATGTCTTATTTAAGTTAGACGTATTTAAACCCTGTAATATGAAGACTTTAAACTGGACCTGGTCAGTGTGCTCTAATGGAGTGGAGAGAGCTCTCTATGCTGTTTAGTATATTGTGTATATTTAAGGTAGTATCTTGGAAATGTTAGTTTTACTGCGGAGAGTTGTAATTCCATTATAAACACAATCTAAACTACTTAAGTTATTGGTGTCATTCAAGTACTAAATTTTTTGCTTTATTACGAATATTTTAAATATACTCACCAGTACGTGAGTGTTGTGGTATTGTTTTAATGTCCCTACTCACCAGTAGGGTGGCTGTGTGGCTGAAAGTGTCCTGTCGATCCGTTTACCAGCACATCAGCTGTATTTGAATCAACAGAGCTATTCGACTCTGAGAGAAATCAAATATCCAGTCAGTGTATTTATGTTCAAACTAGTGAAGTGATTCAGTCAATTTCTGCTGAACTATGTACATGGAAACACATAATAGCAGGGTTCTTTTGCCTTAATAAATTCATTAGCTAGTTTAACAGAGAAGCTTGGTAGAGTGTCATAGTTGCTAAACTGAAGACGTGGTACATAATTTAGTTCTAGTTTTGTTTGCTGGCCTGCTATAGTTAGTTTAATGTAATCGTCCTATCCAGTCCATACCTGAGTTAACTCAAGTGAGCTAGGTCATAGATGATTGCAGAAATGTTTGTGTTTGTGTTTGTGTTTAGTTAATGCGGCAGACAACAAGCAGCGAGATCATCGCATGAACACCATGAAGGTGGTCATTGACCCGTAAGTTAGTATTAGGTTACTGAAGAATAATAGCTATTAATGTGTTTATATTATTGAGGACTACTTACCAGATGTTCAATTGTTAATTTTCCAGTTTTTGTTTTTACAATGTGCTGAAGTTAATACAGGTATAAATTATAAATAGAGTAGATGTTATAGGTACTTAATATTAGATCTCTTTACTTCTTATTCAGTTAAAAAGAACTGTGCAATATGTTTATGTATGTTATATAATATGTGACCGGTTTTGGGAAAATCGGCCTAAACGCGGCATCTAAAGGTTTCTAATTTATTCTACCAGTAGGCTGCACGGGGCCTTAGGATGCCGTCCTCCTAATTTAGAAGCTGTAGCACAAGCCGTCTTCGCCCTACGCACTACAACACTTCAGTATTTTTGCTTAACTTATTATTGCTGATTTCGAAAAAAACGCCGGGTAAAGGCGTTGCTAAGGTCAGGGGGCGTGGCTTGTGTCCGTATACTATTACTGCGTGTCTCCGGGACACTATGGAATAAACCAGTTACAGGCGGATTGAAAGAAGTCTAAAAGGCTTAATGCAGGGCTCCTTAAGAAACTATGATGGTGAGAATTACGTGAGTATGTGTAGTAAGTGAATTAGTTAGCTACAGTTTTTTCCCGCCGTTAGTGAAAAGCCCGCCAATAATTTCTTAGCAACTCTCCATACACGAGTCCAACCGGCTAGTGTTTCTAGCCTCCCAGTGTGAGTTCTAGAGCACGCCAGAGCTTACAACTGCGTCATAAGCTAGAGCTAACTGGTGTCTATCCATTTCTGCCATAATTTTTTTTTCGAAAAAAATCGCCCCATAAGGCTTTACCCAGTGATACTGAAAAAAATTGTTTGCCGCGTTTAGGCCGATTTTCCCAAAACCGGTCACATATTACAATACATATCACTTCGCAAGCCTAAAAAAAATTATATGGTGTAGGGTTCAGAATGAGATCAGTGTGTGGAACAATGGGCGTGGCATTCCCGTGGTGATGCATGCAGTAGAGAAGATGTACGTCCCAGAGCTCATCTTCGGAACTCTCCTTACATCCTCCAACTACAACGACAGTCAGCGCAAGGTAACCGGAGGAAGGAACGGGTACGGGGCCAAACTCTGCAACATATTCAGTTCAGAGTTCACGGTGGAGACCTCGTGTAGCGAGAGCAAGAAGAGTTTCAAAATGGTGAGGAGTGTGTGTGTGTGTGTGTGTGCTTAATATGTATTAGGCATTGATTAAATGTCCATGAGTTCCTAATAGAACAGAGTTACACATGAAGTTTTGTGCAGGGTGGTGTTTGGTAGTGTAATACCCCCTCTGATGAAACTTTAATAAAGAGAGAACAGCAAGATGCCAGATCTATATGTCTTGTGCCAAATCTACAGACACTTCGTGTGGTGTGTCAAATGGTGATCATAACTGGCAAGCGAGCGAGACAATATCTGGGATAACTCAATTGAAAATCTGGGATATTTGTTTATATATATATGTTTGGACGTACGTAAGGCATTTTTGTATTTTGACCCACGCGTTTTTGTGTTAGTTCTGTGGTCGACCCCGCCCAAACTTCACTAAACAGAATCCTCCGGTTTATCGATCAGTACCCATATCACTCTAGAAATTGAATTGTTTACCGTTTTGAATTATTTTGCGGGTGCAGTTAAAACTTGACAACTTAAGGGACTTCCATTTCTATTCGAGCTAGTGGCGGTGGTAAGTCAATGCGCCCTTTGTCACAGTTATAAGCCGTACGCAACAGTATTTACTTGAAAATGCATTGTCCACTAGACTACCGCGAAGGTAAGTCTCGTGTAGGTGCATGTCCAGTTGTGTCAAAGCATTGTGCATTACAGCCACTTCTGTAAAGAATATCACAAAGAAAACGTTTAAATAATGTGTATTGTTTTGTTGTTGTTTTTTCCTTCAATTCAAACAGTTGCAGCGAGTTGTTACTATGGCACTGAAATGCCTTTACCGAATATGCGTAATTTAAAAACTCGACCTTATTTTCAGTAGCTTCACTGTTACAAGTCAAAATCATTCATACAAAAATAGTATAGTCTTTAGGCTCGCTCGCCATTTGTGGTCAAGCACATCACTAGTTTAATCTACTTTGTTTTCCCGTCTGTAGTCTCATAATTCACATACCTTATTTTTACGATGCAACTATATCACTACATTCTGGTACGGTAAAGGGTTATATTGTAAGTCAGCCTATGCTAGTTTTCTGACATAGGACCTCAAGTCTATAACCATGCAATCTGGTAAAGGGTCCTATTGGTATTTTTCTGACAGGTAGAATATTCAATATACACATAGTCAGGGGTCTGATATATTATTTCATCTGTACAATCTGGTAAGGGGTCTGATGTTATCTCATCTGTACAATGATGTCTCACTTCACTCTCAGACCTGGACTTCTAACATGGGTAAATCTGGCAAGACAGTCATCAAGGACAGCAAGGGAGACTACACCAAGGTAACCTTTAAACCCGACCTCAGCAAGTTCAACATGACCCACCTGACCAGCGACGTGGTGGCGTTGATGAGCCGTAGAGTGTACGACTTGGCAGGTTGCACCAGAGGCGTCAATGTGTACCTCAACTCCAACAAGATACAGGTACAAGGTAGCATGTGTGGGTAGCATGTGTGGGTAGCATGTGTGGGTAGCATGTGTGGGTAGCATGTGTGGGTAGCATGTGTGGGTAGCAGGTGTGGGTAGCAGGTGTGGGTAGCAGGTGTGGGTAGCAGGTGTGGGTAGCAGGTGTGGGTAGCAGGTGTGGGTAGCATGTGTGGGTAGCAGGTGTGGGTAGCAGGTGTGGGTAGCATGTGTGGGTAGCATGTGTGGGTAGCATGTGTGGGTAGCAGGTGTGGGTAGGTCATGTGTGGGTAGCCTGTTGTGGGTAGCAGGGTGTGGGAGCAGGTGTGGGTAGGCATGTGGGGGTAGCAGGTGGGGGTTAGAAGGTTGTGTGGGTAGCAGGTGTGGTGGGGTAGCAGGAGGTGTGGGTAGAGGTGTGGGAGCATGTGTGGGGTCAGCATGTGTGGGGGTAGATGTGTGGGTAGCATGTGTGGGTAGCAGGTGGGGTAAGCAGGGGTGTGTAGCAGGTTGGGGGTAGCGAGGGTGGGGTGTGAGAATGTGTGGGTAGAATGTGTGGGTAGCATGTGTGGGTTTAGCATGTGGGGGGTAGATGTGTGGTACAGTGTGCGGTAGAAGAGGTGTGTGGTAGCAGGTGGTGGTAGCAGGTTGGTAGCAGGTGGCTGTGGGTAGCATGTGTGGGTAGCATGTGTGGGTAGCATGTGTGGGTAGCAGGTGTGGGTAGCAGGTGTGGGTAGCAGGTGTGGGTAGCATGTGTGGGTAGCAGGTGTGGGTAGCAGGTGTGGGTAGCAGGTGTGGGTAGCATGTGTGGGTAGCAGGTGTGGGTAGCAGGTGTGGGTAGCATGTGTGGGTAGCATGTGTGGGTAGCAGGTGTGGGTAGCAGGTGTGGGTAGCAGGTGTGGGTAGCAGGTGTGGGTAGCAGGTGTGGGTAGCATGTGTGGGTAGCATGTGTGGGTAGCATGTGTGGGTAGCATGTGTGGGTAGCAGGTGTGGGTAGCAGGTGTGGGTAGCATGTGTGGGTAGCAGGTGTGGGTAGCAGGTGTGGGTAGCAGGTGTGGGTAGCAGGTGTGGGTAGCAGGTGTGGGTAGCATGTGTGGGTAGCATGTGTGGGTAGCATGTGTGGGTGGGTTTGCTCTACTATTCACTTTTTTTTTTTTTTTGACCACATTTTTATATCAATATCGCGATCATATTGTTGTGATGATTCTTACCTTTTATTAGTTTTGTTTTCTTGACATGTGCGTGTATTACGGCTTTAGATGTAATTTAATTCTCAGGCCACATTACTCCAACATGTTGCTTGACTGCTTCGGTTATTATCATTATTATTATAATTAATTTGATTTATTATAGTAATTTTAATATAATTACAATTGTAATGCTAATAATTATATAAATTTGTATTATATGTATTGTATCCAGATGAAGACGTTCAAGGAGTATGTAGAGTTGTACGTGCGAGGTGTGAGTGGTGATGATGATGGAGGTGATGAGGAGTTGCCTCGCAAGATAGTCCACGAGATAGTCAATGAGAGGTGGGAGGTGGCCGTCACTGCTTCCCCGGGGGGATTCCAGCAGGCCAGCTTCGTCAACTCTATAGCTACCACTAAGGTGTGTGTGTGTGTGTACGCGTGCGTGTGTGTGTGTGTATGTGTGTGTAGGGTGGTACCCATGTGAGCTGTGTGGATATGCATGTATGTGTGTTTGTGTGTAGGGTGGTACCCATGTGAGCTGTGTGGATATGTATGTATGTGTGTTTGTGTGTAGGGTGGTACCCATGTGAGCTGTGTGGATATGTATGTGTGTTTGTGTACAGGGTGGTACCCATGTGAGCTGTGTGGATATGTATGTGTGTTTGCGTGTAGGGTGGTACCCATGTGAGCTGTGTGGATATGTATGTGTGTTTGTGTGCAGGGTGGTACCCATGTGAGCTGTGTGGATATGTATGTATGTGTGTTTGTGTGTAGGGTGGTACCCATGTGAGCTGTGTGGATATGTATGTATGTGTGTTTGTGTGTAGGGTGGTACCCATGTGAGCTGTGTGGATATGTATGTGTGTTTGTGTGCAGGGTGGTACCCATGTGAGCTGTGTTGTGGATATGTATGTATGTGTGTTTGCGTGTAGGGTGGTACCCATGTGAGCTGTGTGGATATGTATGTGTGTTTGTGTGCAGGGTGGTACCCATGTGAGCTGTGTGGATATGTATGTATGTGTGTTTGTGTGTAGGGTGGTACCCATGTGAGCTATGTTGTGGATATGTATGTATGTGTGTTTGCGTGTAGGGTGGTACCCATGTGAGCTGTGTGGATATGTATGTATGTGTGTTTGCATGTAGGGTGGTACCCATGTGAGCTGTGTGGATATGTATGTGTGTTTGTGTGTAGGGTGGTACCCATGTGAGCTATGTTGTGGATATGTATGTATGTGTGTTTGCGTGCAGGGTGGTACCCATGTGAGCTGTGTGGATATGTATGTGTGTTTGTGTGTAGGGTGGTACCCATGTGAGCTATGTTGTGGATATGTATGTATGTGTGTTTGTGTGTAGGGTGGTACCCATGTGAGCTATGTTGTGGATCAAGTCGTGTCTAAGTTACTAGAGGCTGCCAAGAAGAAGAATAAAGGAGGCATGGACCTGAAGCCTATGCATGTGAAGAGTCATGTGTGGGTGTTTGTCAACTGTCTCATTGAGAACCCTTCCTTCGACTCCCAGACCAAGGAGAACATGACTCTCAAGGCAAAGAACTTCGGATCTACCTGCAGTCTCAGCGACAAGTTCATCAAGGCGGTAAGGGATGTCAGGCGGTAAGGGATGTGAAGTGGTGGGTAAAAAATTGGAATAAAGGAGTTCAATTTTGGGTTCTGTACCTTCCTATACTGTAGTATCGATGTTGGGTTCTAGGGTTTTTTGGTTTTGGTTTTTGTATGTTTGTTTGTTTGCTGTGGTTACTGTACACGTATCAGAAATTAAAACATGTTTTTGTTTGTTTGTTTTTTTGTTGTTGTTTTTTTGTTTTTGTTTTTGTTTGTTTTTTTCGAAGTACATACATTAACTGATTTTTATTTCTGTATTTTTTTATTTTTTTATTTTTTTATTTATTGTTTTTGTTAAACAGGCCATGAACTGTGGTGTGATAGACAGAGTACTGAATTGGGCGCGTGCCAAGTCCCACGCTCAAATAGCCAAGAAGCAGAGTGGCTCTAAGCACTCGAAGCTGCGAGGAATAGCCAAGCTCGACGACGCCAATGAGGCTGGAGGGAAGAACTCTCTGGACTGCACTCTCATCATCACTGAGGGAGACTCGGCCAAGTCCCTGGCTATATCAGGACTGGGAGTCATCGGAAGAGATAATTATGGGGTCTTCCCCCTCAGGGGAAAACTGCTCAACGTGCGAGAGGCCACACACAATCAGGTAATGGTGGTTGTGTTCTTGAGGGAAATGTCCACTTTATTAAGGGAAGAAATTTCAATCTGAATATATGCCAAACTTCTCTTTTTTGTTTTAATACCGTAGATGCAGGTTGTTAAGCGGCATTTTTTGTAAAATGCCTGTTTTCTTCCAGGTTTTTAACACATTTTATTAAGCAGTTGATGTGTTCTGTTTAGTACTGATTGCTGCTCAGTCTCATCTTTCAGGCTACTACTCACTGTAAGCTCCCGTATTTTATTAAACGTCTATTTCCTTATCTTTGAGGTGTAAGCTGAGGTGCTTAAGAACCCATGAGTGCAGTAAAGTAAATACACTGCCCATTTCTTCAAGTATTAGAACTGGATTGAACATGATAAGCTACTATCCAGATAAGTACAGCATATACCTCACTGCCTTTATCAAACTAAGTTGATGCTCAGAACTTACCGGTTCAGTCAGTAAGAAAAGAAAGAAGAAAAATACAAAAGAGTTAGTGTCATCTACTGCTATTCTAAGGTAGTTAATTTAGCGATGATAAATATTAGTGATATTAGTTATAGTAGTAGTAGTAGTATAAATAGTAATTACCTACATTCTATTTACTCCATGCTATGCTCCTGTCTGAAACCCGGCTTTCCTTCCCTCTCCAGATTATGGGTAATGAAGAAATCAAGAACTTGGTGAAGATCTTGGGACTCCAGTACAGCAAGAAGTACGAGGAGGTGTCAGATCTTCGCACTCTGCGGTACGGCCACCTGATGATCATGGCGGACCAGGATCAAGATGGATCCCACATCAAGGGACTCGTTATCAACTTCATCAGCCACAACTGGCCACACCTACTCCGACATAACTTTATGGAGGAGTTCATCACTCCCATTATTAAGGTAAAGGGTGGACACTATTGTGTGCTATTGCATACTACTTAAGAATAGATTAGTTACAGATTTATCAATAAAGATAGTAATAATAATAATGATGATAATAATGGTATTAAGCGAGCTAATTAGAATATGTTGTAACTTGATTCCACGCTTTACAAAGTGTCCTGTTATACTGATTGCATTTAGTTTGTCATTCAGTTAATATATTCTTCAGCAAAGTTAGTCCGTCTCGCGTGCAACAATTCAAGAAATATATTTTTGTATAGCATATGAAATGTATGAATCTAAGGTATAGATGCAGCTTTACTGTGTTTCTGACCTTATCCGTGTTTAGGCAAGTCAGGTTTTCAAACTCTAGGTATGGGTTTTCAGTATTTTAGTCAATGATGTGTGTGGGTTATAGAATGTCAATAAGTGGTATTTCATAATTCAGCAAGCGAGCGAAGCGAGTGAAGCTGACTCTCAGTCGTGTTCAATTGAGATTTCAGATACATATATTATATATATAGTAGGTATGTATGCGTACGTCAAATTTTTTTGCCCGCGCTTCTAATTACGTAAGTTAGGTAAACGTTCACAGTTCCAGTATTTTTTAATTAGCGAGCGTGGAGAATGCTGCTGCACTGCCTTACGCAACTTTGTTTCAACCAAAACGTTTATAGCTACTCTCTTCTTGAAACAATTGTGAAGTCTTTGTCAAGCTGCGCTTCTTTGCCACTGCTTTTGAAGTTTATTCAGGTAATAGTGTTATTGTTAACTCTTCATGCCTAATCATTCAACCAGAGCAGAGGGCTACAATGCATGGGTCCACTTCCGTAGTCTGGGATCAGAGACTTTTCTGTAAAAAGAGTCTGCTCGCTCGCCATGCATTTGCGTTATTCGAGCGCACCACTAGTTTATACAGATACTGTGGCCTTGAAAAGTTTGCAAGAGTTCTCATGAGTATGTTCCAGCATATATGTATTGTTCTCGGAGTAATTGATCAGGGATGGTACTGGTACTGTTTTAGAATACAATTCTTGGCAGGTGTTGACACTAATACTCAAAACACATGAACTATATCTTTCTTATTAGATGTATTCTCTCTTTTTCACAAGCTTCTTTTTTTTTTTAACGATACGAAATTAATAATATTTGGTCGCCACTGGGAATTGAACGCAGGACAGCTTGCTTAGCACACAAGTGCTCTGCCACTGAGCTACGACAACCAGCCAGCAAACA
>WLWD01004765.1_pt1 | contig 19017 bp, 8 predicted proteins | sample 6712731 | NCBI WGS metagenome assembly WLWD01 (sample SAMN12718690, study PRJNA576275) | sponge metagenome | isolation source: marine sponge | host: Mycale hentscheli | place: New Zealand: South Island, Marlborough, Capsize Point | collected 2014-11-01
AAGTAACAACCCAAGTCCCCAAATCACCCACCATCTATTGTGATTAAGCAATACATAAACAAGCAATTGCTCAACAGGTTTAATTTGATTCATGCAATGGTTATGGATTCATATGCTAATGAATGTTGGAGGGAGACTGTGGAGAGAGTATTCATGAGGTAGAGGAAGTATCTTTCATTGTGTACATACACTAGCCGTAAGCAGTGACATTAAAAATATATTTTTCAAAATACAACTCGTGACTTAATAGCAGTTGTTTTAACAGCCAATTATATGTAATTAAAACTTGACCACTTCTGGCTGAAGTCCTCTTCGAGGCTAATAGATTCTGCCTAGCTATGGTGTGCTGATAGTTGTTTGGAATGACCTTAAGCAATATAGTGTTAAATATTTATAAAAACAATAATGAATATATATGATGACTGAAGGAAACAGAAACAACTGGCACTAAAATAATTGATTAGATTAAGTGACAAGCAAACTTTTATTTTCTTCTTCCTTTTGGAGGCGTCTCTCCAGTCTCTTTTGTAAGTTGTCAATGACTTGCAGCCAAATATCTCCCATATCTGAATATTTGAAATAGTCTGTGTCCAAGTCATTGACGCAAGTCTTGACATATCCCAGGAACACATCAGTAGAAGCTCGATGGGCGATCTTTCTCTTGAATTTCTCAGATAAAAATTCGGTTATGTAGCGCTTTGCGTGCTCTTCTAATTGAATGCTGGCGGTCAAGAAAGCAGAAAATGCATCAAATGTTACTCTTTCGCAACATGTAGTCCAAAATTCTTGATACCAATCTATCTTGTCACTATGAGGAAGCGGATCCTTACCGTACCCTGCTGTAACGATGGGTACTTTGTTGGCTATGTCGGCCTTTACCTCGGCATTATTGATCAACCTTTTGTGTAGCAATTGAGACCACTCCGCCTTCCTTTGGTAGTAATACTTTTGCAGATCATATGTCTTGTCATACTCTATGGGTAATTCCAGTTTGTTAGCAAAGGTAAGCACAAAGAAAGCCTTTTCCCAAACAGAGGTGCCAAGTGCGTTGGTGATATCGCAGATAGAATTGACTTCTCCGACGTCCAGTTTAGTCCTAGTCATCTGAATGCAGTAGACTACAAGATCTACGTCATTGCATTCTACCGCCATGTTCTTAAGAAGGCTTTCTTTGTCCACATCAGGGTCTTGGAGCCCAGGGGAATCCCAGACTGTGGCAGTTATATTACCTATGGGTCCCTGAACCTTCACCAAGCCATCAAAATCCTTCACTTCCTTGGTTACCGGTTCCAAACTTGACCCTACAGTTGCAGCTTCCCATCCTAAGAGAGAGTTCACTAGAGCAGACTTCCCAGAGCCTACATTACCAGCTATGAAGATGGTTAGCTTGCTGTTGTCAACCATATGCTGAACAATACGATCACACAATTCTGTGTACTCTGCCACTGATGCCATTACTGTAATACTGGAGCAATGTTTATCTATCAGCTCTTTTAATGACGTATTGATCACTCTGTGAATACGGTTGAGGACATACTTTACCTACTCTCAGAACATTTGTAGCAGTCTTTGCAATATATATTGTGTGCATATTTATGTAAATGGGATATTTTCCTTGAGTATCGCTGCATCATGCAAGTGTTCAATATTTTCCATATTGAACGCTGTGTGTTGAACACTCCAATATGCCCATGAGTTCTGGTACTGAATTGTAGCAGTATGACGGAGATACCTCTGAAGTATCCAAAGTATAATAAACACTCGTCATACAGTATGGGGATTCTGTAAACAACTTATTCAAGTCATTAAGTTAACGAGCATGTCCTAGACATCAACTTCTGGTCCAAACTCTATTCTGAGTTACTATTTTGTTAGTGACTGTGTTGGAGCGTAAGGTAAACAATATAATAAGGATTAAAAAGGTTAAAAAAAATCATTCTAGGGTCTGAACTTGATGAGAAAATTATTAGCCTTATTTTTCCTTGTACTGCTATTTTTTCATACTTTGGAATTGTACTGTTCTCTGTACCCTATCAATTAATTAGTGACTTAACTATTGGACAATGGATTTTCAAGTAAGAACAACTCTGTTACATAAACAGCGCATCAACCAAGATTATTTGTTTACCCCTTAAAAATTGATTGTCCAATAGTCAAGTCGCGGAAAGAACACAATGCAAGTCTTGTGCTGGTATATCCAGTACACAAGTGTGTACAAATAAACTTTTAAAAATAAGCAATATTGGCAAGCGAGCGATACACTATCCGGAGTAACACAATTGAAAATCGGGGATATATATATATTATGTTTGGACGTACAAATGTCATTTTTGTATTTTCTTTGACCTGGCATTTTTTGTGTTAGTTTGGTGGTCGACCCCGTCTCAAACTTCACTGCATAGAATCCTCTGGTTTATTGATCATTACCCGTAACATCCTAGAAATTGAATTGTTTACCACTTTGAATTGTTTTGCGGATACAGTTAAAACTTGAAAACTTACCAGAGTTCCATTTCTATTCGAGTTAGTGGCGGTGGTAAGTTAATGCGTTATTTGTCATAGTTAAAAGCCCTACACAACAGTAGTTACTTGAAACTTCATTGTCCACTAGACTAACCACGAAGGTAAGTCTTGTGTAGGTATGTTCAGTTGTGTGAAAGTATTGTGTGTTACAGCTTCTACTTAGCTAATGAATATCACCAAAAAAAAACGTGACTAACGCGACTTGTTGTTTTTTGTTTTTTGTTGTTTTGTGTGTGTGTTTTTGTTGTTGTTTTTTTGCTTTTTTCAAACTGTTGTGGTGAGTGGTCACTATGGCATTGAAAACCCTTTACCGTGTATAGGTTATTTAAAACCTTTTTTTTAGTAACTCGAGTATTATACGTTAAAATCAATCAGTTAACAATAGTGTAGTTTAGGCTCGTTCACCATTTGTGCTCAAGCACATCACTAGTATTAATAGCATTCAAAATTTGAATTTCAGTTAGACCAGCTGGCTTGCCATTTGTGCCAAAGCATATCTCTAGTACTATTAAATACTGTAATAGACTTTATGGGATCCTTGTTTGATGATACCTTACCAAGTGATATCCTGTACTACGTATGTTTGGTTTTTCAATGACCCTTTACCAGTGTGAATTGTGTTGTGTGGAGCTCTAACTGGCTGTCTAAGAGTTTAGGAATATACACATACGTGCATCTATTTCAAATCTCTGAAATTTTGTCCATTTAGCATAAATATTTTGGGATCAGAAAGTTTACAATATGTTAAGTATCATTTATTCTGTGACTCTACATCCCTAAAGCACTTAATTCTGATGTAGACCAGGTGCAAGGAAAAAAATAATCATTACAGTATCCTTTATAAAGACCAAAACGAGAGTTCTATCCTCTCAAAGAGCTTATCATACCGGTGGATAACCATGTGATCCCATGTGGTCTAGTGGTTAGGATCCGGCGCTCTCACCGCCGTGGCCGGGGTTCGATTCCCCGCATGGGAGATTTTTTTTTTTCCTTCACTTTTTTTTTCTTTTTTTTTTTTTTCTTCCTTTGTTTTTCTTCCCTTTTTTTTTCTTTCTTTCACTAGAAACACCTACAAGTGGCATAGTTAAGTTGCACCAGTAATGGTTGTATTCATGATTTACAAAAGTAGAATGCTCATGTAACACTGTAGTGGGGTAGATTAAGGGCAAAAAAAGGCATTATGTTTACACGGCGGACAAAAGCGCCAATTTTTTTTTATACATGTATCTGATCATAAAGAACAATAATATGGCCGGCTGCAAAAAATTTGTTGAACAGGTATAGATTTATGCACACAAATAGCAAAAACGCGAAGTTTTTAAAAATGTACTTTGATCACTCCCCAAGGCTTTGTGTGAAAGCGATGTTAATTAACAGGTAAATTGAAGGAATAACACAGAGCTTCCAATCAAGACTCATGGCTGGACAATGTGCTCTGACTAGGGCTGGACCATGTGCTCTGGCTAGGCTACAAGCAGCAGTGTGAGATCATAAGGCTGCTACATCTGCCAGACAAAGTCATCTGAGGAATTACGTTGCCCCACCAGATCTGCCGATGTGAAGAGACCACCTTTAGGTATATATTCTGCTTTTCTGAAGAATGTAGAAGAGTTTCTAAATCTAGATGCTCTGCCAGTAAGGATCAACTTTGGAAACCAAGGAACAGCTCAACATTTTATGAGCAATCATGCTTCGTGGCATAAGCGGTGTCACCAGAAGTTCAATTCTTCTACGTTGGAACGTGTTCAGCAGAGGGTAGAGAGAAAAAGAAAGGCAGATGGAGGTGAGCCTACTAGCCGTCCAAAGCGTCGTGAGTCTACTGCATTATTATGCATTTTTTGTGAGAGCAGCACTCCTGAGTTATTGCATGAGTTTAATACTTTCAATATGGATAAGTCTGTTAAAGACATGGCTCAGGAGATAAGTGATAGTGAAATGCTTGTGAAGATATTTGGTGGTGTGGACCTAGTAGCAATTGAGGGGAAATGTCATTTTTCTTGCCTGACCAATTATCGTAATCGTTACCGTGCCTTTTGTCGGGCCCAGACATCCCAGTCATCAAATAGTTTGGAGAAGCAACTGAAAGCACAGGCATTTGCGCAATTGGTAATGCATTTTGAAAATGATATTGAGAAGGGTACTTGTGTCTTTAAATTAGCCGACCTACATGCTTCCTATGAGGAGCACATGGAGCAGCTAAATATAACAACCTCAATAAACAGGACACGTTTGAAAGGGGAGCTTCTTGATTACTTTCAGAAATATGGGATACAGGAACAGTCAGATGGGAAAAATGTTGTTTTACGTTTTACTCTTCCCTAAGGGGATGCAGGAAATATTACGGAGCTCTTGCTGTCTATCTGAATGCAAATCAGAAGCTGCTCAATTTGCCAGTGTTGCCGTGATTGTACGCAGGGCAATGTTTCAGAATGAGAACAAATTCACATTTGGGAGACATTTTCCAACAAATTGCCAAAAAGATTCCGTACCCTATAGCCTTAAACTGTTAATTTCCATGATTATTAATGGGCCTAGTCTGAAAGTGAAGAAAATAACACTGATTCCCAAAATTGTCTGACAATATCACAGATTATTCTCCATACCACAAAAAAAAAAAAGCATACTGCTTCAGAAAAAAGGAGTACCAGGCATTCACCTGATCGTGAATTACCTCTACCTGTGTACATTGGGTTGAATATTCATATACTCGTAGCAAGCAACTGATTGAAGAACTTGACAGTCTGGGTATCAGCATCTCCTATGATAGCGTCATGGAATTTGAAAAAAATATAACGCTCACCATGTGTGAAAGTATCGGACTAATGGCATTGTTTGTCCTTCGCACTTGAGGAAATGGCTTCAGACAGTAGGTGCTATGGATAACTTGGACCACAATCCATCAGCTCAGTCTTCTTTTCATGTGACTGGAATAAGCATATTTCAGTTCCCTACTGCCGAAAATCCAGGCACTGCTATTGAAAGTTTCTGCCCCAACAATGGAAGAAGTCTTACTTCTAGATGCTTATACTGTGGTTCCTGCTGTAGCTATGAAACAGTCCAATGCTGAAGTACCACAGAGGTTATGTGAGAGGTTTAGTGGCACTATTGAGGGTGCAAGATCTCAAGAGAAGCAATGGCTCAGTAATGCTCTGGAGTTGCTGAGCTCCAACTTCGACAGCTACAAGCCAATGACCTGGGCAAGTCACGCCGATCTTCAACTTCAGGAGGTAATCTTACCTGCAAAATCTGCACTTCTTCCGTTATTCATTGAGAAAGCAGACACTCCGGCAATGATTAAGCATGCCATGGATATTTTGAAGATGACTACTTCTTTCCTCAACCCGGGGCAAATTCCTGTAATGGCATGTGATTGCCCAATTTTTGCTAAGGCAAAGTTAATCCAGTGGACATGCTGGCATTGCTACATCTGGTAAGGCTGATAGTCTTCTGTCATCTTCTCACCTTACAAGAACTCGTCATGCACACCAATTGACTTGCTTAGCCTTGCATTCACTTCAGCAACAAGCATTTAGCCAAGTACAGACTGACAGCTTTGAAATTTGGAGAAAGGATATGATCAAGAAGTATCCAATATTTACTTTATGGTACTTGCAATAGTTTCTGGTCACAACATTTTAGTGGTTTTTAACGAAGTATGGACATCAAAGCTGTGCAAATATGTATACCAAAGCAGTTTTGCCATCATTATGCAGTTACATTGGTAATAGCAAGAAGAGTACCTTAGGCCTGAGGCTTTGCCATTATTTTGTGGTTGTCAAACGGAGTATTGAATATATTTTCGCGTTTTTCGGCTTTTTTTTTTTTCGCTTTTAGTGCTCTAACTTTCATCCTATGTAGTAAAATTTTTGCAGCCGGTCCATTTCTGGTAGACAATGGTGTCACTGAACTGCAAAAAAAAATTGGTGCTTTTGTCCGCCGTGTAAACAAAAAATCCCTAATCTACCCCACTACTGTGAGTGTGAATACTCACAGCCAAAGATCATTATCCATATGCATCATTAGATCATCAACGTATAGATAAATGCTGACTCATTCTAGACTTACAGAAATATGCTCAAATATTCCCAAACTCCCATATGTCACCATAAATGTGACGTATAGATGAATGCTGACTCATTCTAGACTTACAGAAATATTCTCAATTCCCAAACTCCCATATGTCACCATAAATGTGACTTTTGACCTATATAATAGGCTGATTCATTCTAGACATAGAGCTTCAGTTCATGATGAAGTCATAACACTATGCATATGATATCAGTATTAAGCAGACTCACTCTAGACGTGAGATTAGTATTCCAAACAAAAGAAAATACTTTAGTGCCATTGTAAGCATCAGCAAGTCATAGTTGTAACTTTGAAACCTTGAAGCAGCTCTCGAATATTCCATATGATAGTGGGGGCCCTTGGGAAACCCTAAGCAACTAGTAAATCATCATCTGTAGCTGCAGTATTTATGTCTTTGAAGTCACCTTGTTGTTGAAAGGTTCTGCCACATCAACTAGAATGCCCTTCCTACACACACATGTACGTCACCAGAATCCTCCACCGAGGTCCTCAACTTCTACCACTATATCCAAACTTCTATATTTCATGTTCCTAGTCTCTCATGCATCAAAAAATAGAACTTCTCTTGGGTCTTGGGTTGCAAGTGCTATCTGCTATTTATGTCTGGTCTACACCACACAATACAAGCAGCAGCTGAGTGTATAGTAGGGGTTGCCTGGCCCACTACCATGGGAAGTATCTACTTGGAGGGAGAACACAGTTTTCCATACACACACATACACTATAATACATAATATATATATACATGTATATATATATATATATATATATACATTTAACCTTATGTGGTGTATTTCCTTCAGAAATGACATCCTAGTGGCCTCCAATGCATTAGTAGATTATTACCATCAATTGTAATGTGTCAACACTAATATTAATTTAGTGTGTGAAACTAACTCAGTATAACTCAGTATATTCGTGTACACTGAATGAAGTGGCTACAGTACATGTCAATGCAACAAGTAGGCTATAGTATTCATATCATACATTTGAAAAAAAAAAAAAAGGTACTAAGCAAGTCACTACTACCGTTTACAGTTGCAATGTATAGATAGCACTTTGTTGTGGTAGTTTCAACTTAACTTACTACTTACAGCATTTAATTTGCCAACCAACAGGATTAAGTTATATTTTATATGTAACTCAAATATGGACATCAAAAGAACCAAAATGTTAAGAAATATTGTAAATAGCCATTTATTATTGTATTTAGTGAGATCATCGTGAGAGAATTGCTGTGAAGTCATGTATATGGTTGCCATCAAAGACTTCCTGTTGTGCTGCTATGATAATTTGCCATGAATCTCATCTAGTGTTTATATAGCATTGTGTACAGTTTCCTGTAATGAAGTTCGTACCTGGTGCTCTGGTCTGGAGAATGACTTGACAATTTGTTTTCCTGCTCCCCTGCATTATATGCGTAATATCACGAGACTTCCTGGACCTGACAGAATGACTCAGCTTACGTATTGCCATTACTTTGTGCACTTTGTTGGTTATTAATGCACTTTTTAAAAGCCAATTCCTAACCTCTTAAATTTTTTAAGCTTGAATTGAATAGACCTATACCTGAAGTATCCATTAGGATGAAAGAGATTCAATAATAGAGTAGACAATTATTTAAGAGCATCTGTTTATGCTAGCCTTCTGTAATGCTGAGTTTTCTCATATTCTGTTACTTAACTGATGTGAATCTTTTACCTCTGGATCAGTTTTCCTCATCAGATGCGTAATAACTTGTTTTTATGGGTTTAGTGTATGTACATGTATTTAATTACATGCTTTATGCATAGTATATATAATAGAATTGTGTGGTCTTCATAACTTGCATGTCAGACAGCAATGATCCACTTCTCCTTCATCACAAGAACTCCTTCATTGTATCTATTTAGTGGGAGGGGGAGGGGGATTTCAGAGCCCCGACCACTATATGAAACCTTGAGTAGCAAAGCTTGGACTTAGGTTCGTAGATGTGGTCCCTTTTCAAGATATGGTCGCCAGAGTATATATAATTATATATACTCTCCATCTGGTTTTTCTTCCTCTGCCTCCCACCAGTCCACCCAATATAGACATAACACATATATAATGTGCGATGTCTATTCCTTTACTCAATATTTTTATCCTAATATGCAAGCACTTCAGATGTAATCCTGTAAGCCATTAACATTAAGGCAAGCCAAAAAAAAAATTGTGAGAGGTCAAAATTTAAGAAGCAATTGATATGAAATGTTTCAGCAGATGCAAGGCTAGCTTTTTTTTTATTACCTGAAGTGATATCACTTCTTTCTGTGTCCGATTCCAAGACCTCATGTTATCATAGTGAATGAATAACAAACATAACAGGATCACTGACTGCATTCCAGATAGACTCTAGAATATCAGCTCAACAAAAATAACAAGAAGGATGCAAAAGACATTGAAAGAAAAATCTCCAAATATAGAAGAACTCTGGACTAATTCTGGACTAATTCTCACGGGTAGGATGAGTAGGTGTGTAGGAACTGAACAGCTGTGAATATTATCATTGTCTATTCAGTTGATGTGTATGTGTGTTAACATGTTTCCTGTGTTGGTTTGATATAATAGGCCAGGTCATCAAGGATTGATATATACTGCAACAAATGAATAATTGTTGTTGTTGTTTTTGTCCTACGTCTGCACTGTATGTGGAATTCATAGACAATCTCCTTTGCCATTGATGAAGTGGTGTGTGTATGTGTGTGTGGTGGTTGTGTCCTTGGCTCAGAGCCTGTAGGTCCTGTGTTCGAGCCCCACTCTGGAAAATTTCCATCTGGTTTTTCTTCCTCTGCCTCCCACCAGTCCACCCAGCTGTGATTGGGTACCTGGCACTAGCTGGGGTGTAAATTTAAAGCTTTTTCTCATGAAACAGCAATGGTCCAGGTGGGACTTCGGGTGCCCACACCACTTGCTGTGAAGAATGGCCTATTCTTCTCCTGTGAGTTCTTGCCCAGCTCCAGGAGCTTTGCTTGCACTGCTCATGGAGCCTGCTTAGTGTAGAGGCATCATGGCCCCCGCTTGAGGTAGCAAGAGAATTTGTTGTTGTTGTTGTTTTGTTTGTTTTGTTTTTTTGTGTGTGAAGTAGTTAAATCCAACACAATACGCTGGTATAATCAGACACATCGTAAACATGTGATCAGAGTTATTTCGGCTAAGCAATGACAAAACATAGCCTGTGTAAGTGGCACTACTACTTCATATAGGTTGCTGGTGCACCAAGAGTAGCTTCAACCTTTTGTGTTGATGGTTTTCCTTCTAAATATTCTAATTTCTTACTGGCTCTCGCTCCCTCCCTCCTGTTTTAGTTCTGAGGTTATTGGTCACTCTCGGATGCACAAGTGGGGGCAGGTACTGGTTAGTTATGGCATGAGTGGTTAGTGTTGGCGGAACCCTAGGGTGACTGGGTTACCTCAGTCACGTGTGTGTGTGTGTGTGTTTGTGTGTGGTTGCATTCCAGTGGTTAGCTATTGGTTACTATGGTGTGGTCACATTATTGTATTTACTCACATTGTGCAATTAGTTAAGAGAAAGTGCTCAAGTTTGTACATGTTGATTTTTAAAACACTACATACATGTACACCTGAATATCTATTAGTAGCAGATATTTGCATTACTCACCAGTTTGGGGGTTTATACCGCGGAATTAATTATTCCCTTTATGATCACTTAGTGAAAAGGTGTGGCTAGGCCAGCCTATGTGAATAATCAACAGTGCAATTGGCAGTAGTAAATGTATTAATATTATCTTACCAATTCAGCAACTGTCTGACGGTTTTCCAGACTGACAGTCTCAACTCTACGGTATTAGCTAAGGCATAGAATGTCTTTGTTTGATGCTGAGGATATAAATTGTCACATTTTCCCTTCTTTCTACAAACTGTCAGAACCAGAAATAGAAACACTCAGCCAGCATCTTGCTTGTCTCCCTAATTTCATCTATTGCAATATTGTGACTTTAAAATGTAAAATTTCACTATCAATTCTATTATCTCATGCAATTTTACTTTCTATTAACCTATTTTGTAACCACTGATAATAAAGGAGCGGATTCTTGTATGGTTGCTATGGCAATATCCTGGCAACCCTAAGGGTGCCATCCCTGGGGATCTGTCTACAATGACTCAGCATTTCCCAGCTGTTATCCTCACATGACCAGAGCATGTCACAGTGACTCTGTTACATACATCTGTCTCTTTATTTATTTTGTCGAGTCAGTGTGTGTGTGTGTGTGTGTGTGTGTGTTGTTGTTGTTTTGTACTTGTGTGGTGGAGGTGTGTGCATGTATGTATATATTATCATGTGACTGATCTTGAGCTTAGAAGTTATGTCGTTATGTCTTATCAGTCCTCATGGCATGCATGTGTCTAATTCTATTTAGAGGATCTGGGTACATCCTGGTACATCTTGGCTCTTGTAGAACAAGATCAATGAAGAATCCGCGTGACATGTGACCATGAAGCCATATGATGTGGTAAAGGTTATGACCCCCACTCGATACTATCATTGCGAGACTTCTTGTGTTGACACCGTCTAACTGACTGATCGAAATGTTGAGTCTTACCACTCTAATTATTTCAATAGTCTTGAATTAAATAGTTTGAAGTTGGTCGTGTGATTGGTGCAATTCAATTGGCTACACACATTCCTGTTGAGAACCCAAAACAGTAGGGTTGGCCTTAGACTGGGTGGATCTGTGTTATTGATGTGTGACAGTATGCCAGTTGTTCTTGTAGAAGATGACAAGTTTGATTAAAACTGAAGTCTTTTAGTCCAATGTCTCACTTTGCAAGTGTTTTGTTGCTCCGTGAGAAATGGGGTACACATTCCTAGCCTCCCTAATCTGGTGCTTTAATTGGATTGGCCCATCAAGCACAAAGATGTTAATTGGTGTTAGTTGTACCACATTAATAAGTTTATAGTATTCCTAACTCAATTGTTAGAACTGCACTTCAGCGCTGCCTAATCTAGAGCATGTGCAAATTAGATTACGGAAAGTGTTTCGAAATTATAGTTTTTATATTATACTCCTGTTTTTAGTAAAATGTGGGTGTGGCACTAATTTCGCTCCAACAGACACAGTAGTGGATGTTAATTCTGGTTAAATATGGACTTCTTGATAACTCCTACTGCATCAAAGATAAAATTCTCTACGTTTAAAATTACTGACAGCTCTTACCATAAATATTATGTACTGGTGTACTCAGTCAGCACTTTTCAAGATATCCTGATGGCACCAGACTTAGTAGAGTCAGCGAAGAATTTGTCTGAGGGGAAGAATCAGTCTTCATGGTAGCCTGTAAGATATGGCAGCTTTACTATACTGGAATTTTTCAGCTAGTAGACAGACAGTATTGCAATATTTTCTTCTAAATATGAAAATATCTTCAATCACTTTTTTCCCCTGCTTATTCCCTGTATAATGGGTTCAGTTATGATGTCTGTCTCTTTAGTATGGGGGCATAAAGACACTTAGACTATAAGTGGTGGACACGTAGGTGTTAAGAGAAAAGTTCATGTGAAGATTAGGAAACCGGAGCTATGTCTGTGTTGTAGTTGTATAGCTGCAGAGTTTGACCACAGCGTTTAGAGTAAAGCTATCGGAGTGAAATTCCTAAACGGGTAAAAAATAGGAAGTGGTTTCACAGTCAGGTTTCATTCTGTCAGTACATTGTGTTAGATGTGAATTTGTTTTGTTAAGTCACCGTGACATGGGTAATGTATAATACAATTTTTGTGCTGGTTGGGAGGGTGGGGTAATTTGATCATGAGCAACTCAACACGCCTCCTACATATCTGTTAAGCATGTCCACCCACTGTTTGTGGTGCTAATCATTAGTACACAAGTCATTAGTGCCAGCTATGTAAGTGATCTGATGTAATTATGCACCCACTACACTATGTGACACAAACATATTAATTTCATCAGTTTGGTATGTTTATTAATGTATAACAACTGTTATCACTTATTCATAGAATCTTAAAAATACTAGACCTCATTCTGTTACACTCAATTATTGCAATAGTCGTTAATAAAATAGTCATGTGATTGGTCCATCAGATTGGCTGTACACACATTCCTAGGGAGAACTATAATTGCTTGTTCTTGGACCATTTCCTCCAGTAACACTGTGTGGTGAGTGAAACTGTGCTGAGTGATAGCTACAGTTCAAGAAGTCTGTCCACTTTCGACAAATTGTGTTGCTCCATGTAATGCAGTGTATATATTTCCACCCACTCTAATCATAGCATTAATTAAATTTGATCATCATGCATACTTAATTTATTAGAAGCCCTCACAGCTTGTTTATGACTTCATAAGATCACACCATTACCACCCACTGTACTGTATGTAGGCTGGCTTCAAGACCACAGTCAGTCAGCTGGAGCCCTACCACACAGTCTTAATTGTAGGGGTCATGTTTATAATTCTATGCTACTTTCCTCACACGAATTCTGTAGCCTCATTTATCACATTTCTTAAAACGTTTAGGTACAAAAGGGAGAATTCAAACCTACTTGTTGAATCATCCTTCAGTGCTGCCTCACGCTGAAATATCAATTGATTGTGTGGAAATTTTTAGTTCTTTTATATCGCTCATGTCTTAATATGTAGGTGTGGCAAATATTTCACACTAGCCTACCCAGTTTGCACAAATTTCACCAGCTTACTCAGTGATAAAAATGTTTACTCCAGTTTAATGTTGAATTTTTCACAACTCCCACTAAATCAACATATTAATTGACATTAACTGTCTTAAGTACTTGAGTAATATTGGGTATTCTGATAATTAGAAATCTTTGTCTAGGGTGCATGCTTGATCAGCGTCAGCACATTTTAAAATTATATCCTGGTTAGTTTCAGACTGTGAAAAGACAGCTAGGATTGGACAGGAAACTCTTCTCCCCTTCGAACCTCAATCACGGCCGCTGCGAATACGGTGAATGTCATTTCTCCTAGTCCCAGTAGTAGCACGGGCCACTCTAGGTCACCTGGAATAGGTTAGTGGGATTTCCCAAGACATGTAGCTTTGCTGTGCTGGAATTTGTCTAGTTATTAAACAATGGTGCAACGATTACTTCTAAATACAGGCATATCTTCAGCCCTTTATTCTGCTGGTTGCAGTAAATGGGTTTTCTCTGGAACAACTCTGTCTTGTGGTTGAGTTAGTGGACATACATATGAGACTAGTGAGTCCAGAACAATGTAGGTTGCCTGCCAGTGAACAAGGAGGTACCCAAAGCTATGTATGCCAAATTTGGGGCTTTTTCGCATGCAAGGTTTTGACCACAGAGTTAGGAGTTTAGCTGCCATGTTTAAATTCCTAATTTGTGGGAAAGAAGAAAAGAAGGAAATGATTTCACAGTCAGGTTTTATTCTGCCTCAACTATTAAGAAAATTTTGTGTGTGTGGGGGGGTGCTATTTATATCATATGTCATTACTTCACGTAAGGTATCTAAATATAGTACGTATGGTAAGAGTCCAGTTAAACTTGCTGATTGGTATACATTTGAAAAGATTAAAAAAAATTTTTTAAGGAGTTCTCCATTGATATCACTTAGATCCCGTTGCTATCTTGTTACTAGGTGTACTAACTTGGTAAGTGTGCACTATTTTTGGCCTTTAGCGATTTTTGCGAAAATGCTGGTAAACAAAGTTGCTAGTGGAAACTGGGCATGCGTAAACGGGATCTAAAATAGTTAGAGCATGCGCGCTTATGTAGGTACTGGGCTTCAGTGCACTAAATCCACCAGTACCTAAGCGCTTATCCTCTAATTATTACATAATTAATAATAAATTGTTCTCTTATATCAACGTTTGTTTTTTTAAATACATAATGATAGTAAAATATATCGTATTGAATATCAGGTGTTCATTTAGGAATTAGTCTAAGAGGGGGGCGAGGTTGAGCTGGCACTATCTCAAGAGGGTTACAACTTTCTTACTTAATTAAAATAGAAGAGGAGATGAGTTTTAATTACCAAGACAATAATTAGACCAGTAATAAGCTTATGCAATCTTAATTATTCACTTTTTAACTTGGCTTTTTGTGTACAAAATTTTAAAAAGTTTCAGGGGGGTGGAAGTGACTTCAAGGGAGTGGGGAGCCCTGGCCCTCCTATATGAACCCCTGTAATATATGTTAGAATACGGATGTGTTGAGACAATGTATAGATAGATCAGCACGCTCCTACATATCTGTCAGGCATGCCCCCACTGTACGTGGCACTAATTATTAGTACACAGGCCATTAGTGCGGCCTGGGCTACCTGATGGAATTATGCACCCACTGCATGACTCCTAGTCTGTTCATTTAACAAAAGAATTCGACACAAACACATTAATTCCATCAGTTTGGTATGTTTATTCAACTGCTATCACTTATTCATGGAGGCCTAAAATAATACTAAATCTCATTCAGGTACGATGAAGTTCTCTTGTACACTTTAGAATGTCTATACAGTGGCTGGTTTAAGTGCCTTATCTTAGTAGCTGGTATGCTGTATCCATAAAGAAATACTTTCTTTTGCATTGGTGGATTAAAAACAACAGCAAAAATAAATAAATAAAGAGAAAGAAAGAACAATTGCATTGTTTGCTATGGGATGTGATCTGTTTGAACGTTGGTTGCCTTGTAGAAGGTATTTAGAGAGAAGCCAACAGCCTGCATGTTCTTTTCCTCTTTATTCAGCGTCTGTAATGGTATTGGCTTCATTAAGAAGCCTGAGCAATTTGTTTTTTCCTTGTAAGATTCTGTCCCGAGTGAGTTCACACGTCCTGCACGCGTGCGTCGGAGGGAACGACAGCAGTAATTGATAGCGAGTTAGAAACCAGCCAAGGCCGTACAATCACTACAAGTCGTTTTAATTGTTTTTATTCTTAATTATTTGTTGTGCGTCAGGAACGGTTAAATTTCTAGAAGCCATTTAAGAAGGCAAACATTGTACGGAGAGAAATTGGTAGGACTACATGGGAATCAGTTGTTTCATGGATAGTCCTAACTGTGGTAGGTATTTCTCTGGCTTTTGTTGTTTGCTGTAAGTTATTGTGGTGGCTTGTTTGGTATGAAATTTCGTGTTTATTGTTGAGCTTACTCGTGTGGATGGAAATAAATATGAGTGTTTGTTATCTTGGCACTTTTTTTTTTTTTTTTTTTTTTTTTGCCTTGCCAAATATAGAAACTGAAAGAAATTTATATTTCTGGACTTAATCCTGTGACCCCATATGAGGCTGGACTGAATCACTTAGCTGGCTGAAACACAGAAACATCACATATTGCTTGAATAGTTTCTGGCTTTTGTTATTTGCTAGTTCATTGATAGCGGGTTAGAAACCAGCTAAGACAGCATCACCACAAGTCATTTTAATTGTTTTATCGTTATAGTTTTATTTGTTGTTGTTGTTTTAAAGGCATGCAAGTAAGCAACATTATCCTGTTGCTTTGTAGCTCCTCAGCATTATTATTATTTTTTTTTTTTTTTTTTTATCATCATTATTATTAGTATTGACATTATTACCTTTGTCTTGTGTGTACTGTAGTTATTGAGGCATGAATCATTTGTCCTGTTCAGTCGAGCTCTGAGATGTTGCTGTCTTCTGTTCCACAGCTGCAGGTCCTTCCTCAAGCTACAACTAGAGGTTTGTGTGTGATAGTGCAAGCTTGAAGGTGTGTACGTGTGTGTGTTTAAACAAGTGTGAGGTATATGTACATTATAGCACTATGTCCCACCAAGTGGAATACATTGTTGCAATTAGCAGCTTATTCCCCTCCCCCTCCCCTAATCATAAAATATGTACAAATTCATTTTTAACTACTACATTAATATTTATAAAATGAACATAATCTAATTTAATTTTTCTTACTTATCGAAGCCGAAACGTCTTGTTATAATTAAATTTCATCAATACTATGATAAGTTCAAAAAAATAGATTATGTTCATTTATATTGTCCTTACATACAGTGCATATGTAGTTTGTACTTTATATAAGGATAATGCACTTTAAAAAAACAACAAGTACATAGCTGATTTTTTATAATTTCTTATGGGGTAGTAAACATTTAATTAGCACTATCATATATAGGTTACACCGTACATGCATATATATGTGTGTATGTATATTTACATTATATACACATGGTAATGATAAGACTGGTGGTCCATTCTTCTCATTCACAATAAAATTTTAATTGACTTTTCAACCATAAGTAGTTCAGTACAAGTTTTAATTAGGGGTTATAGCGTGGGATTCAATGAATACTAGTGCTTGCGTTAATTGTGTATGTGTTAATAGTGCATGTGTTAATTGGTTATAGATTTTTATGAATCGCCTCATGGAGCTGATAGCGACTGATCCACCTTCTCGTGTGCTGTATGAAAAGAGAGAGCTAGCCCTGGAGTCCATCATTCAGGTGAGTGAGTTCTAGCACAAGATACTCATACTGCTTGGGTCGTGTTAGGGGTGGGATTGAGGGAGTGGGGGAGTGGGTGTAGGGGGGGGGGGGGGGGGAGGGAATGTGGTAGGGGGGGGGGGGGGGGGGGGGTGGGTGTAGGGAGGGTGTTTATTTGGTGAATGATAAATTTGTTCTGTCAAGTTGTATATGTCTTGTGTTTATATAATTGGTCGTTGCATGAATTTTAAAAACACACAAACCTTTTAAGTAGATAGTTTTGTTTATAATTGTACTATATATATAGGTCATCATCTCAGTGATTGGTTTTGGGTTGCTGTTGTTGTTGTTTTTTGTTGTTGTTTTTGTTTTGTTTTTATTGTTTGATGTACGACTTCTTCTATGTAGCACCATGAAAATACCAAATTAAGTTAATCATTGGACAAGCAAATGTCAAATAAGACCGTATGTGGAGCTACTGCCAATTACGAAACTGGCAGTATCTCCATCATGTCTTATTGTGGCCTTTGCTGGCCTCATGTATACAACAAGGCTGCAGTACGTATTTATCCGGCAATTTATCTGACAAAATAATTTACTTTAAATTAAATTCTCTGTGCTTTATTTTTATATATGTACATGAGTGATTTTCATGGACAATGCTGCATGCCATACTGATTTCTATTATTGTCTTTCTCCACCAATTTCTAATCTCTTTTTATTGATATCTGGTGTCTATTATTTCCTAACATTGTCATACTGTCCTCGGTTCTATTATTTCCTAACATTGTCATACTGTCCTAGGTTCTATTATTTCCTAACATTGTCATACTGTCCTCGGTTCTATTATATCCTAACATTGTCATACTGTCCTAGGTTCTATTATTTCCTAACATTGTCATACTGTCCTCGGTTCTATTATTTCCTAACATTGTCATACTGTCCTCGGTTCTATTATATCCTAACATTGTCATACTGTCCTAGGTTCTATTATTTCCTAACATTGTCATACTGTCCTAGGTTCTATTATTTCCTAACATTGTCATACTGTCCTAGGTTCTATTATATCCTAACATTGTCATACTGTCCTAGGTTCTATTATTTCCTAACATTGTCATACTGTCCTCGGTTCTATTATATCCTAACATTGTCATACTGTCCTAGGTTCTATTATTTCCTAACATTGTCATACTGTCCTCGGTTCTATTATTTCCTAACATTGTCATACTGTCCTCGGTTCTATTATTTCCTAACATTGTCATACTGTCCTAGGTTCTATTATATCCTAACATTGTCATACTGTCCTAGGTTCTATTATTTCCTAACATTGTCATACTGTCCTCGGTTCTATTATATCCTAACATTGTCATACTGTCCTAGGTTCTATTATTTCCTAACATTGTCATACTGTCCTCGGTTCTATTATTTCCTAACATTGTCATACTGTCCTAGGTTCTATTATTTCCTAACATTGTCATACTGTCCTAGGTTCTATTATTTCCTAACATTGTCATACTGTCCTAGGTTCTATTATATCCTAACATTGTCATACTGTCCTAGGTTCTATTATTTCCTAACATTGTCATACTCTCCTAGGTTCTATTCTCTCTTTTATGTTTGACTTCGACAGATTTCTATTATTTCCTAACATTGTCATACTGTCCTAGGTTCTATTATTTCCTAACATTGTCATACTGTCCTCGGTTCTATTATTTCCTAACATTGTCATACTGTCCTCGGTTCTATTATTTCCTAACATTGTCATACTGTCCTCGGTTCTATTCTCTTCTTATTATGTTTTAATTCGCAGATTTCTATTATTTCCTAACATTGTCATACTGTCCTAGGTTCTATTATTTCCTAACATTGTCATACTGTCCTAGGTTCTATTATTTCCTAACATTGTCATACTGTCCTAGGTTCTATTATATCCTAACATTGTCATACTGTCCTAGGTTCTATTATTTCCTAACATTGTCATACTGTCCTAGGTT
>WLWD01001814.1_pt1 | contig 19012 bp, 11 predicted proteins | sample 6712731 | NCBI WGS metagenome assembly WLWD01 (sample SAMN12718690, study PRJNA576275) | sponge metagenome | isolation source: marine sponge | host: Mycale hentscheli | place: New Zealand: South Island, Marlborough, Capsize Point | collected 2014-11-01
AATCGCCTCATCAAGTAAGGCCGATAGTGTCGGGAGTGAACGGACCAACAGAACTTGTCTCAGCCCTGGTGGACTCGGTCCTCAAACCTTACGTACAACTTTGCCCTCATGTGGTTCAAAACACTACACAAGTCATCAATACCCTAGAGAACCTCATAGTCTCCAAATCGTGCCTACTAGCAACATCAGACGTCAAGAGCCTGTACCTGAGAATACCTCAGGAGGAGGCAACCCAGTTAGTACTGGATCGGGTCTACGGCCACCCCTATCCACCGCATTTCTCACGTCAGTCAATGACAACACTCCTGAGATTCATCTTGAGGGATAACATCTTCACCTTCAATGGGAGAGTTTACAGACAGACCTGTGGGGTGGCCATGGGCACTAGATGCGCTCCGTCACTGGCCAACTTGTTTATGGCCTGCGTGGAGGAAGACTTCCTCAGACGGAGAATGGACCAGGAACTGACCGTGCCAACTGCTTGGTTGAGATACCTGGATGACCTGCTGATCATCTGGGAAGGCCCTCTGTCTGATCTCAGGAGCTTCGCACATCAGTTGGACTCGTTCCACCCCAATATCAGATTCACCACACATATACGACAGTCCTCAGTAGAATTCCTTGACATAAAGATCTTCAAGGGCGCCAGGTTCGCCCAGACGCAGGTTCTTGATGTGGCTCCATACGCGAAACCCTGCAATACCTTCCAGTACCTCCATTTCACGTCATCGCACCCTCGTCGCACATTTCGTGCCATAGTAAGGGGAGAAGCCATCAGATGCCTCCGTAACAGCTCCAGCCCAGAAATCTATGGCCAGGAACTACAGCAAACCTTCTCTAGGTTCAGTCGTAGAGGCTACCCCTATCGCCTGCTCAGAATGTGGACGGAGGATATCATCTTTGCCAAAAGAAACTCTCACCTGACAGCAAGGCACAGAAGACCCTACACGATGTCTACATATGATGTCAGATTCAAGCTTCCCTTTCATCCTGGTCTCTCGAAGAGACAAGTAATCTCCTCTTTGTCTAGCGAGAACCTCCCCTTCCACTTCTCAACAGTGGAAATCCCCAGGAGAAGCGTCAAAAAGCAAGTTGTCCGAGCCAGACTTACTGATGACTAACGTGCAAGCAGGGACCTCTCTACTTATCTCTCTACTCATCTCTCAACCATCAACACCTACTGATGTAGCAGCAAACAGCAAGTCGTCCAAGCAAGAGAACCGATAACATCATTCGGTATGATACCATTTTTGTTTGTCTCAATGTATACATGCACATCTTCCAACAGTACACATACCCACCTTATATCATTAGCTCGTTCACCGGAAAGTCACTGCACATGCCTGGAACCATTGGTTCCGGACTGGGCATCTTAATGACATTCATTCACAATGACTCAGCACTTTTCAGCCTATATAAGGCCAGGTTTTTCTCAGTTTTGTTCAGTCTGAAGAAGTCACCATTAGAACGAAAGCTCAAAAAGACCAGTGAACATTACTTAGGTCTTAGGTTTAGTAGCTACACTCTCAGGTTCTCCAGCTCGGGCCGGCGCAGCGACCACTCCCACCCACCCACGACGACCCGATCTTCATTCTAGTTGGCGTAAGAGGATCCATACCCCAAGTCAACGCCGGAGGGATCTGACTTGTGTTGCACGAGCCCAGACCCTAACCCGAGCCCCAGCCATAGCCCCAGCCCCAGATTAGGACGAAGGGAGCCATGGATCACGCCGGAGCCTATCAAGATTCGGATTTCGTCAATTTGAGGAAGCAGTGGAAGCGTCGGAGCCATGTCCAGGGTGCTGCCAAGATTCACCTCGACTTCTTAATGGAGTGCGGCAGACAACACATCACCCCCAAGGGACTACGGCTCAACACAAGATGCGCCGCCCTCGCAGCTGGTAGAACGGACGTAAGTGCGAAGTTCAAACACATCATAACACACGCACAAGATGGACTGAGAGAAGCACTCATACACCACTACATAGCAGTACTTGAGTCATCTGCCGACGACCTGAGAAAGACCGAAGCTGATCTCGAAGCAGCTGCCACTCGCACTTCTCCAGCTACCCTAGCGAGACACACCAAGGTACTCAACGCTACGAAAAGGAACCTGGTCAGGAGAATGAAAGCGAGAAGGCAAACAACGAACAACAAGCTGGACAAGCTATGCATGGATACAAATGGACACAGACGAAGAAGAGAGGACATCATCGCCATCGAGGACAACGACCCTGTGATTGATGTGGTGAGTGCGGACGTTGGGATGGACCATACATTAGATATAGTCACTGGCAGTTCGCTAAATGCACACATCGCTAGTATACAGGACACGCCCACAACACAGGAGACATCGCACACCTCAGCACATGTAAGACAGGATGCAGTACATAGGACACAGAGGTCTACTCGCACAACTAGGAGGACAGTGCATACAACACAGAGAGTATCACAGGACACAGCACATACTTCACAAGAGGCCACACGTACTACACCAGCAGCTGCACGTACCACACCAGCAGCTGCACATACTACACCAGCAGCTGCACGTACCACACCAGGAGCTGCACATACTACACCAGCAGCTACACGTCTTGCACAGACCACACCGAAGGCAGCACAGACTACACAGGCTGCAAGGAGAGTCCAACATTCGGTTGGGCAGGTACCTGAGGCAAGCCACGCCTCTCAGAAGGCACATGGCAGACGCAAGCAGACATCACCACACCGCCGCGTAGGTGCTGTGTTAGAGGCTACTGTGGTTGCAGTCGGTGACCGTAAGCAGGGACCAGCTTCTGCCAAAATCACACGTGGTGATACTCACATCAGGTCTACCGGACTGACTAAAGCTCCCCAACGCAGTACACAGGTCCAACGCTCAGAGGATATTTCCACATCTCCAACTAGCGGGACAACGTACCAGCGTGACAGAGATGTTACCAACTCCCAGGTCAGGCCAGATTATGCCACCATAACCAAAACACCAATTCGAAGCCTACTTCCCTCACCCTCTGCACTTCCTAGCAGGCAGGCTGCAACCCTGGCCCCGATTCTGGCTAACAGGGGCGAACGTGCTGTAGTGGTCTCTCGCTCCAAAAAGGTGTGTGCACAAACACCCCCAACTACACCCATGGACCAAGCCACTTGCTCAGTTGACACTCCTGGGACGGGTAATGCATCTAGCAAGCCATCGCATAGACCTACTGGGGGCACCCAAAGCTCCAAGGACACCACTGCTGTGGGGGTTACGCCAGACTCTGGAATATCGTCACTGGTTCCAACAGAATCATCGCCGACCCGACTCACTCTCCTTCGCAGACAACCCCAGCCCTCCAGGACAAGGACCACCCAACCAAGGCAACCTATTTTGGATGAACCTGTTACTCCTGCTCCAACTGTAGGCACTTCACACCAGCAAGCCCAGCCGAGCGAACGTCGCGCAGCCCAACAGAAAACACTGTTCTCTTACGGCACCAAAGTTCCTTGGCAAGGAACTGTGCTGAGATCACGCATACCAGTCAGAAGGGACTCACACTCCTCGCGTAAACCAAGCCCCACCCCCAACCAGGATTTTCACAACTAGGGGTGCCCTCGGCCCCAGGAGAAACAACCATTCTCAATCTCTCCTCAAAAAAGCTGGATCAAGATCATATGCACGTTCTCATCAAAGGCCTCAATTTTGTTCCGACCCCATCTCCTAGAATCAACTCTCAGCTAGACTTGTACTGGCCACACCTCCTTCGCCAATGCAGAAAATCCTATCACAACATCCTTCAAGGCAACATCAGCACCTACACTTTAAGGAACCAAGGCAACATCTTATCCAGGAAACAAGCCTCCGTCCAGGACGTTCCAACTTGTCCCTTACCTGTGGAACAAATCCTGATTAGATCCAAGTATCTCGTCTCTTCCTTACAGCCAGCAAGATACCCAGACAACATGTCTGATCGTGAAAGAGAAGCTCTTAAGGATCTCGTACATGACGGTGACATAGTCATCAAGGAAGCAGATAAGGGCATGTGCATCACGATCGTTGACAAGTCCCAATACATCCAGGAAGGCTACGAACACCTCGACGACACCACCACCTACGAACGAATCGACACGGACTACACCAAGCTTCTTACGGGCAAAATCAACTCATTCCTGAAGGATCTTCTAACAGCAAAAGACATCACGGAAGACCTCTACCTAGCCCTCAGGAAGAACCCAGATGAAGTACGATCGCAGATGATCTACTTCCTTAGGAAGATCCACAAATCGCCTCATCAAGTAAGGCCGATAGTGTCGGGAGTGAACGGACCAACAGAACTTGTCTCAGCCCTGGTGGACTCGGTCCTCAAACCTTACGTACAACTTTGCCCTCATGTGGTTCAAAACACTACACAAGTCATCAATACCCTAGAGAACCTCATAGTCTCCAAATCGTGCCTACTAGCAACATCAGACGTCAAGAGCCTGTACCTGAGAATACCTCAGGAGGAGGCAACCCAGTTAGTACTGGATCGGGTCTACGGCCACCCCTATCCACCGCATTTCTCACGTCAGTCAATGACAACACTCCTGAGATTCATCTTGAGGGATAACATCTTCACCTTCAATGGGAGAGTTTACAGACAGACCTGTGGGGTGGCCATGGGCACTAGATGCGCTCCGTCACTGGCCAACTTGTTTATGGCCTGCGTGGAGGAAGACTTCCTCAGACGGAGAATGGACCAGGAACTGACCGTGCCAACTGCTTGGTTGAGATACCTGGATGACCTGCTGATCATCTGGGAAGGCCCTCTGTCTGATCTCAGGAGCTTCGCACATCAGTTGGACTCGTTCCACCCCAATATCAGATTCACCACACATATACGACAGTCCTCAGTAGAATTCCTTGACATAAAGATCTTCAAGGGCGCCAGGTTCGCCCAGACGCAGGTTCTTGATGTGGCTCCATACGCGAAACCCTGCAATACCTTCCAGTACCTCCATTTCACGTCATCGCACCCTCGTCGCACATTTCGTGCCATAGTAAGGGGAGAAGCCATCAGATGCCTCCGTAACAGCTCCAGCCCAGAAATCTATGGCCAGGAACTACAGCAAACCTTCTCTAGGTTCAGTCGTAGAGGCTACCCCTATCGCCTGCTCAGAATGTGGACGGAGGATATCATCTTTGCCAAAAGAAACTCTCACCTGACAGCAAGGCACAGAAGACCCTACACGATGTCTACATATGATGTCAGATTCAAGCTTCCCTTTCATCCTGGTCTCTCGAAGAGACAAGTAATCTCCTCTTTGTCTAGCGAGAACCTCCCCTTCCACTTCTCAACAGTGGAAATCCCCAGGAGAAGCGTCAAAAAGCAAGTTGTCCGAGCCAGACTTACTGATGACTAACGTGCAAGCAGGGACCTCTCCACTTATCTCTCTACTCATCTCTCAACCATCAACACCTACTGATGTAGCAGCAAACAGCAAGTCGTCCAAGCAAGAGAACCGATAACATCATTCGGTATGATACCATTTTTGTTTGTCTCAATGTATACATGCACATCTTCCAACAGTACACATACCCACCTTATATCATTAGCTCGTTCACCGGAAAGTCACTGCACATGCCTGGAACCATTGGTTCCGGACTGGGCATCTTAATGACATTCATTCACAATGACTCAGCACTTTTCAGCCTATATAAGGCCAGGTTTTTCTCAGTTTTGTTCAGTCTGAAGAAGTCACCATTAGAACGAAAGCTCAAAAAGACCAGTGAACATTACTTAGGTCTTAGGTTTAGTAGCTACACTCTCAGGTTCTCCAGCTCGGGCCGGCGCAGCGACCACTCCCACCCACCCACGACGACCCGATCTTCATTCTAGTTGGCGTAAGAGGATCCATACCCCAAGTCAACGCCGGAGGGATCTGACTTGTGTTGCACGAGCCCAGACCCTAACCCGAGCCCCAGCCATAGCCCCAGCCCTAGCCCTAGCCCTAGCCCTAGCCCTAGCCCTAGCCCTAGCCCTAGCCCTAGCCCTAGCCCTAGCCCTAGCCCTAGCCCTAGCCCTAGCCCTAGCCCTAGCCCTAGCCCTAGCCCCTAGCCCTAGCCCTAGCCCTAGCCCTAGCCCTAGCCCTAGCCCTATTTTTTAAAGTTTTTTTTTTTTTGAAAAAAAGTAATTATTGAGAAAAGAAGCACTTAGAAGTATGCCAGTAACCAGAAGAAGCAATACAAGACAGTCAAAAGAAGGCGTGGTGCCAGCCAGGAAGGGAGAGAGAAGGCAGGCCCCTTTGCCTCTATCCCAAGCCCAAGCCCCAACCCTAGCACTAGCCCTAGCCCTAGCCCAATTAGAGCAGTCCACTTATAAAATCCAATCAAGAGCCACTTAAAACAAGTAATTACAGACATGATACAACAACCAATATAACAGTAAAATAATAGGCAACTGGCCTACAACTAAATGTAAGAACCAAGCAGTACCTGTCCCTCCAAGCCGGCAGCCACCTCCAAGCTGATCGGTCCTGGAGCATGGCACACCAATGTGGGCAGCACCATATCTGTTCACAGGTAGCCACATACAGGTGCAACAACACAACACAATGGAAATTACAAATAAATTAATGCACATCTCAGACACCAATTATCTGATGGTGAACCCAATTAGAGCAGTCCACTTATAAAATCCAATCAAGAGCCACTTAAAACAAGTAATTACAGACATGATACAACAACCAATATAACAGTAAAATAAGTAATGAATGAAAAATAAAACTAAATAGATACTGATAAAAGTAAGATATTAAAAATATCTCAACAACAAACACATAAGGTTATACTGTGCAACAGACATTGTACACAAAAATCAATACCTGCCATTCCAAACTGGCAGCCACCTAGAGCTGATCAGCCCTGGAGCATAGCACATCAAAGTGAGCAGCACCAAAACTGTTCACAGGTGCAATACAAGATAACACATACCTTATACACTTGTGACCTAATTAACACATACAAGTTGCTGATCTAAATCACCAATAAATATATAGCCTAACAAAATATAGATGAAATAAGTGAAACGATAAAATAATAAAAAAGTACAAATGACTGAAAACTAATAAAATAAAAACTAATAATACTTAAAACTGAACCAAACCAATGCACACTATGTCTGTGACACAATACAGTCACACATAACACTAGTACCCTACAAATAGAAGAACACTACAAAAGCAGAACCTGTTACTCCAAACTGGCAGCCACCCAAAGCTGACTAGTCTTGGAGCACGGCGAACTGAAGTGAGCAGCACCAAAACTGTTCACAAGGTAGCCACATACAGGTGCAGTAACACAATACGTTTTATCAACAAACTAGCACACAGCACAAATAGTCAACACCTGATACTAAAAACCTAACTATTACATTCAACTGGTCCACCCAGACACCACCAAGAAACATAATCAATCAACAATAAAGCAACACATAGCCAAGATAAACAACCCCCCCCCCCCAGTGATATTAAAAGCCACTTCATACATAGAAAATATGCACACTCAATCCAGAAAACTAAATTATAAATAAAACACTCTGACATAAAAATAACTCTCACTACTAAATTAACTAAGCATCTATCAAGTTTACCACATAACATTCCAATTAGCTCCTCAATACTCTTAACCAAACCTAATTCTATTCAGTAACTTAATCAAGCCTAATCTTATTCAGCAACTCACCTATGACATGCAGAACAAGAGCAGTCCCACTACAAATAAACAAATATCAATCTAGCTAACCACAAAACATCCCAATTCCCTCTCCAATAACATTAATACAAGCCTAGTTTACCACAAAAAAATAACAATTTGCTCCCTAATACTCTCATTAAAGCCTAATTCTAGATACTAACCTGCCTATGACACCCAACTAAATGAGAATACCTAATACTCTAAAAATACAGCAGTCCCAACACAAATTAACTAGCTAAATAACAAGCAAGCTCACCACAAAATATTCCAATTTACTCTCTAATAGCATTAATACAAACCTCTTTTACTCAGTAACTCACCTATGATATCCAGAACAACAAGAAAACTCACTTACAATAAAATTATCAATTCAAATAAGCACCCGCTTCTCTCGGGGAACTACGAAGCCTCCCTACCCTGGAGCCACGCCCCCACTCGCACTCTTCCCGAAAACCACACCCACCACACTCTCGCAGCAATTCTGGATCAATTGAGCCCCACCCACCCCATCTACGGAGCAAGGCGGATCGAGCAGCCAATGAATAGAAGAACCATCAAGCGCAAGTCTGCGCAGATGCATAATCCTCGTGGTACAACAGTCAACCAACCAAATTGGAGAATCAAGTCACCTGATCATGAACTCAATAGACTATAAAAGCTCACCACACGCACCTCATGTCATACATATCCCTGATGAAGACATATTAAAAGTTGAAACGTCGGATTTTGAAGTAAAAACTGTTGTACCAATGCAGCGTAGAAGCGCTAAAGGCCAAGATAGAGGCCAGACATACACATACCAAGAAGTGTTAGGTGTGGGAGTGTCGAAAGGTAAAGGAGCACAACAAAGAGCCAAGATTAGCCCAGCCATAGCCCCAGCTCTAGCCCTAGCCCTAGCCCTAGCCCTAGCCCTAGCCCTAGCCCTAGCCCTAGCCCTAGCCCTAGCCCTAGCCCTAGCCCTAGCCCTAACCCCCCTAGCCCTAGCCCTAGCCCTAGCCCTAGCCCTAGCCCTAGCCCTAGCCCTAGCCCTAGCCCTAGCCCTAGCCCTAGCCCTTGATAAAGACACTCACATTGTCGAAACGTTGGTGAATAATATTTTTTAAAGTTTTTTTTTTTTTTTAAAAAAAGTAATTATTGAGAAAAGAAGCACTTAGAAGTATGCCAGTAACCAGAAGAAGCAATACAAGACAGTCAAAAGAAGGCGTGGTGCCAGCCAGGAAGGGAGAGAGAAGGCAGGCCCCTTTGCCTCTATCCCAAGCCCAAGCCCCAACCCTAGCACTAGCCCTAGCCCTAGCCCTAGTGATCAAGTTTATTATAATTCAAATACAATACAGAATACCGACGTTTCGACTAGAGGGAGTCTTTGTCAAGGTAACTGTGAAGTCAATTGTACCTTGGGAACTAAATAATATCAGCAAGCTAATAGTTTTTCTACAATTAATTTAATTTACTCCTGCGGGCAGGTTACTCTTACATCTCTAAGTTCAAGACGCGGACCAGCTTAGGAAATATTTTAGCCCTGCGCCCTAACCCTAGCCCATGTCATGTAGGAACACTAGCACAGAGATTGTCTAAGTAGTGATCAAGTTTAGCTAAGACAAATGTAAGGAAAATTTAAATCGCCACACTTGATATGTTTTGTATTCAATGTACATTTTTTTCTCTAACTCATTGACAACCAAATTCTGGGAGGCTATTTTTTGAGTTTGCGATGGAATTTGATTATTCCCACATGAAAAATATTTTTGTAAATTCATTTTTAGCGTAATCCCTCAATTGTCAACCAGATATCCGCTACACACACTTTTTAATGTATTAGTTTTGTACAATTTATAAATACATTACGATATTATTGCGTATTAGCACATACGTGCTTCATTACATAAGGCAGAGTCACCACACTTTATACTTTACATTGCTTGACATGCACAAACACATTTTGCTTCATAATATTATTTCCAAGTGTGTGTCTAGGTTTTGCTTAGCAAGAGCGTAAAGTTGTACTTAACGAGATTCTACTGTAACGCTTAACTGAACGGGTTACGTCTCTTCCACAAAGTAGGTGGAGCTCTAATAATTTTCAGAAATGATTCAACTTTATCATGCTAAGATGATTAACTCTGTAAAAGTCTTACATAGAGCGTAATTTGTATCTGTGGAATTAATATGTTCTAATCTTTTAATGTGTTAGCTTTGTACGATTTATAAATACATTACAATAATTTTTTTCCCAAAAAATGCAATAAACCAGCCAACTGGGCTAATATTTTAGTTCATGGCTTCTCTTCAATGGCTAATCACAAATGGGAGGATCTTGAGGTCCTTGTGGTTGTATGTGTCTCACTCTCTCACATGATTGCAATCAGACACAGCTCTCCAGTTGAGCAGTCTTTCAAGTAACAATAAAAGCACTTGAATTTTTTTTTTGCTTTGTGAACCACCAAGTCAGAAGAAATGATGCTAGCCTATCTACCCTTCATGCAACCCTGGTCTCCTTTTGCATCTCTGGAAGATCTATCCTCTGGAGTGCCTCAGCTTGCTACTGTAACTCTTCACCACTTCAGCTTCAGTCCTGCCACATTTGCCTTCCAAACACAACTGGCAGTTGCAAAGCCTTCGATTGCAACCTCCCAGCCAGCAGATATCGAGAAAATTCAGCAGAAGCAGCAGCAGGGAGCCGGTGAAACTTACAGTCACCTCCTCAGCTGCATCAAGAGGAAGAGACTGCGCACCATGTTTACTAAAAAACAACTTGAAGGTTTAGAACTCAAGTTTGCAGAGAATAAGTACCTCAGTATTCCTGATCGCATGGAGCTGGCAGCTCGCCTGGAGTTGAGTAAAACCCAGGAAAAACCTGGTTTCAACATCGCAGGTCGAGGTGCAAGAAGCAGCAAGTATCAGATTCCCAGGAAAAAGATCAGGAATCTCTCTCCTCGTGCATTGATGCACTTTCTCCTTCTAGCAAGAGGGCGAGATTTGCAGACTGCAGTGAGAGCCTCTCCCCAAGCAGCAGCAGTGCAGAGTCCAAACTCTCGGATATCTGTTTTGACCCGCCCAGCCCTCATGGTGTCCAGGACTCTGAGCATATCCTTGCAGTATAACTTGTCTGTTTCGCACAAACAGAAAGTGTTCTACTTTTTGTGTTGCTTGCCATACTACTTTTTCTTATTTTTATTATTATTGTTATTCATATGATGTTTATAAGACCTTGAAAGCACGTATGTGCTAATACGCAATAATATCGTAATGTATTTATAAATCGTACAAAACTAATACATTAAAAGTTTAGAACATTAATTCCACAGATACAAATTACGCTCTATGTAAGACTTTTACAAAGTTGATTATCTTAGCATGATGTAGTTGAATCATTTCTGAAAATTATTAGAGCTCCACCTACTTTGTGGAAGAGACGTAACCCGTTCAGTTAAGCTTTACAGTAGAATCTCGTTAAGTTAACTTTACCCTCATGCAAAGCAGAACCTAGACACACACTTGGAAATAATATTATGAAGCAAAATGTGTTTGTACATGTCATGTAATGCAATGTATAAAGTGTGGTGACTCTGCCTTATGTAATGAAGCACATTTCTGAACTACGATAATATTGTAATGTATTTATAAATCGTACAAAGCTAACACATTAAAAGATTAGAACATATTAATTTCACAGATACAAATTACGCTCTATGTAAGACTTTTACAGAGTTAATCATCTTAGCATGAGCAGCTCTACTCTATGTATCAGTAGTGGTACATATTTAAGATTACCACTATTTTATTTAACAATTGTGGTACATTTATATAGAGGATAAGGGAAAAAAATAAAGAGATGGCTGAGGAAAAAAAGAGGGAAACTATGGATAAAAATGTACGCTACTGCAATTCAATTTGCATAAGTTATTATGTCAGGTGCCACTGTGTAGTACTTGTTGCTAGTTCTTAGTATTAGCTACTTGAAGTTTGTCCAACTTGTATAAGACTATATCTGATCAATGAAGGCTTAACTGATTCATTGTAAAAAGAAATCTATTACCTTTGAGCCGTTTCTTACATCAAGTCCCATATAGATGAAGACCCTTTTCCAAAGCCAACCTTAAAGCTATACGATTATGTTTTTAACTGTGATGATCTTTTACCCAACTTACACTTTGTCTCGATGGTCATAAAAGTTCGTAATTGGCGAGCGAGCGTAGCGAGCGAGACACTTACAGGGGTAACACAATCGAAAATAGGGGATGTTTATTTGTATTTATGTTTGGACGTACATATGTCATTTTGTACTTTGACCCTCGCGTTTTTGTGTTAGTTATGTAGTCGACCCCGTCCCAACTTGCACTGAACAGAATCCTCCGGTTTATCGATCAGTACCCGTATCACCCTAGAAATTAACCACTCTTAGCTAAAGAATATCACAAAGAAAACTTTTAAATAACGTGTATTGTTTTGTTGTTGTTTTCCTTCAATTCAAGCAGTTGCAGAGAGTTGTTACTATGGCACTGAAATCCCTTTACCGTGTATGCGAAATTTAAAAACTGGACCTTATTTTTCAGTAGCTTCAGTGTTAGAAGTCAAAATCATTCATATAAAAATAGTATAGTCTTTAGGCTCGCTCGCCATTTGTGCTCAAGCACATCACTAGTAATAATGATGGTGATGCTTATAATAATAATAGCCTATAAAAACTACTGCATTTACACGGTTACTTCTATGTATTATATATTTTACAATTAGGATAATTTCATGATTTCAAATAATATAATAATAATAACAATAATAATAATAATAATAATAGTCAAACAAAACAAATAAATGAAATAATAAGGATTAGGTGGTGATTGCCAGGACAGAGGCACAGTGTCCTTGCTGCAGAGCTACTGAGAGATACTGGAAAAGATGGTCTCTAGCCTGTGGGTCTCATGTCTCCACCACTATGCGGTGTCAGAGCAGCATGACGTTGGTGCCTACCCTCACTCCGTCTACAGCTGAGTGCATGTCTGCCCAGTTCATCAACCTTGGCCGAGCAAAGCCTGCAGTGGTGTGGAGAACACACTGGCATTCCTAGTCGGAGGCCCACAGCAATGCGCACTGTGTTGTCATCCATGCGAACCCCATGGGAAGACACTGGCAGAACCCTCAACCATGCTCCTGATTCCTTGTCAGATACTGAAAGCAAGTGAGCACGTTCCTCATCATTGAGTGCATCGTCTCGTCCAGGAGATGTTGAGCCGTTGAAATAGTCCTTATGGAATCCCATGCTTTTTACTGTGAGTTGAGATAGAAGTTGTACAGTTAAAATTAGCATTATAAGAAAATCACAATATGATTTCTCTCTGAAGGAAGTAGCAATATAACTAGTCCCTCAACAGGTATTAATAATCTGAAGGCTCTGAAGTGTTGAACACCACCACAAAGCCAATACAGGTTCTTGGTAATACTTCCTTACTTATTAATTAGATTTACCAACTAATTCCTCATAATGACTGTTGATAGAGAAACCCAGGTTTTCAGGATAGCCAATACCAGACAAAAATCAGGGTTCTTATTTAGACCTGAGTGGGAGGTTGGTAGAGGGATCTACATATTTGGTAAAAGGTTTCTCTTAGCATGAGTTCTCCAATCTGATATAACCTAACAGGAGACTATTGTGTGTGTGTGTGTGTGTGTGTGCGCGTGTTAGTACATGTATGTACACTAGTGAGAGTGTGTGTTTGTGTGAGTGAGACATAGTGCGTGAGGTTGTGGTCACATGATAGCTGAGTGTTCTGATGAATTCACAAATTACCTATGTAGGTTTTATGTCAGCATGTAAATAAATGATGGTCCAATCCGTCAGTGATCAACAAATTATATGCATGTGTACACACACACACACACCTAGACACACATCATGTGCACACAAATTAAAGAGATTAAAACTATGTTCATATTGGTATCATTGTCATTGTAGAGTTTAGACCACACATTTAGAGTGGGCTTTATTTAGAATTTTAAGTGATTAGTAGATGATGTTTTTAAGACTGTTCTGTCCAATTTTAGGTATTGATGTCTATGAAGAAATTTACTGTTCACAGTTATCTACATATGCTATAGTATCTTCTACTAACATAAGTATTCGTCATTACATCAAGGAATCAAAAGCACAATGACTAATAGCCTCCTTATTCCAGAAGTTTCCTTACAAATTCTTGTTTGTTTGTTTTTGTAATTCAGTTCATTATGCATTAAAACTTCTCCACTATACACAGAACAGAACCAGTAATATTAATGTGGACTTGCCAAACAATTATAATTAACAAAATATTTTACTATTGAGTTAACTGGGAAAATTGATGGAGGTCACTCTACTAATTCACAATGAGATATGACACAAAAATAAGAGTCAGCATAGTGCGGCTGAGGAAAGATTTGCAAAAATGTGTAAAAAAATACAAACCTTCCAGTTATTCACAGACAAAACTAAACTGTTGGGCACAGCAAATAAACATATCCACATGTAAACGTTTTAAAAGTGTATATGCACAGATAAGTTAGACCATACAGCTAACTATTTACCTCACTTAAAAGTGAACCTCTGGTAAAGAAAAGAGTCAACATAGACCAACTAGGTGAATAATAAGGCACAAATATAGCTTGCCTCATTTCGCAGTCAAACTGACTGACAGAAGGAGTAAACAACACATGCTATCTGTTTCACCAAATATTCTGAAGGACCAGAGTGAGGTGGTTTAGTGAAGGACCAGGACAGATATGGTGAATAACCTTCCATTCCATAACACAATTCCGTTTGATTAAAAACAAAATCCCTTGGGAAAGTAAAGACAATCGTTCATATTTTAAAGCACGTAACTAGTAGGACACTGATTTATATGTAGCAAGTTTAACTAAAACTGGCAAAAAAGATGGAATGCACATGTAGAGGGGAGGGCAAGGGTCCCCACCATCCCAACCAAGTGTTTGAATAGAGACCAATGTACTAATATTGGCAATACAGTTTATAGGTTAACTGTATGCTAACTTATGCTCTTCACTCATAAATTAATATTCAAATCTTATAAAATCAACCTTTAGTAATATATACTTTCATGAGTTTTGACCTAAATATGTTTGGGCTCCTCCTTGTTGCTAGTGCTCGATTCTCTCCTGATCACGAAAAATAAAGGTAGTTCTTAGTCTAACATCCACGCAGTGGATGTGGTAAGTGTGTACACAAGATATTAAAACACACATTCTAAAGGGGAAGTAAACGGCACACACCAACTCAAGCATTTAAGGAAAGCTCATAAATTCCTAAAGTATTCCATAACCCACTGGTGCCTTACGTGCTCTCTACATAACTTACTAGACATCCCTATCCAGCCCTTCTACCTTAAAGTAGTGGTCCATTTAGGCAAGGTCTACATCTTTTCACCACAGTTAATTTGGTAAAGGATCAATTATACTTACGCTTAACTATTCGGTAAAGGGTCTGAAGTAAAAATAATCAAAGGTAAGGAAGGAGGTGTGGCTATATGTTCTGCGCATGGCCAAATTTAAAGTAAGAAGGAGCGGGAGGCGACCGGCTCTTCAGAGAGCCCGTTGTTGTTAGTAGTAACTACTATAATCTCTATAGCTGGGATGTTTAGGTATTAATGAAATTAGGAGATATAATATGGTAATAAAATGATTGTGTCTTGGGGAAATATTCTGGTAGTTCGTGGGTGCATAACAATGTAGTGGTATAGTTGGTCGTAACATACATAGATGTGTTTATTTTGGTCTTTGAGTATGTGGGTTCTATAGTGTCTGTGATATGTGTCCAGTTGGTAGCAGTTTCCAGAAAAGTATACTTTAGTACCGTTAAAAATGAATATTTTGTTGATAATAAGGACTTCAAAGTTGTCATCTTCTTTGCTGATGATTACAGCCGAATTTCTTTTATAAGTAGTCCCTTTAAGTTTTGCCCACTTGGTCCTAAAGAGAAAATGCACAGTTATGGCTCAATTGTGCAATAAGCTGCTATAGTTGTGGCTTACTCATAGGCATTGGTGGTTGATGTGATGATGTCTGGCACTTCGGAGGTTGTTACAGGTAGAGCTACATGTACATACATATTATAGTCAGATAGATTAGTAAGTCTGTATGTGGTGTGATAGTCCCACCTGGACCAGTAGTAATGCCGTTATCCTCGCAGTCTTGCTTGACACTTTGTGTGTAGCACACATACTGCTGGTAGCGCATGGCCAAAGAGTACGGCAGGTTAGTGTAATTTCCAAGGGTGTGGGTCAAGCTTTTGAAATATGAATGCTTGGCTTCGTACCTCATGGTCCAGTGATGAACAAGTGGACCAAATCTAAAGTAAAACAGAACTTTAAAACTAGTTTTTTTAATCAGGTAAACTGTGAGGAGATATTAAAACACCATATTATGTATACTACATAAGAGATTTAGGTTGTAAGTAAACATGATAGTAGCAGGCGGTTGCATCACTTCTTTTAGTCTATGTGACTTTACACTATTGGTCCTCGGGTAGCATACATCTCATGCGGATTTCCACCTATGATGTAATAGCATTCCAATATGTTTTATCATGCACTGGTGCATGTGAACGAGGGAGTACAGTTTGATGCAATCCTTGCTGTGCAACTAATAGAGCAAGTGCATGAATAGGCATGGCTACTGAACTTGTGGAGCATTGACTTCTCAGAGAGAAACTGGTAGGCTGCATCAACAGGAATTATCCTCATAGTGGGGTTATAATACATATATCATTGAGTAACTAAAATCAAATAGTTGCGGAGTATTTGTTTGTTGTACTGTAGTGTTCTGTAACAGTAGACTTACTTCAGTGTGAGGTGGGGCATATGTATCATGAAATGCATCTTGGGAATCACACTGTCACTGGGGTACAACTCCTTGAATTGAGTGTGATGCAAACATATTTTTTGAGACAAATAGCTGATGAGAACTTCTGTGGTTCTTGGGCTGAATAGGATGTCTACAATCCTCATCATAAGAAGATAATTTTCCCAATAGGGGTCTCCTTCTGGAACTAGATCCCCAATGACAATAGGAAGAATTCTTCCTAAAAGCCACATTTGGGCTGCTAAAAGTGAAGAATCATTGTTTATAAGTTAATGTTAAGTTGTATTGATGATTCGTATTCAAAGGTTGAGTCTATGACTCTCATGTACAAGGAATACCTGTTTGTCTGAGAGTGTGTCCATTGCTTGACAACGTAGTGGCATCTATTGGTGTGCACTTATCACTGGACTCCATGTGACCAAGCTCAGTGTTGATCAGCCTTGTGTTGAATAGATCTAGTTAAGTGTTATTAAATAGAAATATATATGTATATATTATATATATATATATTGTACTTACCAAGGTTAAAGTACTGCTTCACTTCTATCATTTTTTTAAGCATTATTTTTATTTCATATTGCAGTGCTCCTTCCAGGATGTCGTGCATGATGTCAGGGACTAATCCACCATCACAGACATGAAAATACCTTCCATGGAAAGAGAAGATAGTGAGTTAATCGATTGTATGTAGGTAATATTTCATACAGTACCTCAATTCATTGAGATGTGAGTTTCTCTTGATGCCATATTCCTTAGATGCATTTGCACTAAGCTCTATCTGCACACAATGTTGCTGGTGTGTAGTGGCATCTCTCAGGATAAAATCTCCTTCTCTGAACTGTGTATTGAAATATGTAATTTTCATCTGTTAGTGCATGTTATTAATGAATGAACGTGACAACTGCACACAGCAAGCAGCTGTTATTCACGTCATTCCTGTGCTCTTGGCAAAGGGTAGGGCAAAGGTGAGGGAGAAAGAGCAACTGTTCTCACATGCATTAAAAAAATTCTGAGGCTCATAAATTTGCCATATCTGTGCACATGACGCAATTAGGTGTAGAATAATTAGCTATGGACATCGCATTATTTACTTGTTTTGTGTTGTTTTATGTTTTTTTGTTTTTTTTTAAATAGCCTAGCTCATGCACAGCTGGAAAGTCTTGCCTACATAGAAAAGGAGTGATATCATACATAGCAATATCATGTGACTAAAGTTTGGTCAGAACCATGTAACTGGGAAAACAAGTTTTCTAGGCTAAACGAGGCTTTCCTTTCTGTAATGACAAGAGTTTCTTGTACATAAAGCCAATTAACATTTTATACTTCAAATAGGCCATTCTTGGTTTATTACCATTGTATGGATAGATCATTCCAGAAAATTCTAGTTGTTGTTGTTTTTTAAGATGGTTTTCAAGTTGTTATCTCTTTCCAATATTTATTCATGTACATATATTTTTTACTTCCTTTTGTGAAGAATTCAGAATTGTTATATGAGTGTATTTTTTCCAGATAAATTTAATCACTGGCATAATCTGTTCACACATGTGCTTTGCTTGCCTTAGTGTTGGCTGCATCTTGAGTTGCCATGCACTGTCTGCACATCCTGTATGCAGTACAGCTTTCTTTGAAGCCTCCAAGGGCCAGACTAGCCAAATTGTCAGCTGATATGGCACACAATGCTCCAAAATACAACTTTTCTTCACCTCTAATGATAAAGGTATGTCCTGTTTCCTGTTTGTAATAATAAACATCACTTTGCTTAAACTTCTGGCAAAGTACATGTCAATATCATACTTACTAATTCTTTCAAATCACGAATGATAGGTTTGAGAATAAGATCCATCCCATATTTCTTCAAATGTTTTTCTTTCAGTAGTGCTACTAGATGTATGGATGACAGCTTCGACCTTAGTGGTACATTTCCAAGAGTGAAGTAGAAAATGCCTAGAGTGAGATGGTACAAATGCCCATAATATAGAAGTGCGTTATTGTGGGGTCAAATTAAGGAAACCTTAATTTGAAGTACTGCAATATTCCAACACTTAACTAATTACAACACTTGTATTTAGGTTTACGGAGGTGACGTACTCAATTTGTGAACTTTGGCTTTCGAGCCAAGTGGATTACACACTTCAAGGTCGTCATAGTACAGAAATATCTGTAAAGAAGATGAAGCGGTGGAAAATAAGGGATGTTTTCTGAAGTGAGACCCATCCTTGTAGTCCACTAGCCATGTGCTGGCAGTAGCAGCTGCTTTATCAATCTGCAATTATATGCAAGTACTTGAAGCATGTAACTACATAGCCACATGTTCACAGCCACATTAGTTGAGCATCATTAATGGCCCCTCAGTTTGTGTGTGAAATCACTTGTATTACCTCATCAGTTCTTAAGGTGGCTGATTGCAAAAGGCATTGTAGTGTCTTCAACATTGGGATATATACCATTTCATGTTTTT
>WLWD01001433.1_pt1 | contig 18994 bp, 18 predicted proteins | sample 6712731 | NCBI WGS metagenome assembly WLWD01 (sample SAMN12718690, study PRJNA576275) | sponge metagenome | isolation source: marine sponge | host: Mycale hentscheli | place: New Zealand: South Island, Marlborough, Capsize Point | collected 2014-11-01
GTTATGGTGATGCTATTTACCACCCTCCAAATTCAACTGCTGCTTGTATCTGCCACAATTTCATGTCATCATAAAATTATATAATATTTATATTGTACATGTCGTTATAAAATTATGGTAATTGTCATTTTTTTTTGTATAATTTAAAAAAAGTTGAAATTTAACAAGTAGATATAAAATATAGTAAAATCATGAATAAAATGATATGAATGATTCAGTGTGAAGGACAAAGTAATACTGGAATGTGTGTGGCCATAGCTAAAGTGTAGGTGATGTGCTGGATTCTTCACATTACTGTTGAGTACTTCGTCACACCAAGAAATAAGAATAGAGTTTAAATACACGCTTAAGCACATAACAATCAGACTTACTTGAGGAGGCATTCAGCCTCGGTCCTGTGCTTCTTTCCTCTAAGCTTTGTAGCTCCAGATAACCCTCCGCAACCTTAAACCAGTTTTAGCGCACAACTAGAAGCTCGTACAAACTATAAACTACGAGTGATTAGTTATAACTGGGCATATATTGAATACAGCCGCGGAAGAAACAGCTCTAGCTTCTTTTTCATTTCAAGAAGTAAACTTACGGTAATAATGCGCACCTTGGACCAGCCCCGTTTTTACTGTGGGCGTCGACGTTTTCGCGCGTTTGAGCTACTACTGTCATGTGACCTTAATTGGTCTCCGGTTTCGTCAAGTGCATTCCTCTTTTGCCACATTTGTGGTCGCGCCAAATGGTATAGCTATATGATGCCTACAATAGAGGTTATGCAGGAAGTGACGTAAAGTGACGTTTACTTAGCAACAGTTGCTACGTCGCCATTTTGAGTGGCAAAACGTTGAGTGGCGTGCGGCGTATTCTAGGCTAATTGTGTCTTCACCTGGCTTTTCTGCTTATTATTTCTCGTTGGACGAAGCTTAAATGCGGTACAGGGAAAGTTATCTAAGCTGGAAGCCTGAAGACCCTTACCTCAAGGATTTATTGAAGATCCTTGGGATAAATATGGCCTGAAGTATCCAGATATATTTTGGTACCTCATTGAATAGACTAGTAAGTATACTGGTGAAACGTTGAAAGCTTATAAAAGTCTTGATTCCTACATGTATTTTATTAATGGTTAGGTAGCTAACGTTAAGGATGTAGCAGTATCAGGTTCTGATTTCCACTTAATAATTGGTTCAGTGCGTCACTCACAAAGGCTTACAGTACCTCCAGCAACTCCTTTGTTCAATGAACTATTTGGATGAACCCTTCATAACAATTGCATTTATTAAACCAATTGAACTGATCGAGACGGAGCTTCTACCTGACCTTGTTGATAAATGGTTCACCAAGAAGCAACGGTTATTTCAGCACATCTGTCTTCTAGCTTTTCTTCTGATATTGTGACCATGGAAGGTCCCGTTAGATTATGGTGCTACCGCAGGAAAGCAGAGTCTGGAAAGATGATCTGCTGTGATAATAGTAACTGCCCAACGAAATGGTTTCATACGACTGAAGTGCCTGAAGATGAAATGGATTCCCAAAGGAAAGTGGCTATGTCCATCCCGTCATCGCATGGGGAAAAAAGTTGAAGTCTAAGTAAACTCTGTTATTGTACAGTTCATTAGCTATGTTTTTGGAATAATTTTTCCCCCAGCCAAATATTATAAATTCACATTTCATTATTTAGCATTGTAACAACAAAAAATTGGGAATGGTTTTAATTAAGGTGAAACAACTGATGGACATAAATTACCTAGTGCACAACTTATAATGACTAGCTATTTTATCTGTTGGACTAGTATACATTCTTTTTCACTGGTCATAATAAAGTTGATTGGTGTTGTTGATTCAAATATAATGTACTATTGACAAAGTAGGCCTATGACTCGTTCAACATGAATTAAACTCTTGACAGTTGAGAGAAAAATCTACTTCACTTTTTGTCAGCTGTGGTTTTTCACCAGTAAATGGTGGAAGCTTGACACAGTAGAGACCAGCACTTTCATGAATATTAAAACCTCTATCTGCTAAAACAAGTTCACTTGGAAATCTTCATATCTTCTTTATCTACTCCATTATTTTTATCTTCTTTATCTGCTTCATTATCCCTGTGTGTGGTTCACAGTAACTTCACCATTTCCATTATCACAGAGCTGTACCTGGCTTTTGGCAGCTTCTAATCTTGCTGTGTCTTCTCTTCTTCTTTTATTCACTTCAGCACCCCTTTTAAACCGATGCCATCGATAGCTTTCCGTTTTAGAGGGCTTGTAATGTGTGCAAACACTTACGATACGACAGTAGACTAGGGATAGTTACATTAACATCCTGAATGATCGCTACATAGCCAAGTGTACACATTAGGTATCGGGTCTTTCCAGCCTACAACCGCTATCCATCTAACACCAGAAGAGAAGACACAGTAAGATTAGAAGCTGCCAAAAGCCAGGTACAGCTCTATGGTGAAGAATAAGCAGAAAAGCCAGGTGAAGACACAATTAGCCTAGAATACGCCGCACGCCACTCAACGTTTTGCCACTCAAAATGGCGACGTAGCAACTGTTGCTAAAAGTAAACGTCACTTTACGTCACTTCCTGCATAACCTCTATAGAGCTAACTGTTCACACCTTTGGTGTTTAATTTTACTTCTTTATATATTTATGTCTCTCAGTATGAATATCTTATTATTAGCTAAGTTAGTGGATTGAAACTTGCATTATGTTCCGACAACTCTGTAAGTGCAACAAAAAAATTTCGAAGGGTGCCACGTTGTGCCCGGTTTTCCTGTAGACGGTCATATATTTCTTACTAATAGTAACATAACATTCTGAGCAGGATGTCTTTGGCTACCTGCAGAAATAAAATATCTAGGAGATGGGAGGATTGAAGGTTGGATTTGGAATGCAAGAGTTGCCAGATATATAAACGCAAGTGAGTTTACAGTCCAATTAATAACTGAGCTGATTTATTAAGAACAAATAATAATAGCTATACTTTGAAGGTAAAACCTTTTAAACCTGCAAAACTATATACAGCCATAATTGCTTATATTGATTAATTATATTTATTAAAATGTACACCATTAGAAAACTTCAATCAAATGAAACACAAATGATGCAAACCCTCAGCGACTACATGATGCTATTACAAAATCTGAAATTATTTCTAAGGTTGAAAGAATTATTTATTTGCTGTTCCTAATGAGGTATCAATTTGACTTGAGCAATAAAAATGGTATGTTTTTATAAGAGGAAAAGATAAACATGCTCTAGTTTGGTGTAAATTGGTTGAACTAGTACCTAGCAAAACACATACTAATTTACTCCTTTTTATTTTATTTTCTTGAAATGCAAATTTTGAATTTTTTATTGTGTTGAATATCACATATCTCAATTCTAGTTTTGGTTATGTGAATACATGTATATAGATTACAATTTTAGTTTTAATTTTTAGTTACAGTAGATTTAACCCTTTCACAGTCAATGGTGTAGGAGAGAAGACATCTCCTACATGAAGAAGAGTGTACCGGTAGTTGCGCACGGACGTGAAGCTCCCTCTTGCGCGGCCACGACCCGGAAACACCTACGCTCAGTTGACGAGCTGGAACCTGCTACGTGGCAGAGAAACTATTTATAAATAGAACTTGATCGTTCGCGTTAGATCGCCTCGGACGTGAATCATTTTCATTGGTTGTTTCATTTCTATGGGTGTGGCTAGTGAACTCTTATATATTCAGATGTACGCATGCTTCACCTTGTCTTTTGTCTTATACATTACTTTCGAGTGTGTTTTGCTCCATTAGTCTTTTAATTTTATTTAAATCTAATCTTAACTAAGGTTAAGAGCTGGTACGCCAGCAGGGCAAAGGGACATTAGAACTGGTGGCAGCGACATTATAAGCAGCCTACTGATAGAGTGTGGTATCTACGGAGTAAACTCCCACAAAATTGGCGGCAGCGGTGGGATTCCTCTAAAGCTACGTCCACGGAACTTCAGCCTAGGAGTGGATCATCCCATTACATCGGGAACTTTGTGTAGTATTTTTTTTTTTGGTGAACTTTGTGTGTTTCAATTTTTTTTGAAGCAGCAGAGAGAGAAGCTGAGAGGAGGCAAGAGAGAGAAAAGGAGGCTATGACTAAAGATATTATGAGTGGATTGAGTATAACGATGGAAGTGATTTAGGGAAGTTTTTGAGTAAGTTTGAGGGATGTATGGTCGAATGTGAAGTGAGTGAGGAAAAATGGGTTTCAAAGTTATATCCCAAGCTGACTGAAACATTGTGTAGTAGAGTCAGTGATTTGAAAGAGAAGAGAGCCAAATACCAAGAAGTGCTTAGATCGGTAGGAGAATGTACGTCTAGCTATAGGAATCGTTTGTTTTCCCAAGTCAGTGATACCTTTGCTTGCATGAAGGCAGATGAAATAGTGGAACATTGGGAGAGAATCGTGAGAGGTCTGTGTCAGAAGTGCAAGACGATGGAGAATTTGGCATTTGAAATAATAAAGGCAGGTGTTAAACACTATATACCCAGTGAAGGAAGAATGTTCTTAGAGGGTAGAAAAGTAGACAATCGAGAAGATCTTGTTACTAGTCTGCAAGATTGGTGTAGTGGAAGAGTGCCGGGGAAATATTAATAAGCCCATTAATTACAACACCAATCAACCTAGGAAGAAGGTGTCGAATGGTGTTGGTGGTGGTAACGAATGAGGCATGAATTGCTTTTCGTGTGGCAAATTTGGCCACAAAGCAGCTGATTGTAGGTGGAGAACCAACAAGAACCCAGAAGTGAGTGGGGCTGCCAGTATGAATGCAAGCAACAGTGGAGCTAGTTCGGGTACGGGAAATGAGAAGCAGATTAAGTGTTATTCTTGTGGCAAGCTTGGCCATAAGAGTCCCAGTTGTCCCGATAAAGTGGCTAAGGCTATCAAGAAGGAACCCACCAGAGTGCGCGCTTGTTCCACAAACCCCAAGACCCTTAACAAGAAAAAAAATGTAGTAAAAGGGAAGGTACAGGGCATGAACTATGATACATGATTCGGGAGCAGATGTGGGCATGGTGCCTAAATCCTTTGTCCCATCTGGTTGTCTTCGAGACGAGTGGGTTGGTGTATCTGGTGTGTGTCCGGGTGAGAGGCAAGAGTGCTGACTGTGTATTTGACATTGAAGGTAGAGAGTTTGTCAGACGTGTTGTTGTTGATGACTGTGATCAAATGGGGAAATTGTGTATTCTCCCCTGGGATACATTGCAGGAGGAAAAGAGCCTTTTCCTTTTGAAGGTCCTACGCAGTCAAAATATTAGTGTTTTGACTAGGAGTCGAGCACAGGCAGTGGGTTTGGAAGTTAATGACCCTGCTGCAAAGATTGACCCTATGGCTAATAGTAGTGAAGTTAGCAGGGGTGTGGCAGATAACAGTACATGTGTTACCAGAGGTGTTCATGTAGAAACTGCAGGTTCTGAGCTAGACCAAGGTCAAGTGGTTGTGTCCACAGGTGAAGTGCCAGCAGCGGAAATTGAAGCCGAAACCACTGCATATACGGAGCAAGTGGCAGACACAAACAGCAGACCCTTTGGATGTTGCCCATGGTGAGAGTGAGGAGGTATCTATGTGTGTTGGAACGGATGTGAATAATACTAAGAGTAGCCTTGAGCTAGGGGCGTGGGAGGACTTAGTACCGGTTAGTCCGGGAAACGATTGGGAGAGGTTTAAGGATGAGGTGCTGAAAGATGAGGGATTAAAAGTGTGGAGAGAATTGGGAACTCGTGGTGAGAGGTTTTAAATGGAGAAGAGGATTGCTAGTTGTGAGCAAATTCGTAGGCTGGGAGGAATTTAGGGATTTAGTTGTTGTGGCGGAAGGAAGAAGGAAGCTGATTATGGAGTTGTCCCATGAGAAGGGTGGACACCTGGGGTGGGGAAAAGTGTTAGGGCATTATCGGAAAATACTTTATGTGGCCGGGCATGACCAAGGACGTGTTTGATCACTGTAGATCTTGCCCCATTTGCCAAGGCAAAAGCAAGTACAAACCCCCCAAAGCTCCAGCTGTAGGCAGGCCAATATTATCTGAACCTTTCGAGCAAGTTGCCATTGATCTGGTAGGCCCTCGCGATCCGATCCTAAATTTGGTCTCAAAGTACGCAGGATGAAAAGCTTTAACAATGCTCTAAATAGGCTAATTTTGTGTTGTTGGTAACTAAGGGAAAAAGAGAAAAGTAAATTTGAATTTTTAAATTGACCGCACACATTGACCGCAGAAGAGAGAATGGATGCTGACAAAGTTATTCAGCGCTTATTTGACGATGATTTCGGTCTTTCTGAGAATGAAACTAGCGACGAGGAGGGTGAAGGAATATTTGCTTATGCTGGGCAGCAACATTTGGACACCGATGAGCTAGCAACTCTGAGTAGTGGAGTGGAAGTTCAGCCTAGTAGCACTACTGGAGCCAACTTATGTTTCAGGTAAATGTAGAGTAGTACAATAAACGTAGTAGCTATATAAAATATAGTCAAACAATACTTTTTAGGTGTTATAGTAAGTAACATGCAAAATAGCTGGTTGCAAGTCAATATAATAATCAATAAAAAAAATATTGTATATAGAGAGGGAGAATGCACATGAATAAATTGAACAGGAATCTATTGTAACTTTACACAGACTGAGTCAATTGACATGGATGATCAAGCAAGTCAAGGGAATTTCCATCTTCCCTCATCCATGGAAGACTTCAGTCCTTCATCTACTATAGATGTCACTTCTCAAGGGTCAGGAGCAGAATCGGACATTTCTCAACAGTGTGTTAGTGGAAATAGGTGGCATGTACAAGGAGGGAGAGGGAGAGGTAGGCGAGTAACAGTAAGAGCAAGGCCTAGCAGGGGAGGAAGAGGAATAAGGGGAAGGAGGTGTGTTAGTACAAGGCTTAGTAGTAGAAAGGAAGACAATCAATTTGGGTAGAAGTAGTAGCAGTACTACTTGAGCTAGCAAAACAGCTCATTGGTAGCTTCTCTACAAGATGTCATAGTGCTGGTCGTCCACGATCTGTTGAGCATCTTCAACTAGATAGACTGAATGTAAATTTAGGTCACTGACCTAAGCATGCAGATAGAAAGGGGAATTGTGCAGTCAGTTATCATAAGAAAAAATAAGCTTGCTGCTGTTGGGAATCACCATGAGTCTCGTGTTTAATGTGAGTACTACAAAGCGCATTTATGTGTATCATCTGAAAGAACTGTTTCAAAAAGTATCACACCCTTGTAGACTTAACTTCATGAAACTAACTTCCCATATTTTTGAAATCTTTATTTTATAATGACTCGTGCACAATATTTATGCACAATTTTCAGTTATTCATTTTTTGTACTTCATGGTTATTCATGCTCTATATTTTATAAACACATATCGTCTCAAATTCACATCAACATTACTGATTACTGGTCTATTATAGAAATAACTAGCAAGTATCCGGCCACATAGTGGTGGGATACTTGCAAAGTAAGAATGCAAAGTAAGAATGCAAAGTAAGAATGCAAAGTAAGAATGCAGTAGCACAAGTTATCCTGCTCAGTTATCATTCTCTACCATTGGTTAAGGCTGCTCTCTTTTTTTCTGAACTATCTGAGCTTTTCTTCTATCCCACCACTCCTATCTTCAGCTCTTCTTTTTGAGTCATGGCTCCCCCTTTTCCTTTGTCTATCTCTCCTGCATTTCTGTCCGACTTTGAGAAACTTTTGTCTTCTATTTCGCACTTTAGCCTTTCTTTTGAAAACTAACCCCCACCTTTACTCGTCTATTTCACCTGCTTTTTAGTTATAATTAATCACTCGCCTTTTTGCCTTCTCTTCCCTTCCATTTTAAACCTACACCGCCTTACCTCGCCGATTCCATCCGCTTTTCAGTTACAATTAATCTCCTTTTACCTTCTCTTCCGTACTTTCGCCTTCCTTTTTTATACCCACGCCGCCTTTTATCGTCTCTATTGCACCCTCTTGTTAGAAATAACCGGCACGTTCTACAGAATGTGATGACACTTTACCTACGGTAAAAAGACAATGCTTTACCAAACCATACCAAGCTCATGAATAATATACACACCATCGTCGGTCGTCGTCGTCGTCGTCATTACTAATGTTTGGGTCTACACCAAACACACGCTTGTTCATTCTTAATTACTTATTATTTCATTCATTTCCTGTTATGCATTATTTTGTGCATATTTTCTGAGCATGCTCAGTCTATCACTTTGACACATGGTTTAGAGGCCTGGGACCTCTTTTCCCAGTTGTTCTGATGATTGATTCTTGACTATTCTGAAGTTGAGTTGATGAACTGAGTCTAGCTTAGCTAGTTTAGACTGTGCACATTGACAGGTGTGCATGTTGCTCATTCTGAGCTGGTCCTTCCAATTTGTTACTCCTGGGCATGTGGATTTACAACCCACATTCAACTGACACACAAGCGTATTATTATAGTATTATAGAGTCTTTTTCTCTGGCATCCATTTCCATAACTTCACACTTAGGATCATTGACATTTACCTGACCCCATCGTACCTGTGTAGTTTTGTATCATGATCCTCCCTCGTGGTGGCAGCACTGCGCTGGTTTGATACATTATGGCTGGATAGGCCGTCACCAGTCAGTCATGCTATGTGTAATGGCAACATGGTATTAATTATTCTTATTAAATTAACAGACAGAGAATGCAGAAAAGAAGAAAAGCTAATTAGAGAAGATGATTGTATTAGAACTGAGAAACTGTTCCAGCAAAAGAAGGAGTGACTCACTCTGGTGAAAGAGTTTCGGGAGAAACAAATTGAACTTCTAAAATTACAGTTAGCCCAAACCACGATGCAGCACGAAGAGAAGGAAGCAGCTCTGAAGAAGGATGCAGGGGGGAAAAAGCAGCCCTGGAAGCAACCAATCGTATTGAAGTAGCATGAGCAGAAAAATCCATTCAGCAAATGACTCCAAATGAAAATATCTTCTCTGCCATTACAAGGTTCGAACAATATTTAAGTGAGAATGGGATACCTAAATTTAAGTGGTATGGTTTGCTGCCTTATTTATTAGTTGGTAGGCATTTGGATAATTACAGAGCACATAGCAAATCCTGTATTGGTGACTTTGACGCAATGAAAACACACCTTATTCAGTCAGGTGGTTTCAATCTTACTGATTGCTGGAACACAGTTACCCATAAGTTTAGGCCTAATGGTACTCTTAGTGTTGACCAATGGATCCAGCAGCAAGCCTATAAGGTGTATGTGTTGTTCAAGACTTGTTCAGAGGCGGATAAAATTGATGAAGAAACACTTTATGACTTGTTCTGCTGTCTTACAACCCATATTGCTATTGCCACTTTACACCCTGAAGGGCATGCATTTGTCATGAACAGAACTGAGTGTGACATGGCTTCTAGAATCCGTGCATTTAATGAATATGCTAGAAATCCCAATTTGGACAAGTGTTTTCTTGCTAATCACCATTCAGACTATTATTATATGGTTCATGTCACACAAACCAGTCTTCTTATCGCTATGATTCTAAACCATCTTCAGAGCATAATTCTTGCAGTTATACTGACACTTATAAGCCTAGTACAAGTCAATCTTTCAAACAAGAACCAATTTACTACAAGTGCAAGGAACCAGGACACATAGCTCCTCATTGTCATAACCAATGTCACTCTAGGACAAGAGTCAGTAGTAAGTCAGCCTCAGCAACTATACGACCACCTAATGATGATAAAGAGGGTGATGATAAATGAGTAAATCGTGCGTATAGTGATTCAGAAGATTCACCAACAAACTCTTCTCCATCTTTGCTCAATAGAAATAATGGCAAACCACTGGTTATCAGTGTGTCACTGAAGGGTTTGGTTCATGACTTAGAGTGCACTTTTGAATTGGATTCTGGTGCAGCAATTTCACTTGCTTCGCCCGATTTTTTGAAGCCGAGTGATGTAACAGTTTCATACTCAATGATCAAGGGCATAGATAACAACAGTGTCAATGTTCCTTGCTATATGCTACCAATCCGCATACATGGGGTGAATGGTGATTGTGTTTTTGCCATTTATGAGGGCTTACCAGCTAAATATGTTTTGTTAGGAAGAGATTTGGGTGGTTCATTGTTCAACCAGCTGATGTCTAGTGCTCAGTCTATACCCATGCCTATATAAGGCTGACCAGAGCCCAAAAACGAGCATTAGAGCTTGAGGATAGAGAACGAACTGATCAACAACTAGCAGATGGAGCCCAACCAGTTGCCTTAGGTTCCTCCACCTCGGTTCATGCTAACTCTCCTACAAATAGTAGTGTAAATAGTCAATCTGATTTAGATCTTACTGATATTAACGACTCAATTTCTAACCTAGAGTATAATTCTAATACTCCTACTCCTGATTTAGTTGATGAGCTTATTTCTGACCACTCTTTTCAATCTGATACTGATTCTTCTGTTGATACTAATGACAAGCATACATCCAGTGATTTTCCCTTAGTTAATTTTCCTGAATCTCTTGAACTGAACATTGCTGATACTAAGCTAGTTCTACCCCTGTTGACAGCTTGCCATCTGATAATCCACTGTTTGCTTTGCCCACCTTCGAGTTTACTGGTCTATCCAGAGAAAAGTTGATTTCATTACAGCATTTAGACAGTTCTCTTGATGCTATCAGAGCAAAGGCAAATGATCCTAATTCAAGATATTTATTTTCTGATGGAGTTCTAATGTCTTTCAATACTAACCATGGTGTTCGTACTCGTGTTGTTGTTCTACTGAACCTCTTCGAAATCTTGTGTTACGACTGGCCCATTCAAACTCTGGACACTTCGGTGTTGGAACGACTCGAAGCATTATATCTAAAGCATTTACATGGCCCAATGTTTCTGCAGACGTGCAAACCTTTGTCAATTCCTGTGAAAAATGCCAGATGTATAGTAGAAGTAACCCACCACAAGCTCGAGCTCCTCTCTCTGAATTAGAAGTAATCACAGAAAGATTTGAGAGACTAGCCTTGGATGTTATAGGACCATTGGAGAGGTCAAAGAGTGGGTATGCATATATTTTAACTGGCATGGACCTGGCCACATCTTACCCATTTGCCTTTCCCATGAAGAGCTGCACAGCTATTGAAACAGCTGAGAATTGTGGTGACAATAATTGCGGACTTCGGTATTCCTCATAGTATTTTGACTGACTAAGGTAGTAACTTCCTTTCGCGAGTGTTTTGTGAATTTGCTCAAAAGTTTGGCATAGACAAAATTAAAATGTCGCCTTGTAGACCACAGACCAATGGCAAATTGGAAAGATTTCATGCCACATTGAAGTCAGCGATCAGGAAATGTGTGCCCTCAAAACGGGGAAGTACTGATACTGGTCAATGATTCCATGTTCCAGTAATGAATCTAACTCTTTCATGTACATTCATTGGTAAGGTGTAGCTGGGAGTCCAAAGTACATCAGACTTCAAGTCAATGGGGTGTGAAACACATCCAAAGTGTTGCCTAGTGAAGTAGAAAAAGCTGAGGTTAGCTTGGTATCCTCACTGCTTGCCAGTCCTTGTTTTACTGTAAATTTACTGCAGTCCAGCTATTGCTGTGCGAAGAAAGATGGTACAGTCCACATAGTTATAGACTATCGCAAGCTTAACGCCATAACAAAGCCCATCCCATTGTGAGAGGAGCCCCACCTCAACTTTCTCCTCCCACATGAACTTTTGTCACACATGAACAATAACCTTTGTCATTTTTCTTACATATTTGATCTCGTACTTTTTGGTTTTGTGTTATCACTCACTACTTGTAGTATTCGCTCAGAACATTTAATTCACCTTCAGTCATTCACACACAGCACTTGACACTTCATTAATTAAAGTTAGATTTAAAACTCTAACAAGTTGTGAAGGAAACTTGCTGGACTGACTCTGGTGGCAGTACACTCTACCGACAGGAAGACCCAGGACCACCCAAGCCTCTGTAGCTTTCACCACACCATTTTTAATGCCTACAATTGAGGAAATACTTGCAAAATTAGGCAATGCCAAGTTTTTGTCTAAAATTGATCTAGAAAAAGGATTTCACCAGATTCCTATGTGCCCAGAGGCTAAACACCTGACAACCTTTTCCTGCAAATTTGGGAAGTTTCAATATTGTCGCATGCCTTTCGGCCTCAAAAGTGCCCCAGCAACATTCCAACTATTGATGCAGTCCCTCCTGTCAAATGACTGTGAATTTTCTGAAGCCCCCCCCCCCCCTCCCCCAGTATGTCTGAGCCCCTCTGGGACTTAGAAGCCCCCTCTAGGACTTAGAAGCCACACCCACCTAACCACACCTCCCTGGATGCCACAAGAATGAAGACAAAGAACATTGAACTTTCATCCACTCACTTTAGCATTCACGCATTCATTTATTCAATACTTAAACACCCTTTACCTACTTCCGGTTATCTAAACCCATCGACTTCTTTGTAATGTTCATTCCATTTAAGTGCTGTACTTGTATGTATGTGTGGAAGATTATGAGTATTAGCGGCTAAATAGTTTTTCCTGGTCCTTCGATTGCTGCTCGAAGTCTGACTAGAACACTAACTGAACTAAGTAGCAGGACAGAGATCTCTACTGGCGAGGAAGCAGAGATCTTACACTCGAACTGATAGCTAGGAGAGAGAAAAGACAGCTTTGACACTACATTACAAGAGTATATGAAGGGAGTGTGACTAGAACCAAAGTATACAGTGGGTTTGTATGAGGTAAGTTTAGAATGGAATGTATGGGAAAGAACAAGATGGTGAATGTCTAAGTGTATAATTGAATGATGCTTGGGAGTGTATTGGAGTTTCTATAGGTGATAATGGATGAGGGTTTGTGTAATGTAGAAGTCATAGATGGGGGAGGGGCTCATTAACTTCTTGGCTGTGGCTGTGTGAAGGTCTAGGACCTGAACACAAACCACATCCAATTTGGGGAATAAGATCTTAGGAAGCAGGAGGCAAATAAATAGGGCAAACTTTAAGTCCAACCTAGAAAAACCTCGATGACATTTGGACACTTTAAACATTTAAAAAAATATTTATAACCACAGCAGTCTCCCTTTAATTGAAACAACACTAACAGCCAATTTTTAAATTATAATTTTGTGCTTCGAAGTCTGAAGATGTGTCTATTTTTCTCACTACACTAAAACGATCTACAGGATTACAACAAGTAGTCAATAGGGATATCTTTTGCATACATAGCTAAAATGAAACTACATAAGCATATCATTGAATACTCACCTAATTCACCTCGCCAACCCCCCAAAATAAAAGGAAATATTATAGAATTTATCTTGTAGATATTATTAAATGTACCTCTATCAACATTCAAAATATGAACCAACTTAGATGAAGGGCCATTCATTCCAGACAATGAAAGTGAGACCTCAGAATATTCTGCAATGACATTCAATCTCTGTGAGATAATCTGTGATATTCTACGATTGTGCAATATAGTCACATTAACACACATTCTGGAAGATCTGAAGTTTAATTCAAATGTTTCCCGGACATCAACATAATCTACGTTAGCTAAAAGGAAATTAAAATGCAATCTGTTAGATTTAATACAATAAAACTATTTTACGAACTAATCAATTTGTTATATCACCATAGAGAGTTCGACTGACCCCTGAAGAGGACTTCAGCAAGAATTCGAGGATAAATTATGTATTATTTTACATGTATACATAATAAATATGAATCTTTAGAACTAACTGCTTCTAAAATTATCATCAGTGAAAAGATGCTGAAATTATTGCTGAAGTATGTATGTCTGAATATTACTGCAAATTATGCAATCAAAATATCATGCCTTCTCTAATAGACACTTTTTAATAATAAATCACTCAAGCTCTATTTTTTTTTTATAGACATCAATACCAATACTTACGCATGGCATTAATTGGAGTAGTATATATAGTGACTGTAGCTCTATCTTCTCTTGATTTATTTCTAATGGAAACACATGCTTCAAGGACACCTGCATTCTCTAGAACTCGTGTCTTATCGTTCAGTTCAAAATTTAAAGAACCTAGTTGTATTAATACCGATGGAACTGTACTGAAATTAGAAAATGATGAAGGAGTTTGTACAAATAATGGAGGCTGTCCTATTAATCTCCAACTAGGGCAAAAATGTGGTGGAAAGTTTGATTATTTAGGTACTTGTATGCCACAAAGCCGATGTTATGTTAAAGTGGGAAAGAAGAATGGAGTATGTGCAAAATATGGTATGCTAAATTGTTTTATTACCAAGTAACACTTAAACAGTTGATAGGTCTGAACTAATATTACACTATTTAAAATATGGAATCTTAAATTTAAATCATTTTAATTGTTTTCGATTTGTTTCATCATAATAATAGATTTCAGTTTACATGCCCGCCACTATTTGGCTGATCTATATTAGTGTATAATCTGTGAGTAACATGACTCTTTCTATCTGACTCGGCCTGTGGCATGCTCTCTCTTTATAGAATGCCCTGGTAGCACAATTTTTAATTATATTTTTACCAATACACCATGACAAGCCTCTCCCTTAATTTTCACACAGGTCTTGCAACGAGAGCAAGGTTCATTCACAATACCCCTACTTCCACAGATCACTCTAATCTTCTCATCTGAATGCTGACACCTTTGATTTGGGCAGCACAAACGTCCACCTGGCAACAAGAAATAAGCACTGTTGACAAGGTTTCCTGGTTGCCTTGCTCCAGGAACGTCTGAACACTCAGCGGTGTCACTTTTTGGCACAATTGTGAAAATTATCACAACTGATAACCCAAAAAGTTGTAGCAATGCATAGCAAGATATCTAAAGTAAGGAAAGAAATATAAAATATACAACATTTCTACTTTATTGTGTATGTTTTTTCCCTTTTTACCCAGCTAGTCAGAGAATTCGCACTCCATGGAGTAACTGGACAATTCCATCTTTATAAATGACTTTATTAAGAAAATATAACTGATCTCCTCTTCATGGCTCACTTGTTGCTTGATTGTCAATTATTTACAACACCTCTTAGTTTAGGCTGAGGACGGGAGCTGCAGGGGCAAGAGCTGCCACCACAAAGTTATACTGAACCCTTACAAAATTTTTCATATTTATAATAATATGAGGTTGCAATGGGACAGCCTTCAAAAAAATAAATTTATACCTCTTGCTGTAATTGTGGCATCAACATAATTCACAATTGCTCAGATTATACTTTACAGTTATGGTTTTACGAACTATGCCAGCATAGTTTTGAGCATAATCAGTGCCCTTAGCATAGGAGCATAATGCTAGTATAATAATAGAATAATGCAAGTACATTATATATACTCAAATTTATAGGCTTGCTATTAGATTATCTGATGACTGTACCAATGTCCAGTAAATAATTAACCCTTTCCAGACTGAATTATTATGGGGACAAGAAATGCAGGATTTTAAGCTGTTCACTTAAATCCTGAATAACTCAAAAAACGTTATTTTTTTAAAACTGCAATGTATATATAATATGAAACTACTTTAGTTTTGCTTTCAGATTCTCTAATCCCAGGTTGACATGGAAGCAAGATTCTGCTGATTAATTTAAATGAACTATAGGATCGTGGGTTTATGGAACAATATGGTTACTCTTGTTATACATACATAATTTCATAATTGTTCTATTTTGTAACAATATCAGTAGCACAATTAGATACATACTTATTATCAGAAATTCTATAGATTATTTATGGTATTTTAGCTACATAATTATACATATGGATATAATCAGCTCAGTTTGATGCATAAAAATAGCTCAGACAGTCCAATCACCACCGTCACTTTTTAAGTAAAGAATTGGCATGGGGTTTTACCGTTGGTCTGAGCTCACTTTTGGTCGTATTTTCCAAGCTTTATAACTCTCCAGCACGTCATTCTGCACCAATATGCGCTTTTAACCACTAGCAAAGTTTCCTAATGAAGTGTAAGTATTTTGAATAGCCTTTACAGGGCTACCGTGGATTGCATACAAACATTTTTATTATTGATATTTATCAACGCAGAGAAAAAATACTTGCCTACACATTTAATCGTTAAAACTCAGTTCCCAGCATGCTAGCTCCATTTAATGAAAGCAACAGCAGCAACAGTATTTTATTGTTAAATATACCAAATTAGAGTTGTTCTCAATAAACTGCATGTTGTACACACCATAGATGACCCTAGTCTGGCGTCGCAGACCCACGAGCGCGCGTAGCGCGCGAGAGGGTCTGGTGTCAGCCCTATACACCAACTTGTACTCCACAGCAGGATTCTTGCGTGGCCAATGAAATGATTCAACGTCATATGTAGCTTACGTAATCGATCATACGCGCGTGCTATGAAAATTTGCCATTTGGCGAGCTAAAAATTTTAATCTGCAAGCAACATGAACAAGAAACAACTGGATGAAGTTACTTCAGCAGCTGTCGATGCTGCAAAATCTCTAGGGCATTCAATCAAGAAGGAGCAGCTTGAAGTGATAGTGAAGTTTGTTTTGGGAAGAGATGTTTTTGCTGTCTTGCCGACTGGGTATGGCAAAAGCCTTTGTTACCAATGCTTGCCAAGAGTGTACAACCACTTGGGCCACACTGCTATTATTATTGTCATTTCACCACTGATAGCCATCATGAAGGACCAGGTAACTGCTAACAGTTCTTCTAGCTAACATATCTGCTAGCTGGCCATGTAATATTATGAAATAGGTGAAAAGGTTTAATTCCCAAGGCATTTCTGCTGCTCTCATGTCAGGAGCTGAGGAGAATATTGAGGTCAAAAAAGGAGTTCGTGAAGGGAATTATGATGTTGTCTTTTTCACCCCTGAATTACTGATTGGCAGCAAGAGATGGAGAAGTGTCCTCACAAGTGAAATGTACACACAGCGATTGAAAGGCCTAGTTATAGATGAAGCTCATTGTGTAAGCAAATGGTCAGTATGCTATATTACTCTTATCTAATTTTAAAGATTGCTATGGTTTTAGGGGTGATACTTTTCGTAGAGTACTCAGTCGAGTAGGGGAAGTGCGGAGCTTGTTACCCAAGGGTGTGTGTGTAATGGCACTTACAGCTACAGCCACAAAACAAGTAAGGCAAGCAGTAATCCGTACTCTTGGGATGAAAACTCCCCACATTATTGCCTACTCTCCCTGCAAGAAAAACATCATGTATGCTGTGAGTACCTTTAGTAGCCTTGAGCAATCATTTGAACCTTTTATCACTCGGCTACGAAATGACCGGACAGAATTTCCAAGAATGATTATATATGCAAGGTCGTTTGACATGTGTTCAAACATCTATCTGTACTTCAAGAATGAGTTGGGTGAAGATTTTACTGAGCCCTCAGATGCACCTGATCTGTCACGATTTCGTCTGGTAGATATGTACACAAGTATAATAGAAAAGGAGCACAAAGATGGCATACTTGATTTATTCACAAAGGGAAGTCACCTGAGAGTAGTTATTGCCACAATAGCTTTTGGTATGGGGGTGGATCTACCTGATGTGCGCCAAGTGGTTCATGTTGGCACTCCAGATGACATTGAGTCCTATATTCAGGAAACTGGACGTGCTGGCAGGGACGGTCTTCCCTCATTGGCACTGTTGTTACATGGCAAAGAGAACTCTCACCAGCTTACCAAGTCTATTAAGGACTATAAAAGTAACCAAGATGTATGTAGAAGGGACATTTTATTTGGAGACATGGATAATTATACACATATAGATCTAGGAACATGTTTGTGTTGTGATATATGCATGAAGAACTGTTTGTGTGGAATGTGTGAAAGTGAGCATAGTTTGTTTATCTTTGTTTAACAGATACTTTTAAAAATTTAATTTGCTTACTGACTAACAATGTATTTGATGATGATGATGATGGTACATTAGCTATGAGCAGTGCGAACAATTTTCTTGAGTCGATTGACCATCCAATCTTGTAAGTCACAAGTTGGCTTAGCATGTAGCAAATCTTTTGGTGATGAAAAGCTAGTGTGCTTCCTCTGGTCAACTAAGCTAAAGACTTTATACTTCATAAGTTCACTCAACACTTCTTCGATGTCTTTACTCATTTTCGCTCTCTTGTGGGCTCCAGACACATTTTTTACATTAGTTTCTTCATCATACTGTTGCAATAAAGGTGCAATAGTACCAATGGCCTTGCCAACCCGCTCAACTGCTTGTTCAGTTTTGTTTGCACCAAGTGCTCTTATTGCATCTTTTGCTATGCGATTGAGATGCTCCATATAGAGGTCGCAGGGTATATTTCTCCCTGGAACACCATGAGTGTTGATGAATCGTGACCAAAGCAATTGGCTAGCAAGCCGAGGAGGAAGGGTTAGGTCTTGGTGCAACATATTGAGAACTTCACAGGAGTAGTTTGTACGTCCTGTGCCATAAAATATTGGCAATAAGTAGCGCCAACACCTAAGTACACGTGTACCGTCCCCCTCCTTCACTGCATCACGATACTCCAAGTAAAAACAACCCGATCCCAGGATTCTCTTCGAATAGCTCAGTGTAGCATCCTTTCCTACGGGGAATTCTTCGAAGAAGGAAAATTCGACAAATTTCTCAATTACTTCACCACATACATCATCCAAAACTTTCAAGCGAGTCTGGTCATCCCTCATCCACACCTCATCAGGAGTTTCCCCAATGGCTGTATTAGGCTGTGGAATTTCATCGATTGACTTCATCTTGAGTACCTTCATTGCAGCTGCTACAATAAAGGCAGAAATCACGACCAAGAAGAAATCTTCGCATGCATTAAAATCCTTTGTAGGATCTGAAACAACATTGCTCCTGCCCAGCCTGTTTCTCAGCTGAAACAGCGTGCCATGCTCCCCTGCTGAAGAAGTTGAGTAGTAGTGCTTCCATAAAACCTTAATAATTAGATAGGGTACTAATAATTAAACAGTAGCTATAATTACTCCTGAAACACTTACTCCTAAAAAGTTCATTTTTGTGTGCCAGTCTT
>WLWD01006030.1_pt1 | contig 18990 bp, 21 predicted proteins | sample 6712731 | NCBI WGS metagenome assembly WLWD01 (sample SAMN12718690, study PRJNA576275) | sponge metagenome | isolation source: marine sponge | host: Mycale hentscheli | place: New Zealand: South Island, Marlborough, Capsize Point | collected 2014-11-01
TTTTGGGATCGCACGAACAAAAAAAAATGGAATGTGTGGGAGTGTTGGTGTTGATGGTTTGCTGAAAAAACGTAAGGATACGTTAAGCGTACGTGATGATCGAGCCACGTATCACCTATAGAGTTTTCCCCCAGAGACGTAGCTCTGGTGGTGTGCAGGCCAAGCAGTGTGAACTGCAGCCCGCGTGGTTGTGTGAGGTGTTGTCTGCTTGTTATATAGACTTGTCCAAGCGAGCGGCAACGTGTTAAGTCTGATTTCGTTTGCTTTGGGGAATTTGGGGAGCATGCTGTCTTGTGGGAAAATGCTCTGTGAGGGGATGTCGTGCACAGAAAAAATGCTCTCATTGAAACCCTCCTGGTGTTTAGGAAATAAACAGACTGTAGGGAAAAATGCTGTGAATATTGTGCCGCATCTAGCATGCTCCCCCGCCAGGAAATAAACTACAAAAAAATGCTGTGATGAAGTTGTCGGCAGAAATAGCCCCCCAGCTCCCCTGTCTCCTCAGCCCTGAAAAATGCTGTGAATATTGTGTCCGCATCTAGCATAAAACCCCGCCAGGAAATAAACTACAGTCTAAAAAAATGCCGCTGGCAGAAATAGCCCCCCTGTCTCCTCAGCCCTCAGGCCGTTTGTTTTGAAATAGCACGGCTTGTATACATTAGCGTTGACGCGTGCGACTCATAATTCACCGGCTTGTATACATTAGCGTTGACGCGCGCAGCTCATAATTCACCGTGTGTTTTGGGTAACTGTGGCAGATGTTTACATTGGGCGTGACGGTTGATGGGTGTCATGTGTGTGTTAAGGAGTTTGTGATCCATGTCACCTCGGAGTGTAATAGTTGTTTAATTGGGTGGTGTCTGATCTCTGTCATCGGCTGGCTTGGGAAAGTGGTTGAGAAAGAAGTAAATCAACATCTGTTTTCTCGAATATACAGCGTTTCTTTTTATTTGGGTTACAAAAGCATTCACACACACACGTGTTAAAATAGTGATCTCTACGACTATCTCTCTCTCTCTCTCTCTCTCTCTCTCTCTCTCTCTCTCTCTCTCTCTCTACAAAAGCATATTCACACGTTAAAAAAGTGTCCTGTAAGATGTAAAACGAGTCTGTCGTTAGCTGCCAGATTAGAGCCAAAAGTGTTCATGCTGTGATACGGGTGTACCAGGGAGAGCACGTGATAGAGACAGTAATTACCGCACGTGGCTCGGGTTCCTTGCAGCCGCGTTGGATTGTAGAAGATCCGTTTCCTGGTTTGGAGATGTGCAGCGATGTTGGGGTGAAGAGGTAGCCCGTAGCTGTCGAAATAGTACAAGGAGTCCCGCTGGAAAAATAGTACAACCCAGTGTTCCCCGGGTTCGCGATCTGTATGCGTGTTGACAATGTACACGCCTTGTTGACGCTGAGGCTCTGTGGGCACGCGGTTTGCAGCTTTGACGCCTTTGAATAGTGGCCGCGTCAGCCTGTGTCCCGAGAGAGCGAGATGTAGCGTTGAGCCCTTCATGAGGCGGGGAAGTCTGTAATGACGTTCCGGGCTCGGTCCACTTGCATTAAATTGTCAAATTCTGAATAGACCAGCACGTTGAGGGGCGCTAGGGTCGCAGTTGCGAAATGCGCTTCCATCCTTAGGGCCCCGTATTTGATGGGATCAATGTGCGCTCCCTCGCACATGTCCGCGGTGAGATCAAAGGCGTAGAGCGTGTGTCCGTTAGCAAAGGTGTCCGGGCTAATGCCGAGTCCTTGGGTTGAGTTGAGTGTGCCTGTCGCTTGATAGAGGTTGTTGAACGCCGTCATATATTCGCCTTCGTCGTAGTTGGGCTTGAGAGGTTGGGATGGGAAATTTTGAGTGCCTGTGCTCAAGCTGACGTAATTGAGGTCATAGTTGCCAAAAAAGAAAGGGTTCTCTTTGCCGCTCCCGTTGAATGACGTGTTGGTGACGAGTGCTAGCACGACCCTTCGCGGCAGCTGGCCTGTGACGATGTTTTCCTTGTTGAAAGAGAGACTTCCGGTGCCCACGGTGAAGGTAGTGACAACGCCTCGTCTCAGGGGGTATTTTGCTGGGTGTCCAGCGTTCATCATTTTGGCGTGTTGTAGTGAAATGGTGGGATTTATTTTCACTTTTCTCACGTGCAGAGCAGCGTCCATGATAGTGAGCCGAAAGTCTCCCACGGCTGCTCCCATGAGGTAAAACGCACTGTTGGCTCGGGTGAGTTTGAGGGACATGTCCACGCCGTTCACCAGGTACCTATCTTGCATAAATATATCAACATGAGGCCTTCCCATAAGCTCGACGGGATTGCTTTCAGCAAGCAGTGCTGCCCTCTTCTTCAGGCCCTCGTTCGAGGCTGCTACCGATGGATCGTGAGCGTTGAGAGGTTTCTTGTCCTCGTAATAGAACTCCCCCTTCAGCCAGCTTTGTTTGCTGGCGGGTCCGTGTGAAAGAAGGGTTTCCATAAAGGCCTTGTACGGGTACGTGTTAACGGACGGTGTGACTAGTCTCTCGTTGAGCTTCACGTCAACTTGGCTAAACACCGAGTGTAGCAAGAGGTTAGCGGTGGACACTTTGGCCCCGCTGGCCAGGGCGTCGCCTCCTGCCTGTATCAGTTTAACTTTGAGGTAGAGTTGAGTTCGGCCCAAATCGACGTATTCCTCCACCGAGCCTGGCACTACAAATTCTATGGGCGCGTGATCACTCAACGTTGCCAGCGGTCTGTGGATCGTGACGTCACCCCTCTCCATGGACACGTTGATCGGTGGGGTCGTGAATAATTCTAGTTCCGCTTTGGTGCACTGGCCTGCTGTCGGATTCATGCTGCTGCTGCTGTTGCTCTGGCTACTCGAATATGTCCCTCTTTGACCTTTTCCCGGCACCTACTGTGCTCCTGCGTATGGCGCGGCGCTTTTTACCCCGTCCACCTCTCGTAGTTCTCCTTCTGACTGCTGGCCTCTGTATGGGCGCCTTCTTGGCAGGTTGGGCGGCCGTTGGGAACAGAACCGACTCGAGCTTAGCGGCTCCCGAGGTGAGTATCCTCTTGCCCAGAGACTTGAGGATGGGCGAGACGATGGGAATTGCTGCTCTGGCTATACCCGCTAGCGTGTTGCCCAAGCCAGCCCCGTATTGTGACGCATAACCTTTGAACACTGGCATTTGACCTCCGCCTCTCATGGTCTCTTTCGTCTGAAATGAAGCTTAACGATCACGTGCCCGTACCTGAATGGCACTTGACCGCCCGTGTGGTCAGCAATATGCACTTCGATCGTCTCGAACGTTCCGCGTGCCAGCCCCGCGTAGTGCACGTTACTAAAGGGAACCACGACAAGTTCGTCTTCCACCTTGTTCCGATGGGCCACGTGCCTGAGCAGTGGGACAGAGGCGTCTCCCACCCTCTGATGTTGTACCAGGTCGCAGTAAATGTACAGACTGGGCAGGGCTCGGTTTACGTTGACCCTATAAGGAGCGTCGCTGACCTGGCCCGTGTAGAAGACTTTCTTGGGCTTTTCATAGGGTCCCAGGATGGTCTTCACGGTGGGTCTAGCGGCCCTGCCGATTCGCCCGATGCGATCCGTCGACTCAGGGATTGGCAACCGTTCAGATCTAAATGCGGTCCTGTGATCTCCAAACCCTAGCGGTCCAGCAATCTCGGCCGGTAGGACCATCACTTGATCCTCGGTAGGTTGCAGCTTGACTCTCGCCGTGTCTGCTGTATCGTCGTATCTCACGGTGATGGTGCCTTTGTGATCTTCGTCGTGCCCTAGCGCTCTTTGCACAGCGCGGTCCAGCTCTCTGACGTAATGCTTTGAGGACACAAACCTCGCCTCGGCCATGCTGCCCTGGACAGACTCTCTCACGCCCCCAACCTGTCTGACGATGTTGAATTTGGAGGTCGGTATGTTTGGCCAAGTTGCTGGGTACGTGAGCTCTGCCAGCCCTACCTCCCACAGCTCGGGGTCAAGGCTGATGGGCGTGGCTAGTTTGGTGATGTATTTGGAGGGGCTTTGCCGGCCGTAAAAGGCCTCGGATGAGTTGCTGGGCAGCGTGACGTAAAAGTGGTCTCCCTCCTTCATGGTGTTTGGCCGATCGCCGACCGGGCGTGTGACGTCGACCTCTCTCCGACGGAGCTCTTATGCGTTTTGGGATGGGGTAGCATGTACCCCAGCGAGCTGCTCAGGAGGGCCGTCCACATGGTTGTGTGGCTGTCAGTTAGAGCGAGGTTCAAAATGGCCGCCACCACAACCACGTACAGCATCACTGCTTGGGCCAAAAACACAATCTCCATCCTCGGGTACCTGTCGCCACAGCATTTCCAACGGTTCACTGACCCTGTTTCGGAACCCACGTCGTCAGTGCCTGGGGATGCCCCCTCCATTGCACCCACTTGCCGTCGCGAGACCTCTTCACGGTCTTCGCTATTTCCTTAGGTGCGCTTTGCACCCTCTGTAGTTCGTGGCTGAGAAACGAGCCCTGAATGATCTCCCCCTCGGCGTCCCTCACTTTATATCGATAAGAGCCCAGAGGTGTCAAAATGGCTGCGTGTATAGAAAAAATTTCCCTAGTCCAGTTCGACTTGTAGCCCTGCTCAAAGAGGAGCTTTGCTTTGCTCAGTCTGACCCTGTCCCCGAGCCTGTACCCTGGGGGTTTTGGCTTCTTATTCTGCACTCTCCTTTTTCGCCGTCGTTCCACCAGGTGCCCGTACAGCCTGTTCCACACCACGTGCGCGTTGTAGGGTGTGACTTTTGAGGGAGCCATGCCAGTGCTCGAGTGCACCCGCTCGTTGTAGCCCGACACGAGTTTGGGCAGCACCTTGAGGTACGCTCGTGAATTGGTGGCTTCAAAAAAACGCCACAGTCGACCCCTCAGCGTCCTGTTAAAGCGCTCGACAAATGCCTCCTTGGTGTAATTTTTGGCTGTAAAGAACCTGATCTTTTTGCTCTTGAGCAGCTTTTGAAAGGGTTCGCCGAGAAACTCTTTGCCCATATCCGTCCGCAGCTTGCGTGGCACGCGATTCTCGGCCGCGAAAATAGCCTTGAAGGCTCGGGCCACCGTGTCCGCGCGCTTGTCTTTGATCGGTCTCACAAACGCGTATTTCGAGAGTGAGTCAATCACGGTGAGCAGGTATTTGTGGCCTCCGTTCTGGCTAGCTAGCCGCTGCACGTCAATGAGATCCGCCGCCCACTGGTCGTCCAGATCTTTGACGACGATGGGGTCGTGTTCGAATCGTCGTCTGGAGGGCCTGTACAGGTTGTAGGGCACTTGACCCTCCAGCCATTGTCTAGCAGCCTGAACCGTGGCTCCGGGCACGGCTTTGGCCAACTCCGTTGCACCCCCATACGCCTCCTTCCGGTCGGGGTCGTAATAGACTCGGGCGAAAGCCGAGGGGGCAATCGTCTTCTTCTTCTTCTTCTTCTTCTTCTTCAGGGGTGGCATGCTGCCTTGTGAGCCAGCTTTGGGGTTTCTGTCGCTTATCAGTGTCGCTACGGAGCGTCCTCCCACGCGGACGTCAGCCGTGAGGGTCGAGCGGGGACCGTGCGGGTGCGCATCGGCGTCGTTATGATCGGCGAGTCTGCGTTGTTCTCGTCGATGGCTGCGTTGAAGGCTTCCTGATCATAGGCCGGAGACTGCCACGACTCCTCAGGGTCAGACCATCCACTCGACGCATTGCCCTCAGCATCAGTAGCATAGTCAGCGTCATCGCTGTCATCAACATCCTCCTCCTCCTCCTCCTCCTTCACCTCCTTCTTTAGTTTTGCAGCAGGCGTTCGCTTCAACTTGGGCCGGGACAGCGGCTTTTGTAGGCGCTTCAACGTGGGCCTTTGGGTCGGCCTTTTTCGAACTGTGTAGGAGGGGGCGGGGCTATCGTGCCAGACGGCATTGCCTAGCAACGACCTGGGCACGTTGGCCTGCAGCGACCTCTCTCTCAGCTCGCTGAACCCCGGAGGTCTGGGAGCTGTTTTTCTGCTTCGCACCGCGTCTCCCAGCAAGTCGATAAGGTTTGAGCCGTAAACGGGGCTGCCTCGAATGGTGACTCGGTGCTGATCGTCCCACTCTATATCGGGATCGCGACTCCAAGCGTCCAGCAGAGCTTGGGCTTTGCCTCGCAGTGTCTTGGGTATAGAGTCCAAGGGCGTGAGAGGTCTGGGGGAGGGTTGCTGTTGTTGTTGTTGTTGTTGCCCGGGGACAGGTGCATGTTGCCCTACAGGTTGTCCTGCACGCTTTTGCTGCCTCCGGTGAGCCTCCAGAAACTCGCCAGTGCGCTGCCCTAGCAGCGTGGCTCTGTCCCGAGCGCTCAAGTTCTTCTCGTACGCCGTGTCAAGCACAGCTCGCACCTCGGCGTCTTTCCGTCGTCCGTCCGCCTCGTCCGGGGCAGCGATCGCCTTTGCCCTCTGGGTTGCCTGCCACGTCTCTAACACCTCGGCGGGCACGAGGAAAAGCTTGCACTGGTCTGCGCACGCGCTCATCGTCTGAGCACGCCGCCAAGAATGCCTGAAGCCAGCGAGCCTAGCACGGGGAGTAAGAGCGACGATAAGAAACCACCTCTCTGCTGAATCGCCTTTCTCCGGTTGAGTGACGTGCTCTTACTCGCCAGAGCTCGCACACCGGCCTTGTGCTTGCGTAGCTTGCTCAGCTGACCCTTTGACAGCCTGACGTTGCCCTTCAGAACGTTATGCGCAACCTCGCGTAGAGATTTTTGCAAAGCCGGCCCTCCGCGCTCGATTCGCGCGCGTCTCGACGTTGCTTTCTTACAGCGGCACAGAGAGCGGAGCAGTTTGAGCTGCGCTCTGTCGATAGCCATGACCCCGAATGAGCTCGACCCACACGTCCCTCAGCCGTTATAGCACTCGGACAGGGCGTGTCCGGCCAGCATGCGGCCTTCGTCCGGTAGGATTTTCCCTCTGAGCCGCATGGCCTGATCGGCGTTGGGCTGTAGGTCAATGAATAGATAACTGTGGGCCTCTCGCGTCGCCGCTGCGTAAGCTCGCTCCATCAGTTGTGCCTCTTTTCCGCCACCGTGCACCTGACGTGCGAGGTGACGGATCTGGGCTCCACCTCGCGGCGATTTAAATAGGACGAGGTATTTTGCATTGAGCGCTGCAGTTCTGAACTGTTTCGACTGATAAAACAGGTTGTGTGTCACGAATATCACGCTGGTGTTTGTGTGATGTGAATCTACGCTGAACAGCCGTCCAATGTCTTTGGCCGATTCCATTTGATCATCCACGATGAGTAGCGTTGGGATAGCGGGGTCTAATTCATAGTCAGCACCAGACTTGATGAATTTGACGCCTTTCATGTCGTGGAACGCTGGCTGGAATTTTTCATAGGAATACATCACTCTCTCCACCTTTGGTTCGATCATGACGTGTCTGTGCCGTATCAGTTTGCCGATAAATGTTGTTTTTCCGCATTGCGTAGGGCCCGACACGATCGCCGTAAAAGGGTGTCTTAATTTGCACTGCTCAGAAGTCACCTCTTTAAAATGACACCATTCCATCCCGCTCAAATTCCCCTTACAAAACTCTAATTTCCTGTTTTTTTTCTTTCCAAAACTCTCTCTATCTCTCTCTCTCTCTCACTCTCCCTTCAAAAAAAAAACCCAAACAAGCAAAAAAAAACCCCTCAAATTCTGTCCCCTCTCATCCCTCTTCCTTCGGAATTAGGGGAAAGCACACTATCTCTCTCTCTCGTGCTCTCTCGTGCTCTCTCTCGCTGCCGGTTGAGCGTTACCAGACGCGTGTCTTTTTCCCGCCCCGTGGCACTTGTGTGTTTTGATGGGGTTCGCGGGTCACCGCCAGGTCAAATCGCGGAGGCCTGCTGCTGTAATCAGTGTCTTCACCGCTGATAACGAGAGTGCCTGGGGCTGTGTTTGTGTGTGTGTTTATCTGTCGCCTGTATCACTTCTCGGAGTGACGTGTGAATCCAGCGCTGACCGATTGAGTTATGAACCCCTTTGTCGTGTCAGACCCAGTTTTATGTGTTCTCCGACCTCTTGTGCCCTGAGCATACAAGTTGCGTATTGTTTCAAGTTCCCTTTCCCCCAAACCCTCTCCGCTGGCAGGGGCGATTACTGGGGGTTTAAAAGCGGGTTTGGTTTGGTCCAAGTCACTCTGACTCCAAACAACAGCAGCAGCAGCACAGCAATACAAGAAGAAGAAGAAGAAGAAAGAAAGAAAGATGCCCGTCACAACACGAATGCAGTATCAAATGTACTTGGCGGAGAGGGAGCGGCAGAGGGCGAGGAAGGGGGAAAACAGCGTGGCGGCCACCAGGAGGGACAGGGAAGACAGGAGAGGGACCGGGGGATTGGACGCGTTAGTAGCTTTCGGAGCGAAGAAAACTAACGGGGCAATCGTGCGATACAGGCAAAGAAGAAGAAAGAGGCACAGAAATAGTAAGCGAGCCGGATGAGGCAGTGTCGGGATCGGGTATGGGAAACAAAAAGAAAGGGAAAGATCGAGCGTGCAATCTACCGGACAGAAGAAGCGGAGAGACAGAAGAGCCACTGGGAGAAGGCTGCGGCGGCAGCAAGAGAAGAGAGTGGCAGCGGGGGGGGAAATCGCCGACAGAGCCGCTGCCAGAGCAAAAAAAGGTTGGACAGCAAGAAGAGGCCTTCAAAAGACTAAGGAGAAGGGAAGAGATCGACAGAGGGAGTACCTGGGCCGGGGCGGACAGGAGTGTAATCTGTTCTCAAAGGCACCTCTTAAACAATGTATGTAAGTATCAATCATAATCTCTATATCCTCTACTCTCTATCTCCTCTCCTCTCTATCTCTCTCTCTCTATCTCTCAAATGGGTGTGTGTGTGTATGATAGCGTGCAGAGAAACAAAAGAAAACGCTCTCTCTCTCTCTCTCTCTCTCTCCTCTCTCTCTTAAGCAGAAAACAAACAAAAAACAAAAAAAAAAAAACCGTGTTTTGACTGTGTATTTTCGCGTTTGTTTCAGCTCACACCGGAGTACCTCGCCGACTTGGCTCAGACGATAACGTCCGACGTGCAGGAAGCGCAGGGACGCCCCGCAGGTCTTCCGCCAGCCCCGCCAGCCGCGCCCGCCCGCCGCACCGCCGCCGCCGCCGCAGCCGTCCGGGTACCGTTTACGGCTCCGGACCGGCCCGGGCCCGGAGATCCAGCCGCAGTGCTAGTCGGACCGGTAGCCGGACCCGGAGGGATGTCCGAGGTGGGAGGGGACTTCACGTCCACGGGGTCAGCAAGGACGACGCCTTTGCTGTCGAGGAGGAGACTGTTCCGCTACGAGTGGGAGCCTGCGTCTCCTCCGTCTCCTCCCACCTTTATGCCCTCTCCCACACCATCCCGGACTCCATCACCACCATCACCACCCCAGGTGCAGCGGCGATCGGAGTTTCTCCTCTCCGGCAACAACAACAACAACAACAACAACAACAACAACAACAACGGACGCATGGGTGGCAGCAGCAGCAGCTTTGGTGGCAGCAGCAGCAGCAGCAGCAGCAGCAGCGGCAGCTTCATCGTGCCCCAACAGCAGCAACAACAACAACAACAGCCCCAACAACAACAACAGCAACAACAACAAGCACCCTGGATATGTCCTGCGGAGGAGGCTCTCATGGACAGAGTCATGGCATCGCCGAGCACGAGCAAGCTGTACACTGTGCTGACGACGGCGCCGCCTCCTCCCAGGACAGTTATCGCATCATCATCATCAACATCAGCACCACCACCACCACCACCAGCAACCCCATCACCCCAGCTTCCGTACCCCTTCAATAGCATCAGCAGTCACCCTCAGCCCCTCAGCGCAGTGCCATCGCCGGACTTCATAAGCCGTACGGCGCGCACCTTCAATATCCCGCCCCCAGCGAACCGCATCACGTCCGCAGCAACGACAACAACAACAACACCGCTGCAGTTCTTTCCTCCTCATCATCATCATCATCATCATCCTCCTCCTCCTCCTCCGATGGCTCCCTTGCACCGGCACATGCTGATGCCTCCCGTGATGCCGGTGGCACCGAGGCTGCCAGTGCTGCCAGTGGCACCGATGCTGCCTGTACCACCAGCACCGCTCCATCAGCACCAGCAGCAGCAGCGGCAACAGCAGCCGATGACAATAGCACCGCCAGTCACTTGGGGCCTGAATGGCCAACAACCCCGGTACACGCCTGGGAGTCCACCAGTACCCTCGTCTCCTCCCCACAGCCACCACTTGGTTGTCAGTCAGAGTCCGGGGCGAAGAGTTGTCGTCTTCAGATGATTGCCCCGGACTCTCCTCCACGCTGATCACCACCCTCAACAACAGACTCTGTGTGTTTTTTTTGATTTTTTAGTGTGTGTATAAATATTGTAGTTTTTTAGTGTGTGTGTATATATTGTAGTTTTTTTTAGTGTGTATATATTGTAGTTTTTTTTGGCACTCGAGAGCTTTTTTTTTAGATAGATGCGTATAGCTGCAGATGTGTATATATTTTGAGTTGCGACTTAGATTTCCGTGCTGTAGATTTCCTTTAGATATATGTGTATAGCCTTAGACGTTATATATATATATATATTTGAGAGATAGCGAGCGAGAGGAGAGAGGAGAGAGAGAGCTCGCGTGCGTGCGGTGCGTGGTGTGTGTTTGGTTTGTGTGTGTGCTTGTGTTTTGTTGTCTTTTTGTTTTTTTGTGTGTGTGTGTGTGTGTGTGTGTGTGTTGTAGTAACTTGTGCGTGCTGTAGTAATCTGAATAAAAAACCCTTAAAAGAAAACCTGAGTCGTCTGTTTTATCGAGAAAATGCAACAGCCCAGAGCTTGCTGTGATGAGAGTTTTTGTGGAGTTAAACAAAATTTACCGAGAAAAAAATGCAAACCCCCTAGTTCCGAAGAAAGAGGGGCTGGAGGGGAGAGAGAGAACTTTGAGACACTGGGGGTATTTTAAAACGCTTATCATTAGCTGTCAACACACAAGACTTCGCGGGTTGATGATGATGACGCTCTAATCGGTTTCGCGTTGCATGCTGGGTCCTGCGCGCGCAGGGCATGATGGGAAATAATATCTGCGCGCGCAGCTTGCAATGCATGTCGGGAAGTGAGCAACCGGGGCATGCCGGGTAATGCTGTGTGCGGGGTTTTGGTGCATGACGGGAAATCGGCGCAAGATTGTTCTGCGCAGTTTCCGGGTGGCATGCCGGGTAATGCATGATGGGTAGAGCGTTGCAAAAGATGCGGGGGTGGCGGGTGATGTCGGGATTTGATCGCTGCGGTGCATGACGGGAAATCGGCGCAAGATTGTTCTGCGCAGTTTCCGGGTGACATGTCGGGTAATGCATGCCGGGTAGAGTGTTGCATGTAAGGGTTTGGACCCTGGGAGAGAAAGATGCGGGATTTGGATGCGGGTGATGTCGGGATTTGATCTGAAGGGGAAATTTAGGCCTTAGCTGTGTCTGCATAGGGGTGATTGTTGGGTTGGCTGGGGGGGAGGCTTTGTGCATTCGAAAAAAAGTTTACATCACAACAAAGACCATAATTTTTTTTTTCCTTGAGTACTTTAATAGGTTCAAAATATGGCGCACACACACACACACACACACACACACACACACACACACACACACACACACACAAAGCAGATTATAGACATAGCTTAGCATTTGACTGCGATTTGATTGTTCATGACTGGGTTGTTTAGCTAGCCCATCAGCTCCACAGTGTCCTCGTCGTCGTCAACGGCTTCACCTCGGTATGGTCCGTCGCAGGCGTAGGCTTGGGGTCCGACTTTTCGATGTCCCACAAATTGCTGCCTCAACTCTTTTTCAATGCCCGGTCGGTAGTAGTAGCACATGACGTTGAACAGATCGGCTGGTGACCTGCGCAGCAGAACTGATTGCTTTTTCGCCAACATTGCCAGTCTCTCAATCAAGTGGGGGCCTGGGAGATACGGCACTTTGGCTAGCAAACCATCGTAAAATCGGCCAGGTTCCATGACGCAGAGGTGCTGCGTCTGACTCAGGTGCGACGTTCGGCAGCCATCGCACACGGTAGGTCTGAACTTCTCCAACCGTTCCTTCAGCAGTTCCTTGTACGCGATGCGGGCGAGTCTGGTGTCATCGTCTCCCCCCAGCGCACTTTTCAAACTCCTCCATTCGGCAAGGTTTAGCGTGACGCCCTGCTTGGTGGCCACGGCGTCCACGTAAACTCTTATGTTCACGTAGCGTCGATCTTGGAAGATGGAGGCCACGGCTCTGCAGTCGGACGATCCCGGACCGGAAGTCGATTCTGCCGCAAGCGACCACACTCGGCCGTCTGCCTTCACGTCGGGGTCAAGGGTAGCTCCACTCATAAAGCGATCTAGGCCGTCATTGGCTGAGGCGGCAAGTCGACCCCACTCGTGATACGCCAGGCATATTTGCTGATGCGTTCCGCCTGTCTTGGTGAGCTGGACGCCGACATTGCTAAACGTTACAACAACCATGATCGCTTTTCTCTCTCTCTCTCTCTGCAGCTTATAGCAATGGAACGCTTGAGCTACCTCTCTCTTTATAGCGGCGGTCTTCGCCCTGGGGTCGCAAGGGGGGACAAGCACAGGCTCTGGTTGGCTGCAAAGCGGCGACTGCGAAGGCGGGGCCACTAGCAGGCGGAGTCTCCGACGGCGGTAACCTGAGGGCTGACGTCAGCGGGGGTGCACGCTCCAGCCAAAGGGAAAGGTGGAAACCCCGTCCCGATCTATGAATCGCTTGTCGTACACCAGCGAATACTTTTTCCGCTTGCCCTTTGTGTACAATTTGCCCCGGCCATCTCTCACTATATTGAAAGGCACCTCAGTGTCGATTGTCTCCCTGAAACCCCCCTGAACGACTCTCCTAAGCGACTCAAAGTTTAGCAGCTGGGAGGTTTGGTAGTTGAGCGTAAAACCCCGCACCTTGCACACAGTGTCTCCACCCTCCAACTTATAGGCGTAGTTCTTCGGACCACAAGCGCAATACTCGAGTATCCGCTCGCCGTCCGTCTCGTCCTTGAGACCGCCGAGATAGTCGCTCAGCGGGGGGTTATACAAGCCCTCGACGTGCACATAAATGACCGAGTCGGTGTCGAAATACAGAACCCTTTGCTGCAAGCTTTCCAGCAGCTCGTACAGTTTTAGCCGAGCAGCCGCAGTCGTGTACGCGGCCAGAACGACGTTGGTGTGCGGAAGACCTTCGTCAAAGTCGTCCGTTTTGCACCAGTACACGGCCACGTGCGATTCGTTCACGTATTGCACGTCGGAGACGGACACTGAAGTGTCCGACATCAGCCGGACAAACTCGACTGGCTCGTCAACGTACGTCACCTGGGTCTTGTTGCTGCGCTGGCCGAACTTCCCCCAGTGGCTGCACACAATCAGCTTGGCCAAGGATCTGAGGCCGGGGTTCTTTTCTATCGAGTCGGGGTTCAATGCAATGCCTTCGTGCTCTTCGTAGTCTGCCACGTAGCGGGCCTTAGCCTGGGGGGTGTTTGCCCACGCTGGATAGCCTGACGCCTGCTGCTTTAGCTTAATCCACACGTCAATGAACGATGCCCACAAACCGCCAGACTTGGTCGAAGGGTCGTACTGAAGGGTTTTCTCAAAGTGCCACGCCTCGTACCGGTGCAGCACCCTGTACCCCACGGAGACTGCTTTCTCCAGCTCGGTTGACACCCAGGTGCCAGTCAGAGCCCTCAGAGCCGGGTTCTCGTGCACGCAGAGACCCTGAGTCGCCTCGTCAGCACACGTCCGACACAGGGGGAACGTCAATTTACCCCGAGTCCTGTACGGGAGCACGGGGTGGTACAGGTCTCGAGGGGGAAGCACAGAGCACTTTATCAAGCCCTCCACCACGGCAGGGATGTCTTCTCCGCTGTATACTTTGGGGTGCCCCACCGGGTACCGAGCGTACTTGTTGACGTACGGGTACAGGGAGCAGAAGTCCACATATCTGATGGACTCTCCCGGACCTGCCTTCTTGTGCAGAACCACAGCATTTGTACGACCTCCGAAAAAACTATCTCGAGGCTTGAGAGGCGCGTACCGAGCACACCTGGCCAGCAGCTTGGCCATAGACGGGCTCCTGAGGATCAGAGGCCTGAACTTGCACTCCCACATTTCGGTGACTGATCGTCCTGAAGCTCTGAGTGCGTCCATGTGGACTCTGGTCCGCACGTGCAGCTCGCGAAACGTGAGACCTGACACGGGATTGGTACTATCTCGATCCTTGTGACACTCGGGGCAACCGTGCCAAAAACAGCCGTGAAAGAAAAAAAGCTCGCCATTTGAGCCCACGCCATCCACGTAGCGACCTCCGATCTTCACCTCGCCTCCATTACCATAGTGCCTAATCGGCAAACCCCGTGCAGCGGACACAGCCTTGAGCCAGCACACGGCTATGGCGCTCTGGTTGCCTCTGTAGTAGCCGTGCGGGGGTATCAGGCCCACCTGGTCTTGCCCGAGGTAGCCCTGGCGATAAACTCTGTTGCAGGCGGCGGCTATTGTCACCGATTTTGTGAAGGGCTCGAGACCCGTGTGCTGCACGAACAAGTTGCGAAAAACCCCACAGCAGCGCTGCAAAATGTCCACGTCGGACTTGCAGTATTTGAGCAGCTCGGCAGACAGGTTAAACGTGACTTGAGCTCTCTCCTGCTCGTCGTACCAGGCGTTGAACGCACCCCGACCGGAGGCGCTCATCAGGTCAGGAGCGTAGAAATGCCTGGCAGGGAGTGGGCCCTCGTACGCCTGGTTTTCTGGCACGTTAAAGGCGTGGGGAAAGTAGCCCTTGACCAAGTCGGGGATGTCAAACGCTCGGGGGAGTTTTGATAGAGCCATGGGGAAAAAGTTTAGCGAGTCCAGAAAGCGCACGCCCCCAACTTCCAAGCACATGAGCTTACGTCCGCTCAAGAGCACGGACGGTTTGATCCCCGCAGCGTGACAGTACCCCAGCAGGAAGTGCGCGTCGTACCCCGAGGAGTTGTGCGCTATGCACACGGCGCCTGCACGTTTCCCGTTCAGCAGAAACCCGGCAAACTCCTCCACAGTTTTCCGGCCCGAGAAAATCGCCACTTCCCGACCGCAGTTGCAGCAATCTTCTTCAGTCATGGGTAGGTGAATGCACGAGGTGCACACCACGTGTGCAACGCAGAGGTTGGGTTTGTGCTCACCGTCGTCGAACGTCATGCTCTCAAAGTCGTAAAACACGTACGTCCGACGAGCCAGCTCTCTCTTGCCTTTGACAACGGGCTGCATGTAGCACAGGTGCTCGGCAGGTTTCCGCTCTTTGCACCTGGAGCAAAAGTGAGTGCCACACTTGTGCGGCAACGTTCCAGCAGCAACCCTGTACATTGCACCGCACGACGTACACCTCTTGCGGACCTTGCACACCCCAGAGCTCAGATGCGAGTCGAAACACGAGCTTCGGGGGTAGTACACGTGACACGCAGCGCACAGACGACGCTCTCCCGGCACCTCCGGACAGTCGCCGGGCTCCCTGCAGTAGTAGCACGTCTTGGCACACACGTGGGTTCCCTTACTTTTACTTTTGCCCATGCACGCAGGGCACACGTACGCTGCTCCCATAAATGCCGGCAGTTTCTTTATCACGTGGAAATGGTTTTCCACGTGATACACGCACACTTGACGCGACGATTCCGGCAGTCCATTAAACACGACCGAGTTAAACGAGTCTCTCGACACCACAACGAGTGAGTATCTGGGTTTTAGCACGGCTTGATACGCTGCCCAGTCAGCGGGTCCGCCAGTATTACACTCAGGGTCCACTCCAGCACGCCTCATCAAACTACCCGCCAGCCTAAACTGCAATCTTAGCGATCCAACTGATAGTCTTTTTGCTAGCGGGTGCTTTTCCGCCAGAGCCACGGCAACGGCTATCGCTCGAGGAAGACAGCATCCTCGGGGGGAGACGGGAATGGGTAGCAGGCTCCTCTTTTGGCGCAAAAAGTCCACCAGCTTTGTGGCTGCTCTGCTCAGAGGCATGGGAGCCTGACCCGCAGGCAGGGGTGCGTGAACAAACAATATGCGCATTGGCCCGGTGAGCAGCCACTGGCTCTGAGACTGGAGCACTTTCTCTATAGCCATCATCACGCGGTCCACTGTCAGCTGGGACGGGGGCAGGAACGGGATCCATATCTCGTGCTCCATATCAGGGGCTATCAGGCTGAACCTAACTCGGTGATGCTCAGGGTACAACAGCCGTCCGTCCTCGGCTTCCAGTAGGTCGCTTAGCACGTCTGAAAACACAAGCGAAACGTTAGCCCAAAATTTTTTAAGAAAAAAATCATTTTTTCATTTTTTTTTACAAAGGGAATCTCACTAAGAATACTCACTTTCAACCAACGTGTGAACCATGTTAAAGGCTCGATCATAGACGAGGTCCGGGGGTGGCGCTCTCACTGTCAGCCTGTATTCAGTCCCTGTGACATTGAACCTTCGTATGCGACGCTCAGTCTGCGATGTGAGCTCGTACTGGAACTCGTCCATTGTGGCCAGCGAGTGTCAATCGAGCTCGGGCGAAGCTCATTTATACATGCCGTCGGCAGGGGCGGTGCTTTATGCTTCTTTGATGTATGGAGCGGGCGGTGCCTCGAATGAAAACAATAAGCACGTGTACCAGCGGTCCACGTGCGGTGCTCGTGCGGCCCACATGCGGTCTCTCAGGCAGAAGACTCGTGTGTCTGTGTGTGTGCGTGTCTGTGTGTGTGTGTGTGTCTGTGTCTGTGTGTGTGTGTGTGTGTCTGTGTCTGTGTGGGCTCAAGGATCATTCTCTGTGTGTGTGTGTGTGTGTGTGTGTGTGTGTGTGTGCGGGGGGCAAGGCTCATTCTCTCTCTCTCTCTCTCTCTCTCTCTCTCTCTCTCGGGGTAGGGGTAACCAGGACGGGTGTGGGTAGTGATTGCTACGATAACGACATTGCTTGGGGATGCAAACACTTTGACTCGATCAACAACATGGGGGTGCATAACACTCATCCAGAGCATTTTTTCTAAGCATTCAGCTGACGATGCATTTTCAAACACCTCTCAAAAAGACAAACTACAGCATTTTTCTTGTCATTTTTTTATTTTCACACATTACAATTCACCACTCGTCATCGTCCTCCAGCCACTCATCCACCACTCGGCCGGCACTCTTTTTGGCAGCCTCCTCATCCTGCATCGCGTCAGCCGCTGCCACCAACTCGTCGTCATCTTCAATCTCCACCGATAGGGTCTTGGAGCTCTTCGCCATCTGGGCAAGACCCTGCTTAGCCACTCTGGGGGGTTTTGCAGGTCTTCCAGTCTTGCTCGCACCCTTGTTCAAAACCAAAGGATTGCAGACGGGCGAAGTTTTGAGCAGATCCGGCTTGGTCGATTTGAGCCTTGCCTTTGGCACCTCCTTCTTCTTGTCGGCCGATGAAGTCTGCGTGGTGAACACAAGGTCTGGCTCTTCTGAACGACGCTCTGGACTATGGCACCTCTTCACGCCTCTATTTGCATGCACCGGCGTTGATGACCTCGCCTGGGTTGGAGCGTGCCTGACGTCCAACTCACGTCTCCAGCCACTCACAGTGGCCTCCATACGGAGTAAGTACATCTCCACAGCCTTCAGCTTGCGCTCGGTCGCAGTTTTCTCATTCCACGACACAGACACCGCTTGAAAGGCAGAAGCCCAGGTTAATACGGAGTACTCAAACATCTTGAGATAATGTCCAGTGACGAAACGGCCGGCTTATAAATACACAAATGCCCCACCCACAGCACACGGCGAACCAATAGCCGACAAGCAAAGCCCCGCCCTCGGGCGAAGGGAGGCAAACGGCAACCGACGGTGACTAAAGGAGAAAACGGTGCCTGCTTTCTGAGCGAAGAAAATCGTCTCTCAGCGACATCAGTAACTGTCCCATCAAATTTTTACCCGATCCAGCATATTTCTCAGTCACACGCGCACTGCGCATATAAAGTCCAGTCCCAAAAAAACTGTCTCGGCCATTCGCTTCACCCAAACGAGGGGAACTCGAAAGTAAATATTCCTTTAGGCTTGGGTTTTGTGTAAACTTGTGCAACAAAGCCTCACGCATCACTTTCTCTGCTCGCTCCGCTCTCCATACCTTCTGGTCATAACCCTGCACTTTCCGTCCCAAACACTTGATGCGAGCGGGGTTAGCGGTTCGACGTATTGCAGCAAGCGATTCGTCATCCCCAAACGCAGCAGCCTTTTTACACTGGTAGTACTGCTCCACACACTTGTAGCTCAAACCATCGGGTCCTTTAAACTCAGCTGGGTGAAAGTTGCTCAAGGGTGAAACCTTTCCAAAAAACAGAGTGAGGTCGCCTAACCGCAACTCACCGGGGCGGGAAGGTTTGCGGGATTCGCACTCAAGACGCCATTCCTTTACAGTAGCTTTCATTAACGCTACCCCCTTTTCAAGGGCATCCAGATACACGTACGCCGAGGCTTTATCCTCTTCCAACACTTCAAATGCATAACTCCACGTCAAAATTGCCAACTCGGTCATTTTTTTCCACAAGACAACCCGAGTGAGACCACTTCCAGCCCTTTTATACAAGATTTCGGCAGAACGAAATCAGACTTGTCAGGTTGCCGTCAGCTTGGAAGCCTATATAAATGATCAACAACAGGACAAACGACACGCTGGCTGTGAGGTCTGCATGCCAACAAGATCTCTTGATCTTGAGGCAAAAAACCCATAGGTGATACGTGGCTCGATCATCACGTACACTTAACGTATCCTTACGTTTTTTCAGCAAACCATCAACACCAACACATCACACACACATTTCAGTTTTTTTGTTCGTGCGATCCCAAAAATTTTTTTACGTAAAAAACGTTTGACGTCAAAACGTTTATAGTCAAATCCGTACGTACAACGTAGGCATTTACGGCAAACGTTTTTTGGGGTCGTACGATCAAAAAAATTTTTTACGTAAAAAAACGTTTGACGTAACGTCAAAAACGTTTGACGTAACGTCAAAACGTCTACGCGTTACGAACGTATTTGGTCATAAGGGTCCACAAACTACT
>WLWD01001286.1_pt1 | contig 18985 bp, 10 predicted proteins | sample 6712731 | NCBI WGS metagenome assembly WLWD01 (sample SAMN12718690, study PRJNA576275) | sponge metagenome | isolation source: marine sponge | host: Mycale hentscheli | place: New Zealand: South Island, Marlborough, Capsize Point | collected 2014-11-01
GTTCAGTCTCTATCTTCTCTCTTCTTCTCTCCTCTCTGATCCACTCCGCCCACATTTCCCCCCACCAAGATTTGGCCCGAAGTCAAATCTGACAAAGCACAATGGGCGGACTCATCATCCGATGAAAGCCACGCCTGTCGGCTCATACCATCGGCGTTCTGATGGAGGCGTCCGGGACGATACTCTAACTCCACTCTAAAACCCTGCAAGGCCAGGGCGAAACGCAACAGTCTCTTATTCAGGTGACCACCCGACATCAGAGCCAAACAAGGCTTGTGATCGGTCACAACACGCACTTCTATACCGTAGATATGAAACTGGAAATGCTTCAAAGAAGCAACAATGGCCAGACACTCAAGTTCTGAGACGGAATAATTCTTCTCGGCCGATCTCAACTGCCGGGAATAGAATCCAACGGGCAGTTCACGTCTGTCCCTGACGACATGGAGACATCCACCCACTCCCGCACCGGAAGCGTCCGAATACAGCACAAACACATCTTCACACGAAGGAACATACAACAAACATGATGAACACAATAACACTTTTAACTCACAGAAAGTTGAGGTCATCTCCTCCGTCCAGACCACCCGAAGAGGAGCCCTCAACGAAGTCGCCGGAGTCAGGAGGCTCAAGCATTCAGCGAACTTAGGAATGAACTGTCGGTAATACGACATTGAGCCCAAAAAGGACCTAAGCTGCTTCTTCGTCACGGGTTGTGCAAACTCGCTAAGGGCAGACACCCTATGGTCAGGGATAGAGAATGAACCCGACCCGATCCTATGACCCAAATACAACAAATGACTACGTCCGAAGCAACATTTCTTCAACTTTATAGACAAACCAGAGGCACCAAGACACTCAATAACTGATCTGAGATGGGAAAGATGGTCTTCCCAGTTCTTACTAAACACAACTACATCATCCACATAGTTAACACAACAGTGGGCAACAGTTTTCAACACTGCAACAATAGCAGCCTGAAAAATAGCAGGGGCATTCTTCAACCCGAAAGGCATACGCCTATACTTGAATTTACCAAAGGGGCAAACAAACGAGGTGAGATCACTGGACTCTTCGTCCATAGCAATCTGGTGAAAACCAGCAGTGAGATCTAAGGTGGACAAACACGAATTAGGCCCAATCTGATCCAGGATCTCTGCTAAAGAAGGCAGCCAATACCTTCTCAGTGATGTGACAGCATTCAGCTGTCGGAAGTCCACGCATATACGAACACTCCCATCTTTCTTCTTGACCGGGACCAAGGGACTAGCCCAGTCAGATGTGGACTCGACTATGATGCCTTTCTCTAACAGGGCATCCAACTCTCTCTTGACAGCATCCCTAATACCAACCGGGATTTGTCTAGGTGGCAAATTAACCACAGGTGCACCCTCATTCAACACAATAGTACACTTAAACTCGGCACACAGCCCAGGGGAATCACTAAAATTCTGTTTGAGATCATTAAGAAGAGCATCCAGCACATTCTGTCTGAAACCTGGGCATGGCTCACCATCCAAAGAGGCTTTACTTACTAACAATTCATCGTTAATACCACTATCTTCTGCTACAAGAGTAACAGCGTTCACAGCTAAAGGTCTTGGGGAATACACTTTCAAGTTATCTCTGTGAACAAGTCGAACAGGATGATCGACACCCTTGGAAACTTTATAAGTGACTCTAGACGATCTGTCAACAATCTTGTAGGGACCATCCCAGGCCACCTGCAAAGCAGCCTTAATACCAGGGACTCTCATCAACACACTTGAACCAACTTCTAAAGGTTTATCTTGCTTGTTGCGATTAAAAACAAGCGCTCTCTTTTTTCCAGCAACTGCCTGATTGGCAGCAGCCAGGTCATGCAACACAGCCAATCTGTCATTCAGTTTCAACAACCATTCATCAACACACATGGGCTCAAAAGAGCGATCCACCCATCCATCATACAGGATATCTAGGGGACCTAACACATCTCTACCATACACTAGACAGTGGGGAGAATAACCCAGATCCCTGTTTGGAACTTGCCGTAAAGCAAACAAAGCAAGGGGCAAAAACTCAACCCACCCAATGCCAGCATCAGCAGCCTTAGACAACATGGGCTTCAGACTGCCATGCATTCTCTCCACCACACCGTTTGATTGCGGCCGGTAAGGGGACTTAGCAACAGCATCAATGCCAAGTGTATCACAAACGCCTGACATGAGTTTGGAGAGAAACACAGTACCTCTATCAGACAACACACGAAGAGGAATTCCAGTTCTACAAATAATCTCTAAGAAACACTGAGCAGCCTCAGAGGCCGACGCAGTTCTCATGGGCACAGCATCAGGCCAACGACTAGCCAAACAGATATAAGTGAATAAGTACTTGGCACCACCTTTACCCTTGGCAAAGGGCCAACAATGTCCACACACACACTTTCAAACGGGACACAAACAATAGGTCTCTCAACCATCATAGCTTTCTTATTGCCAGCACTATTAACACGCAAGCAAACATCACAAGACTTCACAAATTTCATAATGTCAGAATGAATGCCAGGCCAGGTAAACTTCCTGCCTAACACACTACGCATACCACGTACGCCAACATGAGCAGTTTTGTCATGGGCCAACACTAACAACCTATCCCTGAACACTGTGGGGACAACTACACGTTCAACAGGAACGTCATCAACTAAACAGGTATGAAACAATAAACCGTCTCTCATAGAATAGCCATTGAGATTTTTCTTGGCCAATTCAACAAACTTGGACAAAGACTTGTCATTCTCAAGTGCGCTCACAACATCGCTAGCGCTACCCGAAGACTCGGGAAAGCTCAACTGTAACACATCACTATCATCAGATTCGGGAACAACAGGCGAAGACGGAGAAGGGGAAGAAGGAACAACCACATGCCCGTCACTAACAGCACTACCTTCTACACTAGCCCCAACCCCATCCACGTCAGAACCCTCAAGAAGCTCAACTTCAGAAGCAACACTACCACTAGACCCATCACCTACAGAAGGGGAATCCACAGACACATCAATAGCAGACAATCTCTCAAATTCATCATCAAAACAATACGAAACGGGAACAGCTTCCTTAGCACTCACTTCAGCCAATGCAGAACTAGCATTGTCATTCACAACAGACATACTTCTAGTCACAACACTGACATCGGCAATCTCTTCCTGAGTAGTGGAAGGAGCTGAGGGTGAAGGCAAAGTCTCAACAGCAACCCCACCAGAGCAGGCATCCACACAAGTAGACGGCTGGGTGCTACGGGTATCACGTAGTTGCCCCGCTGCCTCAACCAAATCATCAGCCTTGGCAGCGGCACCCAACAAGAGATGCTCAGCTGTCTCTGCCTCCATAGGGACGGAAAACAAAACACGCCCACATAAAGTATCAGGGTGGGCAACAGCCACTAATGACTTAAACTTTTTACCAACAAACTCAAACTCGACAATGGCCGTATCCAAAGTAACAGGATGACCATCCCAACCACGGACTTCAACCGAAGTACCTGTAAGTTGATCATCATAAACAAAACAACCGGGCACTACAGATATCTCGGCACCGGTATCGGGCACTACATCACAATCAAAACCATTCACAATACCCGGAGAACAACGGCTACCACTTCTCACAGCCACCCAACTAGCATTAAAAGTTCTCTTTCTCACACCATCACTACGTCCATTAGACTTGGACACACTAGGAACAGACTTCTTCTTGGGACAATCTGGCGACTTATGACCAGGCTCATGACAACTATAACAAACAATCCCAGGGGTTCTATTACCAGACAAAGAATTCCCAAGACTAGATCCACCAGAACCACTAGGATTACTGGACACTGAACTTCTACACTCAAAGGACCTATGTCCATACTTATGACACTTAAAACATTCCACTGAACTACCATACCTACCCGATCTACTACCAACAAAATGAGAAGACCCACCCGAATCAACCGGGTTGATCGACAAAGCAAATCTATTCAGCTCGCGCAAGGATGAGATGGTTCTTTGGTTTATAATAGCACGCTGCATAGCAGGCAACGACGATCTAAAAACAGCACAAGCTAAAAAGAGAACCAGTTCTTCTTTACTACCACACATAACATCAATAGAGTCAAGCAAGCTTTTCAACTGAGCAAACTTCTCCGTAGGAGACAACAGACTAGCTGGAGACGGAAAATCTGAGATAAGCTTAGCACCAAGAGCAGTCAAGCTCGCGCCTAGCGCCTCACATAGAATTTCCTTCACTTCATCATAACTGATTACATCACGATCTATACTAGCTACGACTGAGGAGGCAGCTTTCGATTGTAACTTCTGTAGCAACACTGACTTCCAACGTCTCATCGGGCAACCAATATCCCGTAAATCAGCTTCAAGCTTTCTAATGGACTTCGCAATATCAACCCCATCTTTGTGCAGAGCAAGGGCATTAATTTGTCTCATCATCTCAGCATCACCACGACTATCACTTGAATGGGAGGAGGCATTAGACCTCGCCAACTGGGTAATCAAGGATTGACACATAGTCCTAAAATCAGAATCACTCATGGGAGCAGAATCCCTAACAACAATATCATTCTCCTCATCACCCATACTTCTAGCAGTACCAACAGGCACACCAAGAACAGAACTACTACTACTACTACACACGGAATCAGTCACAGAACTCTCAGGGCACACAGGCCTACTACTAAACAAAGGGGTAGAAAAACTCGAACACGACTCAGAAAAATCAGATTCAACACAATCACCTTGGTTCGAAACCACTGTTCGCCTCTTGCGTTTGCACTCCCTGTCCGGCTGCTCGCGCTGGCTCATCCAGGTGATCCAGAGAAGGAGGCGCCCTACAAAGGACACAAAAACAAAATGCAAAGAAAAAAAATTACAAGTCAAAACCAATCGAGACACAATGACACACGAAATGACAGAGTGACAATCAATACCTAAAAAAAACTGCTAAAATGACAATCTCAGAAAAAATGACAAGTTCAACTCAACAAAGACCAAATAATAAAGAAGTATGAAACTCGAGCTGCCTGTAAAACGCACACACAAACAAAGTGCCACAAATGACAATTAGAGCTCTCAATAAAAACAAATAGCGTCCACGTGGAATGGGCTCCTTGAAAAAAAATATCCCGAGAAATGGCGATCCAACAGACGATAAAAACGGACGAAATCCAACCGCAACAGTGGGCCTCGAGTTTGAAATCGGGTTGTAAACTATAGGAGGAGAACGCCTCAGGTCGTAGGAAACGCAAGAACGGTCCACCCGAGTTTAAAATCGGCTGTAGAAGGTCCAAAGGTAGCTCGGCACGACGACGTGAGAAGGACTCGAGATCTCAACACCGCTGCCACCAATTGTGGGATTGAAGGAGTACGGACGCTCCACCACTGCCACCGAAAGATGATAGACACCAAAGCTCTGGGACGACGACCACTCCTAGAACTCTGATGCTCGCTGCCACCAGAGTTCTTCCCTGTTAACTGCGCCCTCTCCCTAGAGTCTTAATCTAGTTTAGAGTTACGTCAACGTGTGTGGGGAACTGAACTGATGATACGCACGCGTGTCAGAGGTTATATACCTGGAGACACGCGTGCGCGGGGAAATATGGAAAAGGGTCGACCGCCAAGGGCGGGGCACAACTTAAACTACACAGTGTGATGAATACACTCATAAATACATACACACATAATGATGCATGATGCTAATAATCTAAACACTTCTTATGACATATGACGATTAATGTTCAGTCTCTATCTTCTCTCTTCTTCTCTCCTCTCTGATCCACTCCGCCCACAAGCAGTCTGAATGATATAGTAATTAAAGGATTATTTAGCTATTTTAGATTTTTTCCTTCTAAATAATTGGGGAAGTTTTGAACAGTCCGGACAATACCATAAAGTAGATTTTGGCTCAGATGATAGCTTCAGGCAGCTGAAATGGAACCACTCATATGAAGAATCTGGATTGTCACATCCTATCATGTCTTCGTTTTTGTCTTCATGACAATAGCAAAACTTGTATGTCGCCACAATATCTTTACCGGTTGCTTCACTGGGATGAGTCGGATGCTTGTCTGTAGGCCTTGAATAAAAATTTCCAACAAGTTCAGGTAAGATGCCTACTTCAAAAAAATGCTTCACACGTGTTATATGCTCCAGCTAAAAATCTTTATCCGGATATAGTCTTTCAATATGAATATCCAGATTTGTCCAAACCACAAAGTCATAGAACATCCGCTTTGAGTAAAACAACTGGCATTGCACCTCAAAAATAATAAAAAATAATAAGTAGTTGTTCTAGTTTATTGTTAATAAACCTGATAATAGTATGCATGATCATGTTTCAAGCGATATCCTTCTTTTGTATCTGCCAAGCAGAATGTTGACTCTTGCACTGCATCTTCCAGCATGCTATTTCTGTGGCAGTAAGGACACTGAATGAAAACAACATGCAATGTTACAATTTCTGTATTTACATATTGAAACATGTATTGCACCTTAATTTCACAAATTCCGTTGCTGCAACACAAACATTTCACTAAGCCATCATAGGACTTGCTCCCACAAAAGGATATTTCATGCTGAGAAACAATCCAGCTTCTTGAAAATTAAACTCATTATGGGAATGTTGTGAAAGCTGAATGTACTTTTCTTGTGCTACACGTTCATGATCACATCCCCATTTAGTGGCAGCAGTCTTAAACTTATTCATCTCAGGATGGCAAATGCTCATGATTAATCTAATAGAGGGAGATGAGGGACTAGTGTGTGATGCCGCTTTAAATTTTGAGGCAGTAATACGTCCTGTTCTCATATTGAACCACAGCATTGAATTACATTGCTCTGTAGTGCTGGCTTCCACAACTTCAGCTTCGTGATCCGATATAGTTATAACACACTCCTTACAAGTTTGAAGCAAATCATGGTAATTTAATGAAGGCTTGTACAAAGTGGTCAGGCAAACGGGAAAATCACTATTTACTGCTTTGGACACATAATTTGAAGCATACGGTTCAATCATGGAAAAAAATGTGTCCATGTCTTGTTCAATAGCATTTTCAAAAGCAGGAGTGGGCGATTTTGACTGCCGCCGAGATGGAGTGGGTGTCGGTGATTTTGACTGCCGCTGTGATGTGAGTGATGGTGTTGCAAAACTAAGTGTCTTCATCTCACTTGCACTTCTTTTTTTTCCAACAAACTCGATGTCTCTCACCTTAGAATAAGGTACTTCTTTCATAGTGGTAGGCATCACCCAGTAAGCCTTCTTATCAGTCACAGTCATGGAGTCTCTAATCCGAACTCCCGCTTCAATGGCCCATAACAAAGCAGCAACATGAGAGCAACTCTCCCCTAGCCCTGCCATACAATCACAGTTGCTTGCAACAACCTTTCCCTCAGGCTCAGCGATAATCCACGGGGTTAGAGGCTTTCCGCTCAGTCTTTGAGAATGGTTGACCTAAAGAAAATAAATGAAAACTTGTATGCATGTCTCTTAACCACTCTATTGTTGCCGTCAGAACTTGTCACACATCGGACCAGTATTTCCCTCACCCAGCCAGCAAGAAAGGTTCTATACGACTCCATGCTTTTATAGTTGAGTAGATCATCCCCACTGTAGACACTTGGAGTAAGGAGAAGAAACATACCAATATGAATATGACTGATGGTAGGCCACAGATCTACATTATCATTCCAGTCTTTCTTTTCAGTTTCATAAGGGTCAAAATCGTCAATTAGCTTCAATTTCTCTTTATATCTCTTCCTAGCTGCCTCATGCTTCAACACAGAAAAGTGACCTCCAAGCAAAACCCTCCTTCTATTGCCACTAGTACTAGAACCTGAAGCAATGCTACCGTACTTGTGCACCAATATGGCGGAGCCAACGGCGAGTGAACTTGACCACGCCTACTGCAAGGGGTCTATTATAGTTTATGCATGAACACAGCTAAAACATAGTAACAATACTGTCATTATATGTTACCTAATAATATTAGCAGGCTCGCTTGCCATTTGTGCTCAAGCATATAACTAGTTGGCGAGCTAGCGTAGCGAGCGAGACAGTATTAGGGGTGGACAATGCACAATCGGGTATATGTTCTATGTATATTATATATATATATATATATATATGATAGATGATATATAGATATATATATATATATGTATATATATATAATACTTATAGCACGAGTCAGAGTACAATATGGGAAAATATTTTACGAGCACGAAAAATATTTTAACGAGCCAAAGGCGAGTGAAAATGTGGCGTGAGAGTAAAATATCATTCCCATATTGTACGACGAGTGTGATAAGTGATTTATTGCTTCTTTGAAATTTTTCTCAACCGGTTACAATACAATTTTCATTGATTATACTCGCTACGCGCGCGCTACAAGGAGCGTACAATATAAACCGTACAATATGGGAGAATACAGAACGCTCGCGTGATGCGGAAATATTCAAGTAAAAATATCAAAGCTGCAATAAATATATATATATATATAATATATATATATATATATATATATATATATATATATTATATATATGGGCCCCTTAAACGCGCTTGCGGGTACCGTTTTTTCTCCTAAAAACACGGCCTTTTATGCTTGACTCCACTTTCTTCTGATACTACAGCATTAAGGAAGTCTTACTCGAAACTTGGGCTCCAAATTGTGGGATAATTCCTGCGTAACGCTTGTTTTTCATGACCCAAAAATTTACTGCGACTGGTTACTATGCTATTGAAAACCCTTTACCAGACTTAATTTCAAAACTTCGTCGTTTTTTTGGGGTTACTAAAAATGCCACTTGTTGGTTGTCGTCAAGTGCCACTGGTAGCTAAATGATAATACTAAGGAAGCCACCATTACTTGGAAGTTACATATTTAAGCTATTTTGACTACCTGATTACTGGTGACTGAGGTAGTCAGAATGGCTGAAATTAGATACTACAGAAGTTAACACTGTCAGAATACCTTATAACAAGAAAACTGAGGTAAGTGCTTAATTCCATATTTGTAAGTTAAAATTACAAAAATAACTCTGGCCTTTCTTTTTAATAGATGAGAGCTTGTTGTCAAGAGAGACTGGTAATTCAGAAAGTCAGAATGGGTTCAATTTAATAATACAGAGGTTACTACTACTCAAGAAAATGAGGTAAGAAAGTAATTTTGTTTTGTTTGCTGAAGTTAATTGTCTTTTGTTTTGTAGCTGAGAGCTTGATGTCAAGAATTACTGGTAATTCAGATAATCAAAATAGCTTAAATTTGTAACTACAGAAGTTACCAATACTCAGGAAATTGTTTTTGTTGGCTAATATTACAAAAATAACACTGGCCTATTTATTTTATAGCTGAGAGCTTGTTCAAGAATTACTGGTAATTGAGGTAGTCAGAATTGCTGAAGTCTGATACTACAGAAGTTACCATTACTCAGGTAAGAGTGTAATTTGGTATTTGTGTTTGCTACTGCTATTATTCTGTTGTGCATGAATTAAGCTACAATATAAATTCTATAGTAACAATACTGTCCCAAACTTCACTAAACGGAATCCTCAGGGTTTAGCGATCATTACCCGTATTGTCCTAAAAATTGAATTGTTTACCGCTCTGAATTCTTAGTTATAACTCAAAAAACTTAACGGAGTTCCATTTCTATTCGAGTTAGTGGTGGTGGTAAGTTAATAAGCTTTTTGTCACAGTTATAAGCCCTACTAAACAGTATTTGCTAGAAAATTCTTTGTCAACTAGAGGACTACAAGGTAAGCCTTGTGTAGGTATGTTCAGTTGTGTGAAAGTATTATGCCATTACTTAGCTAAAGAATATCACAAAGAAAATGTGTAAATAATGCTACTTGTTTTTGTTGCATTTTTTTTTCAATTCTAACTGTTGCAGGGAGTGGTTACTATGGCATTGAATCCCCTTTACCGTATACACGTAATTTAAACATGACTTTTTTTTTTAGTAGCTTTAGTGTTGAAGTTAAAATTAATCGTTTAACAATAGTGTAGTTTTAGGCTCGCTCGCCATTTGTGCTCAAGCACATCACTAGTGTTAAATCATTTTATCTGTCTCATAGTTTGAAATCATATCTGCCAGTCAAGTTGTATCAAATATTTAAGGCATATATATAATATATATATAATACGTATGTATTTTTGTATATATAATTTGTACTGGATATCTTCACAATGTTATTTTTAGTCATGTGACCCTTAAGATAACTCAGGTTATCACACAGCATTATCTCACCAAAGCTGTACTGCTGTACTGCACAAGCTCATTATCATTTTGATACCACTAGTAGTTATAGCAACCAGCCAAACTGCAATTTTCTATGTTTTTATACTACTTTCATCTGGTGAAGCCGCCCAACCTGGTTAAAGCAGCTGGTAATACATCAGCTGGGGGTGTGGAAGCCCCTAGAGAGTTTTACAGCCAACTAAGTTACCTCGGAGTCTTGACTTTATCTATTGAAATAATTATTACTGCACTGAACAACATAGTATCTTAATTTTAATCACAAACTGGTTAAACAAGAGAAGAACACGCCAAGAAGAAAGATTATAGAACAAAATGTGATTTAGTCATTTGTATCCTTAGTTCTATTTAATCAAACTATATGCTGAACTGTGTGATTGGGATTTTGGCTTATCAGAGTTTATAATAAAATTATTGAGAATAGTTTCAACTTTTCAATTGACTGATACAGTGTAAACAATTACAGTGTAATAGCAAAATTTCTCAGTTCTTACACTCAAGACAATAATATGTTTTTAAAACTTAATCTTTTAATCAGATATGGAGTGAAATACTTTGGTACTTGTGCTGAAGCACACTTAAGTGCAGTTAAGTGCAGGTCATAAAGTATTCATGAAATAGTTCAATCCTTTTGGTAAATGTAGTAATAAAACTCGTACTGTATCTAAGCATTTCTTATTTTTACTAACACTTTTCTTCTTGTATATGGGGGCATACAAACTGTCCAAGTTGTCGTTGAATTTTGATAAGGGTATCAGTTAAACCTATTTAATGTGCCCCCCTCCTACCCTCCCCTCGCCCCCTTTTTGTATAATCCTGTATATGCCCTAATGTGTTTGATCTCGCTCGCACTGACTACGGCAGTTCGGAAGGGCAGCCCGAGTTGTAAGTTCTGGCCTAGCTGTGTAGCCAGTGAGGGGATCAAAAATGGAGGACTTTGCTGCCCTTGTCGTCTGCCCGGTTCAAGGCTCACTGTCGGGATGGCTACCTTGTGGCAGTAACTTTTGTGGATGTTGGAGTACCGAGTGGAGGACTCGGTCTTAGCTTAGGTCCAAATAATCGGATAGCTAGGATGGGTGGGTAACTACAACTTCACTGGTTTGATAACTTCAAAACTATAGGAACTATAACTAAGAACTAAAACGTAAGAATACAATACTTATAGCAACTGTTGTCATGGGCATAAACCGCGACTGGCCGTGAGTGGTCAGCGAGGCTTTACAGAAATAAAGTGCATGCGTAGTATAGTTTCTTCGAAATGTTTGTTGAGGTTGCGTTATGCCCGCACAGTGCTGCTGCTTTGGTGGTTTCAATAAATGTGCATATAGGCAGTAAAATAAACTGATGAACATGATCTCACAATAATTGTAGACAGCTATTGAAATGATTACTATCCTTCCTGTTATCATTAGGCAAAACACACATGGCCTATCTATATACTGTATGTATGAAATGAATGCTGTGATCGAGGGTGACCTTACGAAAATGTTCAGCAGAACACCGGTCACAAACATTTTCTTGGGTAAACTGATAACATTGATCATAATCTTTGTTAAATTTTATATTAAATATTAATTTATTATAATATTTCCAATTTATATTAAACCACAATTTAGAGCTGATACTCCCTGTGGGTGTCAATTATCACACAACTTCATGCTAAAGTTCCCAGAGGCTCATGTAAGCCTCGTAGATATGATGTGATACATAATTATCACTATATGTTTTAGTTTCACTTCTCTATGTGATGTTTTCAATATGTGTTGCCACTATCTGCTGTAGTAATCCAAACATTCACATTTAATACATTACATAAGAAATAGAAACTTATTATCCCTATCACCTTGACATCATGATACCAATGCACACATAGAATAATGTGGAATTGTTTATGTTAACTACTATAAGTCATGAGTGTATCCTATATAAATTGGCATAGTCAGCTACATTATAATATAGTTAATATAGTAATCTTCACTGACTTCATAGTGATTATACCATACTGATGATTAAAAAATAAGGATGAAACAATCACAACAATTTCAGTGGCTGATTTTATTTGAATGTGGGTAGGAGTGGGGGGGAGGGAGAGTCAGACAGAGTCAAATTGCTTGTGACATTAAAGAGATGGGAAAATAGAGAGTGAGGGCACCTTTGTTTATTTGCTTGTGTGTCTGTTTGTGTAGTTTTTATGTGTTCTAGTGTGGGTAAGAATAAGTTATGCAGCAATGAATTTACTACTCAAGATATTCAATAGGAATTACATTAAAATATGCTTATTAAATAAACAAGAGCTACAATAGGTAATTTTGAACTAGAAAAATTGTTAAGAACTAAAATTATTTGTAGCACTGTGCAATGCAATAGTATTGTTTTTATTTTATTGTTTCAAATTGACATAAATTGAATTAGAATATAATATGGTTTTACTTGTGAAATTACATAAGAAAATTATCAGAAAATGAAATATTTTTTTCCTTTTTTATAAACCAAACATTGTTATCTGTTATAGAAATATAAATAAAACATAGGGGAAATTGTTATTATTTAGATGGTAGTATACAAAGTAGTATAGTGCTATTTTGGTCCCAAGTAGATTACATAATAAATTTACCTTCTATAATAACAATAATTTTCTTCATTATTACAGCATTTACAAACAATCAATTTGAACACTTTGATCTGTCATGTTGAATGTTTGAGAAACTATTCTGCTTTCCTATCCAAGGGCTCATTCCATACCAATGATATAGTCAGTTATAACAGACCAGCAAGAACCAGTACAAATCTATAACTGGCAAAACGATTAATGCACAAAATACAAAAACATGTCACATATAGATAGAAGATCCACCACTACTGAGAGGGAGGGACCAGAGTATATTAATGCAAGGACTTATCAAATTTATTAATGATCGATTGTACATTGTTTGAACACTAATTTATGATTGAAGAGCATATGTTAGCATGCAGGTGTCCTGTAAACTGTAATGCCTATATTAGTACATTCATCCTTATATAATTAAAAAAAAAATTGGTCACCTTGCTCCACCCCCCCACCCCCCCCCCCCCCCCCCCCCCACACCCGACCCTCGATCCTCCCCTGTCACAAGTTATAGCGATGGTGTTGATTACATCTTACATTCCTTTTTTTTTTTGCTATCGTCACCTGAAAAGTATTCAGCAAGCAACCCCATCTTCCTTATCTCCCTATACTTTCCTATGTTCAAGGCTGTCCTACACTCCAGCCCTTGAAAAAATATATATTACATGCATAGTAGTACTTATTTCATGAGTCAGAGTGTGATATTGCGAAATATTTCATGAACATGCTTATTTATTTGGGGGAGCCAGAGGCTGAGTAAAAAATTAAAACTGAGAGTGAAATATCTAGTCATAATCACTCTGCAGAGTGTAATAAGTGGTTTATTTCATGCTAAAATATCATCACTGCAGTAGTTTGTACTAGGGTTGGTATCTCCTGGTGTGAGGTTTGCTTTAAAATTCTTTAATGGCTCTCCACACCCCCAGCTGATATTTTAGCAGCTGCTCTAACCTGTTTGGGTAGGCTTCACCAGAGGAAGTTTTGTGTAAAAACTCAGAAAACTGGAAAGCCAGGCGGGTTCCTGTAACTTCTAGTGCAATGAGCTTGTGTAATGCAGCCATGAGATAACACTGTGTGATTACTTGAGTTGTCTCACTGGTCATATACCTAAAATAACATTGTGAAGATATCTAGACTGGAATAAGTTATACTTATTACATTAGTCAGAGAGTGATATGATAAAGTAGTTCAGAGTAGGCTAATATATTTTCATGAGCCGGAAGCCTAGTGAAAACAAACTGCTGCTTCAATTATAAAATGAAGGTGGAGTTCACACACATGAGAAAAGAAGCTAGAATTTTTTTTTATAATACCTTATTGTAATTCCTAAGAATATTAGTGTATATTGCTTTTCAGCATGCTCAGGAAAATACAGATTACATCAAAAACATTCTTCCAATTAGAAAGCAACACGTCCAAGCTAAATACATAGGTACTCTTTGACCTCAGTGACAACATCTTAATCATATCATTAATTGCACATTATAAATAAAACAATTTATAAAGATACGGCCTGAATTTTTCCAGTGGAAAGACTAGAGAGAGAGCTAAACGTGTTTCTGCTGTAACAGCTTTGAAATGTCTATGCATAGGGTATTTTTTAGAACTCAATTTAAGAGGATTTAAATCAGCATTTTAAAAATTTCAGGGTTGTTTCTCGTTAAAAAAATTGAAAATGTTGTGGCAAATGCAATTATGAAGATTATAATAATTTTGAGGAGGGCAAAACCAATTTCAGTGGAGTGACGTAAGTGCCCTAAGAAGCCTAAGAAATCCATGTTTGTAGCTGCAATATACACATGCACATATAATGTAACATCATATGTATTTATATCACTTTAATGTTGCAATCAATTTAATGTAGTATAATATCGGTGAATGAATTTACGGTCTAAATATCCCCCCTCTCTATATTTTTCATTTCAGTATTTTTTATTCTCTTACTCCACTGGTATAATGATTGAAACTCCAAACACTACTTGTTTTTCAGTATCAAAGCTTATTAGAATTGAAATTGTTAAATGCAATAACCTTGGGACTAGAATTTTCAAAACATTCTAATTTACAAAGTCCTTTCAATATACACTGCCAATGAATACTACTAGTGATGACTACATTTTGATATTTATTGTGGCAAAAATTAATATTATTATAATACTACGGTTAATTAAATAATTTAGCTACTAAAATAATTTTGACAACATAATTGTTAGATGTATTCTCTCTCACTTTCACAGTCTTTTTTAAACAAAACAGAATTAAAAATATTTGGTTGCCACTGGGAATCTAACCCAGGACCGCTTGTAAAACACACAAGCGTTCTGCCACAGAGCTACGACAACCAGCTGGCTAAGAACACTCAAATTCTGTATTATACTGTTAACCCTTTAACCGCCAGGTTTACAAAGATAAACTTACTTTTTTTTTTATAAATTCAGGATTTTATTATTTACCATAGCAACAATACAAAAAATTGCTGTTAGCTATGATATGTTAATAAATAAAAAAAATGGAGGCTTGTTCATTAAATTTGAATAATTAACACCCCAACCACACTACTAACCACCTCGTTAAAATTTGAAATTCAAATAGGTGTAGGCAACTAAGTAATATTATGAATGCCTTTTTAGTGAAATTTTTCAATATTACAAAAGCATAACATAAAATAGAGTGAAACAAAAGTCCATCAATTGAAAATGAAAATGAATGTTAGAAGTTTACTAATGTGTGATATTTTTTTAAGCAGTTTCTTTCAGCAGCATTACAAAGATAAACTTTACAGTGTTCACATTGAATGCGTGATTGATGCCGAATCTTTACATGAGAAGAACCTTGGTTACGAGAAGAAACCATACAAACATAACAATCACCTTTTTTGCTAACATGTATAGGCCAATGCCCAAGATTCAAATTCAGCCTATCAAATAATAAATGCTCAGCAGAACGAGGACGCCCCCCTACTCTCTGTCTGGAACAAAAGGAACCGATAAGTTCTTTGGCCAACTCTAGTCTAAATGAAAGCATGTTTCTTTTCTTTCGACCTCGCTGTAAATGTTCATTAGGCTTTAGCATTTTTTCCATGCAAAAACTGTTTAGTATGCTTACTTCAATACAATAAAAAAATATACGTCGCCACCATTTTCTAGACTTTCTTCCCACATTATAGTAATTTTCTAACTGATCCCCTCTATCAACTCCTCTCATGTATGTCTGATAATCCTCTAAACAGGGAGGACAGGCCACATTTGCTAGACTACCATCTGCTTGCTTCCTCTTCACTGTAGGATTATGAATTCGCTCACCTATATGCATAGTTGAAAGAAAATACAGTGTGCGCTTGTCAATCCAGGAACAAGCAAGCAATGGGCCATTGCTAAGATACTTATAAGTACCACGATTAGCATCTATTGCTTTGATAATTAGCTCCTTCGGAAAACCAATTCTGTTAGGACGCACTGTACCACAAGCATTTATGCCATATTGTGTGTATAGTCGATGATACAATAGCGGGCTTGTGTAAAAATTGTCTGTGTACAGCTGTAATCCCCTATCCAAGCCATCCATTAGGTCTAACACAACTCTAGTACACAACCCTACATCAGTACTACTGTTATCCAAGCCTTTCCCAGTATAAACCTGAAGTCTTTTTACATAGCCAGTTGGAGAATCAGCTAAGACAAAAACTTTTATTCCCCACTTTGTAGGTTTGTTCTTCATGTACTGTTTGAATTTCAGCCTACCTTTGAATGGAATCATAGCCTCATCAATAGCACAAGACTGGTGTATTTCAAACTCAGATTCAAAAAGAGGACAAAGCATATCTAAAAGTTTCCGCACCTTGAACAGTTTATCATGACCAACCTGACCATATGGAATGGCATTGTTATTGTCATTTAGATGTAGAAAGCGCCATAATTGTAGTAATCTATTTCTGGGCATTATACTACTTATGCCTGGAGTATTTATGAGAGGATAGTTTGTTGACCAATATAACTCTAACCGAGGAAGCCTAACAATTCCCATCAAAATCAATAAACCAATAAATGCTTTTAGTTCATTTTCAGTCGTATCTATCCATGCACCACTACCAGAGTTATTGGCTACAAAAGAATTGGCATAACGATTTGTTTCCACTACTATCAATTCCCATACTTCATCAGTAAAAAATCGATAAAATAAATCTCCAGGGGTACTCTGGGAAGATACTGAAGGTGAAGTTGGACCAGGCTTTTTGGTATATTGACAAACAAAAGAAGTTGGTTCTTCCTTCTTCCATGTAATGCCAATTTCATGAAGTATAGCTGCAGTACTACCAGATACATGGCTAGAAATTCTCCTACCTTGTGTTTGCACTCCTCTCCTTCCCCTTCCTCTCCTTATGCCCCTCCCTCTTCCTCTCCCTCTTCCTTTTGTTCTACCCCTTCCTCTGCTCTTTTTTATTCTCCTGGATGTTGTACCCCTGCAGGTAGGTGATTTGGCCACAGAAGTATCCATGGAGAATTGAGAAGAGTCATCACTTCCATGAGTAGTATCCATAGAGGATGGAATGGAGTCATCACTTCCATGACCAGAAACAACAGAATTATCAGACTCATGCCCTGAAATGTACCATATTTTATTATGAACTAGAAGCTCAAATGTTAATTCTAGTATACCTGGTAATTCAAATATATGATCCTCAATAGTTGTGGACTGATTGCTAGCTTCATAATCAATTGCAGTAGAGGTAGAATCAAGAGTCTGCCCAGAAATAACCCCGCTACTCAAGGCTAAAACTTCATCGGGGTCATAATGTTGTTGACCACTGTAAGCATACACTCCATCTCCCCCGTCATCGCTACTGTCACAGCCCGAGACGTCGGAGTCGTCGTCGGAAAATACAGAATGAAGGACTTGTTCAGCCGATAGCCGTTCAGACATCTTGCGGTTAAATTTAAATTTCAAAATTTTTTTTGATTTTTATTACCCTTTTTTTCCTAGCAACCGGCGCGTTATTGCTCGGGTATTTAGAACACAGTTAGCAAGTAAGAATACGCATATTTTGGAGCTTGAACGGAGTGTTTACCGGCAACGGTCGATTTTTTATTGTTCAATGTGTCATATGGCGCTTATGGCGGTTAAAGGGTTAAGGGGTACAGCTAGCTATGCAACGAAAATTCTCTTTTTTCAAAGTTCTTATTATTCGTTGAATATTTTTTACTCCTCTAATTTATAAACTAGTGATGTGCTTGAGCACAAATGGCGAGCGAGCCTAAAGATTATATACTATTTTTATATTTGACTTCTAACACTGAAGCTACTGAAAATAAGGTCCAGTTTTTAAATTTAGCATACAGGGTAAAGGGATTTCAGTGCCATAGTAACAACTCTCTGCAACTGCTTGGAGGAAAAAAACAACATCTAACTGTAGTGCACAGTGTAACCCTTTCCATTCTCAGTTAGCATCAGATAATCTAAAGTCTCTGATCCCAGACTAAACTAACAGAATTACCTGAATAAACTTCGAAAGCAGTGGCAAAGAAGCGCAGCTTGACAAAGACTTTACAATTGTTTCAAGAAGAGAGTAGCTATAATCTTTTTGGTTGAAACAAAGTTGCGTAAGCAGCAGGATTCTCCACGCTAGTTAATTGAAAAATACTGGAACTGTGAACGCTTTACCTAACTTACGTAATTAGAGGCGCGGGCGAAAACAGAAGTCTCACGTACCCCATAAACAGATAAATAAACTAGTGATGTGCTCAAAATAGCGAAGCGAGCGATGCATGTTCCCTGTAATCCATGCATGCTTGGTGTGGCTACAAAATACTGTCAGATTATTTACTTTGCTACCTGTTTCTGTTTCGTTTTAGCTCTCCTCCTCCTTGCCCTGTCTTTTTCATTTCTTATCGCGCTCGCCTTACTAATTTTTCTTCAGGAGTTTCTAACGCCCTCAAAGCTCGTGACAGAGCGTTTCTAACGTTTTGTCTACTGGGCATCGCTACTTCGTACGGCGGGTAAACAAAACAAAATGTTGCTAAGAAGGTTACCCGGCCCGCGCAAGCGCGTAGGAGAAAGGGTACACACGTACGCGCACGCAAGAACAAAAACAATTT
>WLWD01003535.1_pt1 | contig 18985 bp, 15 predicted proteins | sample 6712731 | NCBI WGS metagenome assembly WLWD01 (sample SAMN12718690, study PRJNA576275) | sponge metagenome | isolation source: marine sponge | host: Mycale hentscheli | place: New Zealand: South Island, Marlborough, Capsize Point | collected 2014-11-01
AGAACCGATATTTATTAAGAGAAAAATGTAAACCAAATTAATAATAAACAATATTCACACAGCAATTCGTCTAGGTTTTTTGTTCCATACTGTAATAATGTCATTTAATTGTGTAGATGAGAGCGTCTCGGGTGTCTCCATGGCTATTTTCATCAAATAGGATAATTGTGATTGCCCAATTCGATTTCGAATTCGTGTTTTAATTAGTTTCATTTTGGAGAAGCTCCTTTCCACTGAAGCAGTGCTGACAGGGATAGATAGACATATGTTTGCCAGGGTGCTAATGTTTGGAAAAATTTCACTAAGCATATCACTTGTGGTGAGCTCTTTCAACCGCAAGTGCAGGTTACTTTTCGGCTTCTTCGATAAGTAGCTTCGAAATGTTTTCCACTCCTCTCGGGTTTCGCGGGAAATAAGAGCTTCTTTGGTGTATTCATCTCCACCAGCAGTCTTAGCAGGCAGCTCTGCACCATAGTGAGCTAATAGTACATCTATTAAGTCCTCACCATATGTATGGAAGTCAGAAGAGTCAGCAGCTGGCACTTACTTCGGATCAAAGATGCCAAATGAGGAGACAATATCTTGTGAAATAAATCTGCTGGATATGTTTGCCTTCAGCATCCTGATAAACGGTTCAGCCACTTGTCCTTGGAATGTAGCAATGCTTTCCGTGGTTAACGTGATGTCAGTGACTTTTTCGATCTCATTCTTTGCATCCATCAGTTCTAATACCCAGTTAGCAGCAGGTAACATGGCATCATCAAGTGTATTGAGAGTGGCATCAACAAGAGGGGTGATAGCTGTCAAGTCTATTCTCTCAGTCTGGAGAGCTCTGCTCAAATTCGCCACTTGTGGCAGAACATAATCAAGGAGGTATATGGCCACTAAAGTTGAGGGCCTACATAAGGCTTTACTGATACCTAGAGCTTCAGGTGCATGTGTCTGCTCATAGATATTGTTTAGAGCAGTCACAATTGCACTGTCGCTAGCTTTGACTGCCTTCACACAGCGTTCATGGGACAGCCAGCGAGTATCTGATGGTTTCACAACTTTCAGCTCAGGTAAGTCAAGCACCTGCTGTACTGCTTTGAGACTCTCAGCTCGCTTAGGAGATAGTGGAAAAATTTCCAGAGGGTGGTGAGTGTGATGTACGCATGTTTTATCCCACTGGTAGCATTAGCTGCTTGAACGCATGCTAGCTGTAGCAAATGGCAATGGCAGTGTACGAAAAGTGCATGAGGTGAAATTTTCTTCAGGAGACTCTGCACACCATTGTGTTTCCCAGAGAAAGTAGCTGCTCCATCGAATCCCATACCCACCAGCTTGCTAATCTGTATGTTTTTATCTTTCATGAATTCAACAAGGGCAGAATAAATAGTCTTTGCATCAGTAGCTTTCAATGGAACTATATCCAAGAAGTGCTCAACAGGTTGACCGTCCATGTTCACCCAGCGGAAGAAAATTGAAAGCTCTTCTGTGGTCGTCACATCAGTGCACTCACCTGCCATTATGCTGAAATGGGAAGCTTGGCGAAGCCGTTTCAGTAAACATTCTTCAGCCCATAAGCCAACTGCCTCAACAAATTCAACAACAGCAACTTTAGATGTGTAGGTTGCATTTAATCTAGCTCTTTCAAGGAACCCCTTTAAATCTTCTGCACCACAACTTACGATTAGATCAATTAGTTCATCAAAATTTGTTGTGTGGGGAATGTGGCGACGAGCTAGAAAATGGGTGCAACGAATTAGAGCTTTAATGGCCATTCTGTTCTTCAACTTTTCCTCATCATTAATTTGTTGGAGTTGCTGAATGACTGACCCTTCTTGTAGTGCTGTAGCTGCAACCATCTCTGCTTCACATGATAGGAGGTGAATATCACTCTTTGCATGAATTTTCATCTTCTCTATTGCCTTCTTCCAGTTCGTGAAAGGTTTTGAGATCCATGTTCCTCCTGTTCTTTGAAGAGAAATTCCTCTCTTCCTGCAAACCTTACAAAAAGCTCCTTGGAAATTTTTATCAAACATCAGCCAATTGAAGCTCTCTTCCCATTTTTTGTTGTATTTTCGACTGCTTGCAGTGATTTTCTTGCTTTTCTCATGTGTAGTTAATCTTTCCTTTGCATGCTTCTCATGGACAATTAATCTTTTCTTGGCAGGACTTGGCTCCAAAAACTCCAAAAACTCAGTATCAGATTGATTGCTGTCAATTTTATCTTCTGTGTCACTGCTACTTGAGTGGCCAGGTGACTTTGAAGAGCTTGCACCACAGAAGAAAGAGCGAATATCCATTTGAGACTATCTTAAGCTGTCAGGGACTACGAGTGCTTAGAGTTCTGGTTCTGGAAGTTGTAGAATCTGTATAGATCAAACTCAACAACTGCTACGGTGAGCTGAGGGCTGGCCTTTTTATAGCCAGCCAGCAACCGTAAGTGTGAATCAACGTGTGATAAACCTAAGGGGAGGTGAGAGTCAGAGTTGAATAGTGTGTGAAAAGCATCTAAATAGTGAATGTCACAGTTGACTGAAGATTGCTAGACGGTGGAGGTGAAAATGAGTAGCTGAATTAACTTGTCAGGATCTGACATATGCAGACCTCATTAGATAAGATTAATGTAGGACATAGGCCTTCCAATAATTCTATTTCACTCCCATGGTGACCAGTGCCGCCCGCCCCCCCTTACATTTTCAAAACTCTATTTTGCCCCCCCTTGCAAGAATGTCTGGATGAAACACTGGAAGGTGTGGTATTAATGTGGGAGGAGTCAGGAATAGTGCATACTTGACACTAGTTGGAGTCACATGATCAGAGGGGAGGTGCTGGTTGTGCAGTCATCATGACCTGCACTGCAGTGTTTAGGGGCCCTCAGGCCCCAACTATTATTACTATTATTTAGCTTTCAGACCAGCTGGTAGAGTTGCACTGATAGAAGATTTTACCGATATGCCGATAACCGATATTGTATCTAGAATCGAGGCCGATACCGATAACAGATAGATATATTCATTGAATTTTGAAAATTTAATTTTTACATAATTAGAAAACTAGTCTAGAGTCTTCAGCGCCAGGAACAAAGTAGTGCCAAATTGGTGACCTCTTTTTAGACATTGTAGTTAAGTTTCTTTGTCTTTAGCAAGTAGAACTCATCTGTTCAGTGTCCACGCGGCGCGTACGAAATTTTTTCTATCGGTTAATTACATCGGTACGACGGGTAGTGTTGACAACCAATACCGATATCGAAAAGTAGGCCGATAGACCGATAGAATATCGGTGCAACTCTACCAGCTGGAATATTGTAACATAGATACATGCCCACCTATTGATTGATAGAGTTGTGGATACTTTGTGAAGAGTATATGTACACACAGTTTTACAATAGTGATGTGTTCTCTTTGTAGAGCTGGAGAGCAAAGTGGATAGCAAGTTAGGTATGTTACTAATTATAGCAAGTTAGATATGTTACTAATTATAGCAAGTTAGGCATGTTACTAATTATAGCAAGTTAGGTATGTTACTAATTATAGCAAGTTAGATATGTTACTAATTATAGCAAGTTAGGTATGTTACTAATTATAGCAAGTTAGGTATGTTACTAATTATAGCAAGTTCGATCTGTTAACTAGTTAGAACAAATTGGGTACGTTACTAATTGCGTCTAGTTAGTATCACTATTTGCGCCTAGTTAGCGTCACCGGTTGCGCCTAGTTAGCGTTACCGGTTGCGCCTAGTTAGCGTCACTAAATAGGTGCAACTAGTGATAGTTTTTATTTTAGTATTATCTGTGCTTCATTTAAGTGTGTGTGTGTGTGTGTGTGTGTAGCTCTGTGTGTGGTAGGTAACAAGTCTGATCTGTCTGATCGCAGAGAAGTGAGTAGAGACCGTGGGGAGGACTTTGCACATCAGCTGGGAGCTATGTTCACTGAGAGTTCTGCTGCTAGTAATACAGGTATGTGTGTGTGTGTGTGTGTGTGTGTGTGTGTGTGTGTGTGTGTGTGTGTGTGTGTGTGTGTGTGTGTGTGTGTGTGTGTGTGTGTGTGGTGTAGCACACAATACTGGGAATTTCTGAGTGGGACCTGTTGGGGAAATCTACCAAGATAAAAAAAAAAGGGGTGGGGGTTGGGTGCCCAGGCAGGGCAGACAAGGCTGTAATAATTGGATATGATCCAGATATGCCAATGGTACAGAAGGCAGTACTGGTGATCGATCTATGCTGTGGTTGATATGATGAACTGTGAATGCTATTGCACAGAATTACAAGACAATGAAGCACCAGAGATGCAAACCTCAGCGATACTCTACACTGACTAACTACTATAATTGTTCTCAGGCCAAGAGAAATAGCTGTACCTAACCTGGTACCAATAGAGAAATAGCTGTACCTAACCTGGTACCAATAGTAGATGTGCATGCTAAGAGAAGTAAACCTACCCACGGGACACTCACCAGTTGTTTTAACGCAGAGCTCCAATTCCAGCACTTGGTAAACTACTCTGGGAAGCAAGAGATTATTAGTTCTCATGATAATGACGTGACAATAGGGGGTGTGGTCTTAGCATAACTGAATGCTTCACGTTTTCTCAAAAATAGGCCTGAAAAAAAAAAAAAAAAGCACAATGAAAGCTTTTAAATCTATCATTCTGAGTAAGTTCATACCTATTAATTGTCAGTAATCTCCAAAATCAGAAAGTGCCAGACAGACAGACAGAAGACTACTAAAACTCCCTCATGTATGCTCCCATGTGTATGTGATGGGAAGTTGCCATTGATGCATACAGAACTGGGAACAGTTTCTTCACAGAGGTTGGGTTAGAGACAGAGTGACCCTGTGCCTGATTCTGATTTAATTACTAATACTTGTATTGTTTTAGGTGTGAAAGAAGCGTTCTTGAAGCTGGCACAGAGTGTGATATCTCTTCATCAGCACAACCAACTGGGTGAAGCTTTGATGGAGCCGTCTTATTCACCTCTCAACTCTTACACTATCAACCCTCAGCCTAACCCCACACCAAACTCCGCCCACAATGGAGTTCATCACGAACCTGTGTCATTGAGCACGGACCATGAGGATAGTCGTTGCTGTAGCAGTAGCTAGGCAACCAGTCCACCTGTGTGTGTGTGTGTGTGTGCGTGTTTGTAAATTTTATATTTATGGGATTTTTATTTGTATCAGAGTGGCATGTAAATTCAACTTTTCAACTTGAATATGTTCTCTTTGTAAGAAACATCATTTTTTAATATGGAAAGCAAAGCATCTGGTAAGGGGTAACACTTTGAATTTTATATTGGCGGGCTATTCGCGCGTGGATTATTCCAGGTGACTGGTGGGAGTTCGCTGACCACTTCAAACGAACCTCTCGCAGTAACGGAGAAGGTAGTTCAATTGGAGCCGTCCTCTGGCGGGAGGAGTTGGAGCTCGGACGGCGTCTGTACGGAATTACGCAGGAATGTCACCGACCAGTTCTGCGTCGAGTTAATGCCACCATTCGACATGAGGGAAGAAATATTAGCTGGACTATGGTCCCCAAATGAGGGTTGGGTTAAAGTATCTCGCAGTGCCGACAATACTATTACTCCTTATATTTCAGCACAGGCTAGTGTTAGCAGTAATACCACTGAGTCTGTAAGTGAATATGTTCACTGCCAGGAATAGGATTTTCTCCATACCTTTGTGATGAAGGAGTAATTATATAGCTAGCTATATACTAAAGGATACAAATGTTAAGAGCTTGTACTTCTACTTGTGTGCTTGTTAAACAATATTCATCATTAGGTTTAATCCATCGGTGTTATATTTAGAGTGGTGGTTTAATTTACGAAGATCTCGGACAGGATGATCCGTCTTGCAGCTCTCCCATGTTAAACCACATCACCCCACTCCCTCTTCCCTTGTTGACAAGTACTCCAGTGGCTGTTTCTCCTATACAGCTAAGTGTAGAGAAAGTGGTTGCAAGGAAATGTTTGGGCGGAGAGAATCCATCCTTTTTTGAGGAGATGTACGACAGTGAACAACCCAAGACTACTACTACCATTACTACTGCCACATCTTCATCTAAATCCACAGCCAGTTACAGCTCTAGAACAAAGAGAGTCTTGGCTCCAGCTAGAAAGAGGATTTATCTGCAGAAGAAGCAAGGAGTTCAGAAGAAGATACGATGGGGCAGGAATGGGATGGGCAAGGGGAAGAGAGAAGGAAGACGAGACATGAGAGGAAGTGGAAGTATATTTAATGGATGCAATAGAGAGAGGAATAAAGACAACACTAGTATAGAAGTAGAACTAATACTAGATGGATGCACAGAAGAACCTCACTTCAGTGCAGGTAGAATGTCAGCAACGTCACCTCCTCACAAAACAGCTTCTGGACTCGAACACGAAGCAGCCAATCAAGGCAACATTAATAACAGTCAAAGTAACAGCCTACAAGACAAAGGTACCCGTTTGCATCGTGACGAAGTCACTTGTCAAGATGATAAAGGTATCAGTCAAAGTGACAAAGATTCCTGTCCAAGTGACTGTCTGGTTCATGAAGGTACCAGTGATGGAAATGGCTTTCAGAGAGACCTAGGTACAGGTCAAAGCTATGGTGGTCACATGCAAGGTGGCAGAAACAATGCTGAAGGACATGAGAGGAATGGCAGGAGAAGGTACAGCTGTCAAGCTGAACTGGAGACGCAGACACGCGGCCAGAAACTGAGCACTGCTACTGTCAATAAGAATTTATCTGCTCCCTGCAAAATTCCATGCTCTGTTCCAGAGGAAACAGAGAAGAACAAGGCTTTAAATACGTGTGTTGACAAAAAGAGAAAGAAGAAAGAGGTAGCTAAAGTCAAAGCATAACCTTACTGCCTAATTTAACAGTTAGATAAATTATGAATTAGTCTTACTATAATTTTCACCACTCGATTGGCTGTTGCTTTTATTCTATCACTAGTTATTGAGGGTAACATAAATTGCCTCACCTTAGGGGGTGAAGCTGATTGTCAAGCTCTCGTGAATGGAATGTGTACCTATTGTAGTATTTAGACAGTTCTATAACACAAGGTGCACATATGAAGTTAGGCTACTATTGTTAACTAAAGTGCACTTGTGTGTGTGTGTGTGTTAGCTGGCCTTCTGTCCTACGTCAGTGGAGCCTCAGCATATTCCTAAAAGGAAGAAGTTGTCATGTAAAGTAATTCCTCAGCCAGGATGGAAGAACTTACCAGTAGACATATTGTGACCGGTTATTAATTTACCTCATTAGCTATTCCTCTCCATATGTAATTCACCTGTCATGTGTTTTATTAATTAGCTGCTCAGCAATCTCGTCATGTAATTATACTCTATGATATCATACTCACCTCTACACCAGCAAACAAAAGTAATACTTTGACTTCAAAATATGCCATAAACAACAAACTATTTAAACCAAGTCAGAGCATAGTAGAGTAGAGAAGGCAAAAATTATGTAGCTACTGTAGGTACAGAGTTCATTCAGGATATATCCTGAATGAACTCTGTACCTAGTAGCTTATTTGTCAATCTCTAAGCCATATTCTTTAGATCTGCTACAGAAGTTCTTCACACCACACAGAAGTTCTTCACGCCACACAGAAGTTCTTCATGCCACACACAAGTTCTTCACACCACACAGAAGCTCTTCACGGTCACGCCACACAGAAGAAAAACAATACCCAACAATGGAACTCTAATGTCATGTCAAGGAAGAAAGGATTGAAGTTGAGTTTTGACATCACTTAGAGCTCGAGCTAATTTGGCAAATTCTTTCATTAAATATAAATACATAACTAGCTTTATACAAACCTTTATACATAACTAGCTATATTACACCGTTGCACACAACTCTTCACCTTCAGACTGTCCAATAATACTTATATTCAACCTCATTTCACCATAGGGTCTTGGGTAACGAGCTGAGCTGACTCGAATGAATTCGCGATATATATAATACTTATAGCACGAGTCAGAGTACAATATGGGAAAATATTTTACGAGCACGCAAAATATTTTCACGAGCCAAAGGCGAGTGAAAATGTGGCGTGAGAGTAAAATATCATTCCCATATTGTACGACGAGTGTGATAAGTGATTTATTGCTGCCTTGATATTTTTTCTCAACCGGTTACAATTCAATTTTCATTGATTTTACTCGCTACGCGCATGCGTAGTGTACCGTACAATATAAACCGTACAATATGGGAGAATACAGAACGCTCGCGTGATGCGGAAATATTCAATTAAAAATATAAAAGGTGCAATAAATATATATTATATAATATATAATACTTATAGCACGAGTCAGAGTACAATATGGGAAAATATTTTACGAGCACGCAAAATATTTTCACGAGCCAAAGGCGAGTGAAAATGTGGCGTGAGAGTAAAATATCATTCCCATATTGTACGACGAGTGTGATAAGTGATTTATTGCTGCCTTGATATTTTTTCTCAACCGGTTACAATTCAATTTTCATTGATTTTACTCGCTACGCGCATGCGTAGTGTACCGTACAATATAAACCGTACAATATGGGAGAATACAGAACGCTCGCGTGATGCGGAAATATTCAATTAAAAATATAAAAGGTGCAATAAATATATATATATATATATATATATGGCATTCTCCTGTTCATGTGTTTGGTCAAGAGGAATAGCTGAAAATCTGTTAGAAGTCTTTGGCAATCCAAACTCTGTACATACAGGTTGAAATCTCTCTCACGATGAGCCCTAGCAAAAGTGAGAATAAGTTTCTCAAGGCCCATAACCATATCCCAGTACTGAAAGGTAGGTGACTCTTCCATCAATTTTAATCACCATCCTTTCAAATCACTCTGGCCAGAAAGTGAAAATGCCTGCCTCTGCAGTTTGTAGAATGCTGCAATGGTAATTTTGGCGAGCGAGCGTAGCGAGCGAGACAGGGTAACACAATCGAAATTCGGGGATGTTTGTGTATAGTCTCGCGTAGCCAGACCCTTTACCAACCGTAACCGCTATGCGGGGAAGGAAAGGGTCTGGGAACATACAATACAACGACTTGTTCAGCAGCACCCCAAAAAGGGTGCTCCAATTATCACATTCCAATGCTTGCGGTAGCCAATGACGTCACTGCCAAGGCCGGGTAGCAGCTCTCCTATTCATGCTGGTACGTTTATTGCTTGCCAGGAGTGCTTATAAATAGTCTACGAAAACAACTTCACCAGTTTGACGAAGTCACGCAACGTTCTCACCCTCCCAGATGTGATGTTGACGTCACATAGTATACCGCAAGCTTGCTGGAATGTGATAATTAAGCACCCTTTTTGGGGTGCTGCTGGACAAGTCGTATTGTATGTTCCCAGACCCTTTCCTTCCCTAGTCTGGCTCCTTTACCCAACCGCTACGCGGAGAAGGGTCTGGTAACATTGGCATACCAAACTTGTTCTGCCGCCCCATTTCGGGCGGCGGTCAATTACAAGCTACAATTTCCCACGGAATGTAATTGAAGGGTTAGCTCACCTGACCACACCTTCAATTAAGACCAGTTGTTCGGCAATGGAGGCACACCTTGTGCTAACTCAGAAGTTATTGTGTCATCAGCGTCTTTTGTAGCGAAGCAGCTGGGTTATGACAAACTAAAAGATTTGCAGGTTGAAGTAATTTTATCTTTTTTAACTGGGAAAGATGTTTTTGCTATTCTTCCAACGGGATATGGAAAGAGTCTGTGTTTTGCCATTCTTCCACTTCTACTGGACCATCTATTTAACTTTCCTCTTCCAAGCATAGTTATTGTAGTGACCCCATTGATAGCCATTATGGAGGATCAAGTAAGATTTCGAAATTTCATATTCTTATGCATGCAGTATTGAACTCTTTTTTGTGCAGGTGGCATCATTATCACAAAGGGGTCTGTCGGTTGCAGCAATAAATAGCAACACCAGTGAAGATGTAAAGCAAGGGGTCTACAATGGAAAGTACAGCCTTGTCTTTTTCACACCTGAGTTACTGCTTCAGGAGAGACGCTGGAGAGAATTAATTACAAGCAGTGTTTACATGCAGAGAATAAAAGCATTCATTGTTGATGAAGCTCACTGTGTGAAAAAATGGTAAGGTTAATATCTAATGAGTAGAGCATGTCACCTAAAGACAGTATCAAAGTTTGGGTCAAGTTATATTACAATGAATTTTTTTTATATTTGCTTATGTTGTTGTATTTTTTATTTGGTTACATAAGAGCAATGATTATATTATGAATGGTAAACTTTACCATACCCAGTCAAAGTAACTTGACCTTGCAAGGCATTGAATGTACATAAAGTGTTCTTGCTTTATAGTAAGTGTTATACTTTATCTATTTTATAGGGGAGAAACATTTCGTGGAGCACTGCTTCGTATTGGCGAGGTTCGCAGCATTTTGCCTGAAAATACACCAATAATGGCATTAACAGCAACTGCCACTCGAACTCTTCAGAATGAAATTGCAAGAATTCTGGGAATGAAGAGACCTACTGTGATTTCAATGTCGCCATGCAAGAAACATATGATGTATGCTGTGGCAGCACCATACCAGTCTATTTCAGTGACTTTTCAACCTATATTAGTACAACTAATTAAAGAGAGAGTTAAGATGTCCAGAATAATTATATATTGTCAGAAGTATGAAGACTGTGCTGACTTATATATATATTTCAGGGACGAGCTTGGAGAGGCGTTTACAGAACCAAGTAAGTCCCCAGATTTATCCAAGTTTCGACTTGTAGATATGTTCACCGCAGTTACTGATTCTGAGGTAAAGGAACAAATTATAAAATCATTCTGCAATCCAGAAGCTCATCTCAGAATTGTGTGTGCAACTGTTGCCTTTGGCATGGGTATTGACTGCCCAGATGTTAGAGAAGTAATCCATTTGGGGGTACCATGTGACACTGAATCCTACATTCAGGAGACTGGACGGGCTGGAAGAGATGGTAAACCATCACTGTCTATAGTTGTACCTACAAATTTTGCCACTCGAAAATCTGACAAATATATGAAAAGATATCAGTATAATCAGACTATTTGTAGAAGAGATCTATTATATGGTGACATGGACAATTATGTACATGAAGACAATGGCAAGTGTTTGTGTTGCGATATTTGTGCAAAGACATGTAAATGTGGTGTATGTGATATGAACCAAAATGACTTTACTTTCTTACTGTAACTGTTTAAACACAAATTGTATATGATGTATGTGATACTACACTTTATCTCGATGTTAAATGATCAATTATCCATGTTAATAAGTCTTGTAAATTTATGGCATGTAAAGGGTCTCTTGGATTAGGGAATGAAGAGTATGTACGATGAGGAATTATATTAAATGATGAGGAGAGATTCTTTAAAATAATATTGATGTCCTTGTCTTCTTTGGGCTTCTTGTGCTTCCCAGATATGGAAGAAACACCAGTATCTTGATCAAAATTTTGTAACACTGGATTAAGAATTCGTAATACTTTTCCCAATCTTGTAATAGCTGCTTCTGTTTTACTGCTTCCAAGATTCTGAATAGACGTCTTAATGACACGATTAAGGTGCTCCATATGAAGATCATTCGAAATATTTCTTCCTGGTAAGCCACTTGTATTGACAAATCTTCCCCAAATGAGCTCGGCTGCTTGACGAGGAGGAAGACTAAAATCATGTTGAAGGAGAAGATTGAATGCTTCAATGGCGTAGTTTTTTCTTCCTGAGCTAATAAACATTGGTAGCATGTAATGCCAGCATCGAAGGACACGTTCACCATCACCTTCTCGTATAGCATCTGAGTACTCAAAATAAAAAAGACCTAAACTCAGCAAATTTCGGGCATACAAATTTGTTTTGTCAACGTACGTAAAGTCTTTGTGATCATTGAAACTCACATCAACAAACATGTCCACAATTTTCATAGCAATTGTTTGTATCAACTCAAGCCGATCTTCTTTGGGGAGCATCCAAAAATTTTGTGGGTCAGCCACATACAAATCTGATGGTACTTCATCCAGATTATCCATTTTCATCATTTTCATCCCTGCTGTTAATATCAGAGCATCAATCACCATGACAAAAAAGTCATCACATGCATTGAAATTGTCGAGTGGGATTTTCACTACATTGGTCCGGTTGATAGCATTCCTGAGTTGGTAGAGAGTGCCATGTTCAGCTGACGATTTTGGTGAGTAATAATACCTAAAAATAAGCTATAATAACATACATTATTATAATATAAATAAAAAAAAAAAAAGTTCTAGTCTTACGCCTAGAAAGTTGGCCTTGGTATGCCAGTCCTCTATTACCGGAATTATGCCACTCAGCTGTTTTAGTGCTGTTTGACTGTTGACTTTAGCTTTGATAGCAGCTCTCGCTCTTGCCACAGTCAGTTGATCTCCTCCAACAAGGATAGGATGAAGAACAGTGTTTTCTTCCTGAACTGTCTCACCTGTACTAATGGTAATTTCTCCTGTTGAAGTGACTGCTGGTACATACTGATGTATGTGAGACATTATATCGACCATTTCATCCCGCTTGTTCTCATCCTTCAACAACACACCTAATGGGACCTATAACAAAACAAATTAGACCTCTTAAACGTTGATAAAATTAGCACTTATTCACTATCACTCAAGCGGAATATGTAACCACGCCAATCTCTGTGCTATCTGCATACTTACCACAACAGATTTTTGCGACATTTCCTTTGAAAACTGGTGCTGAATGTGCCGGTTGACAACATCAGTACAAGCAAAGTTGAAAATTTTCATATGTGATACCAAGACTCTGGACACCAGTACAGCCATGTTACGCTTCAGTTCAGAATCATCTACAATAGAAGGGAGCATTCTGCTAGCCATTACTTCATGTGAAAGTACTTGGTCTACTGGTGAATCAGAAAGTTGAGATACATCCACTCTGTTTTCCACAGCATAAAAATGAAAGTAGTGCAAGGATTGATTTCCCCTATCCGAACGCATGTATCTAGGCCGCACAGTTTTATCAATATTGTCTCCACATAACCTGTATCCTCGAGGTTTGTAAGGTGCTTCGAATTGTTCAGTCCTAGTGATCAGAAGAGAACGCTCATATACTGTCGGTGGTGAAACTGTCTGACATACTGGGCTATGTTGGTGGCTTTCTTCATCAGAATCATAGTCACTCTCACCGAAGCAATCATTATCTTCATCACTTTCATTTAATTCAACACACTCATCAATGTCAGTACTCTCAGAATCGAATGAAGCAATAAGGTCCTCCCAATCAGTATCTTTTGCAATTTCAGTGTCACCACCTTCCTCACAACTGCTATTCGTGACTTTGACAGTCTTTCTTCTATCACTTGTACTTGACATGATCTGTTACATCAGAAATATGTGAAGTATTTCATGCATATACAAAATAAATATTACCTCTCTATCTTTCAAAACTTCAAGAAATGAATCCCTCCAGTCAAGGACCACACCATCATGTCTTTGTCCCATTGAGACAAGTAGACGAGTCAAGGACATTGAAGACAAAGTTAGATTGAGGGGTTGGAGCCTGGAATACACCTGAAAAACAATGTGACTTTTCACACTTAAAAAATAAGCAAATATTTTTATGCACCTGTTTTCCACAATGCCCAGCATGAAGAATCAACATAATCATTTTCTGCACAAGACTCATTTTGGAACAACGACTTTTAAGTAGAATAGAGGCACAGGTACCAATTATTGCTGACTTTCTGCTGTTCTTTCCAGTGCATGACTGTAGGATGAGCTCAAAAGTTGGAGCATAAATCTTCAATTCCTCGACTACATTATCCCACTTAAAATTCATTAATGCTTCATAATTACTGCTTCGCAAGACAGAAGCAGTTTTCACAGAACACATTGTCCTGATTTCTTTCCTGAGCAGTCTGACAACCTTCTTTATCACTAGTGAAAATGTGTTTGGATCAGTAAAACAACGGTCAACCAGACCTTTCTTTGACCATTTACCCGTGTGCCGTCTATTAGGTGTCCGTATTAAATAGTTTTTGGACGTGGTCTTGTATCCAATGTTGATCTGATAATGTAAAGAGGGAATAAATAAATTGAAGTAGCTATCTATTTAAATTCCTTACCATTACAGACGGTGAGCTAGAATCGGAAACATTGACCGATGGTTGGGTGCATCTCCGTTTGCATTCAGATTCTTGACTATCAGGTGAATTTTCAGGGATAGAAATGGTACTGACATCTGAGCCTGATGATACTATGAGCTGTAGTGCCGCCAACAAACTACTTTCAAGTTGTATCTGTAGATTGTAGTACTTTTTAAATTCATTGAAGCAATGCTTACACATCTTGCCAGGATTATCAAGGTCCACCATAACTCTTTCATGTGGTATTCCTTGCTCTTGCAGTTGCTTCTTAATGAGGAACTTCCAGCCTAACAGAGCTTGGTTTCTGGATGCTGAATCACCAGTAGAATCAGGTCCAAGCTTTCTCCTGCCCCGAGATGACTTTGAAATGTCATTTCCACAGCCTACGCAATGAATGCAGTCGACTGAAGTAGCCATTACTATGCTACCTGCTTTTGCCGTTAATCACATTTATTGCGCGCGCTAGAACAAATTGAGGGGACAAGCGACGGCAAACCACATCCGCATTCCGGCAGAACAAGTTTGGTATGCCAATGTTACCAGACCCTTCTCCGCGTAGCGGTTGGGTAAAGGGTCTGGCTACGCCAGACTATTCCTTCCCCGCGTAGCGGTTACGGTTGGTAAAGGGGCTGGCTACGCGAGACTAGTTGGCGAGCGAGCGAAGCGAGCGAGACACTATCAGGGGTAACTCAATCGAGATTTCGCTATATATATTTATTTATTTATCTGTTTATGGGGTACGTGAGACCTCTGTTTTCGCCCGCGCTTTTAATTACGTAAGTTAGGTAAAGCGTTCACAGCTCCAGTATTTTTCAATTAACAAGCTCTGAGAATCCTTAGTGGCGGTGGTAAGTCAATGCGCTCTTTGTCATGGCTATTAGCCTTGCGCAACAGTATTTTACTTGAAAATACATTGTCCACTAGACTACTGCGAAGGTAAGTCTGTGTAGGTGCATGTTCAGTTGTGTTAAAGCATTGTGTGTTTACAACCACTACTTAGCCAAAGAATAACACAAAGAAAACTTTTAAATAACGTGTATTGTTTTGTTGTAGTTGTTTTCCTTCCAAGCAGTTGCAGAGAGTTGTTACTATGGCGCTGAAATCACTTTACCCTGTATGCTAAATCAGTTAAAAAAAACTGGACCTTATTTTTAGTAGCTTCAGTGTTAGAAGTCAAATCATTCATATAAGTCTTTAGGCCTGAAAATACATTGTCCACTAGACTACTGCCAAGGTAAGTCTGTGTAGGTGCATGTCCAGTTGTGTCAAAGCATTGTGTGTGTTACAACACTATTAGCTAAAGAATATCACAAAGAAAACTTTTAAATAACGTGTATTGTTTTGTTGTTGTTATTTTTTCCTTCAATTCAAGCAGTTGCAGGGAGTGGTTACTATGGCACTGAAATCCCTTTACCCTGTATGCTAAATTAAAAAACTGGACCTTATTTTCAGTAGCTTCAGTGTTAGAAGTCAATAAAAATAGTATAGTCTTTAGGCTCGCTCGCCATTTGTGCTCAAGCACACCACTAGTTTGTGTATTTGTATAATATGTGGACGTACGTATGTCATTTTGTACTTTGACCCTCCGTATTTTTGTGTTCGCTCCGCGTTCGACCCCGTCCCAGACTTCACTAAACAGAATCCTCCGGTTTAGCGTCCATTACCCGTATCACCTTAGAAATTGAATTGTTTACGGCTTTGAATTCTTTGCGGGTGCAGTTAAAACTCAAAAACTTATGGGAGCTCCATTTCTATTCGAGTTAGCACATCACTAGTTCAGCGAAGCGAGCGAAGCTAGCCGAGCTGACTCTCTAATGAGTTCGCGATATATATATATATTTAGGTCTAGAAATTGTTTTTGTTCTTGCGTGGGCGTACGTGTGTACCCTTTCTCCTACGCGCTTGCGTGGGCCGGGTAACCTTCTTAGCAACATTTTGTTTTGTTTACCCGCCGTACGAAGTAGCGATGCCCAGTTCATCTACTCCTTCTTCTGAAGACTCACTGACTTGAGACGGCGACAATGGAGGAGGGTTATGAGCAGACTCATCGACTGGAGCTTGTTCATCTACTCCTTCTTCTGAAGACTCACTGACTTGAGACGGCGACAATGGAGGAGGGTTATGAACAGACTCATCGACTGGAGCTTGTTCTTCTACTCTTTCTTCTGAAGACTCACTGACTTGAGACGGCGACAATGGAGGAGGGTTATGAGCAGACTTGTGGCTAGCTGGCGGTTCTTTGTGAGGAGTACCAGATTCGCCAACTAGAACACCATGGCAGTCCTTAAAATAACGCTCTATCATTTCTTCTAATAAAGAAAAATTCACTGTAAACATCTTGTTCCTATAATTCTTCCATATAATAAAACCTTTAAGTTCCCTCAACACTTCCTTGAACCCTCCTTCCGTTATCTTGATACTCTTCATTAACTCTTTCTTAGAAAATACAACTACATGTCTATTCTTAGAAACATGGTGAATAACTTTTCGACAACAAATTAATGTTTCCACCTCATCTGGAGTGAGACGAAGACACTGAAGGCAGAAGTGTTCTGCCTCCTCTGAAGGTGGCTTCATAAAACCCCTACAAATCTGGTGTTCCCAGACATCACATGAATCGCACCCGATCAGGTTATCGTTGAATTGTGAATCTCCACAACCACACTTTAAATGTAATTCTTCCTCCATCAGTCTGATCTAGCTAGCTAGATAAAAAAAAAAAAAAAAAAAAAAGTAGACCAAACGTTAGAAACGCTCGGTCAAGAACTTTGAGGGCGTTAGAAACTCCTGAAGAAAAATTAGCAAGGAGAGCGATAAAAAATGAAAAAAGACAGGGTAAGGAGGAGGAGAGCTAAAACGAAACAGAAACAGGTAGCAAAGTAAATAATCTGACAGTATTTTGTAGCCACACCAATCATGCATGGAATAGCTGCAATTACAGGGAACATGCATCGCTCGCTTCGCTATTTTGTGCTATTAGAGCACATCACTAGTTAGGTCTAGAAATTGTTTTTGTTCTTGCGTGGGCGTACGTCCGCACCTTTTCTCCTACGCGCTTGTTAGTCTCGCGTAGCCAGCCCCTTTACCAACCCTAACCGCTACGCTTCCCCGCGTAGCGGTTACGGTTGGTAAAGGGTCTTGCTACGCGAGACTACGCGCTTGTGCGGGCCGGGTAACCTTCTTCTTAGCAACATTTTGTTTTGTTTACCCGCCGTACGAAGTAGCGATGCCCAGTGAAACAAATTCTGCGAAAGAGAGACAAAACGATAGAAACGCTCGGTCAAGAGTCGAGCTTTGAGGGCGTTAGAAACTCCAGAAGAAAAATTAGTAAGGGAGAGATAAGAAATGAAAAAGACAGGGCAAGGAGGAGGAGAGCTAAAACGAAACAGAAACAGGTAGCAAAGTAAAGAATCTTTCTTTTTGAAAAGCCATTAAATGTTCCTAAATTACATACAGGGAACATATATCGCTCGCTTCGCTATTTTGTGCTACTAGAGCGCATCACTAGTTATTTCAAGTGTAGAGAAACAACTATTGCAGGTACAGTCGGACCTCGTTCAACGGACCTTCCGAAAAACGGACAACCGCGATACAGCGGACAAACACAAAATTATGGATGGATTTCCTATACTAGTGATGTGCTTGAGCACAAATGGCGAGCGAGCCTAAATACTATACTATTTTTGTATGAATGATTTTGACTTCTAACACTGAAGCTACTGAAAATAAGGTCAAGTTTTTTAATTTCGCATACACGGTAAAGGGATTTCAGTGCCATAGTAACAACTTTCTGCAACTGCTTGAATTGAAGGGAAAAAACAACAACAAAACAATACACGTTATTTAAAAGTTTTCTTTGTGATATTCTTTAGCTAAGTAGTGGTTGTAACACACAATGCTTTGACACAACTGGACATGCACCTACACAGACTTACCTTCGGGGTAGTCTAGTGGACAATGTATTTTCAAGTAAATACTGTTGCGCAAGGCTTATAACCATGACAAAGAGAGCATTGACTTACCACCGCCACTATAACTCGAATAGAAATGGAAGTCCCTTAAGTTTTCAAGTTTTAACTGCACCCGCAAAAGAATTCAAAACGGTAAACAATTCAATTTCTAGGGTGATACGGGTACTGATCGATAAACCAGAGGATTCTGTTTAGTGCAATTTGGGACGGGGTCGACAATCGAACTAACACAAAAACGCGAGGGTCAAAGTACAAAATGACATACGTACGTCCATACATATATCTAAATAAACTAGTGATGTGCTTGAGCACAAATGGCGAGCGAGCCTAAAGACTATACTATTTTTATATGAATGATTCTGACTTCTAACACTGAAGCTACTGAAAATAAGGTCCAGTTTTTAAATTTCGCATACACGGTAAAGGGATTTCAGTGCCATGGTAACAACTCTCTGAAACTGCTTGAATTGAAGGATAAAACAATACACGTTATTTAAAAGTTTTCTTTGTGATATTCTTTAGCTAAGTAGTGGTTGTAACACACAATGCTTTGACACAACTGGACATGCACCTACACAGACTTACCTTCGCGGTAGTCTAGTGGACAATGTATTTTCAAGTAAATACTGTTGCGCACGGCTTATAACCATGACAAAGAGCGCATTGACTTACCACCGCCACTAACTCGAATAGAAAATGGAAGTCCCTTAAGTTTTCAAGTTTTAACTGCACCCGCAAAAGAATTCAAAACGGTAAACAATTCAATTTCTAGGGGTACTGATCGATAAACCAGAGGATTCTGTTTAGTGCAATTTGGGACGGGGTCGACCACATAACTAACACAAAAACGCGAGGGTCAAAGTACAAAATGACATACGTACGTCCATACATATATACAA
>WLWD01002896.1_pt1 | contig 18982 bp, 24 predicted proteins | sample 6712731 | NCBI WGS metagenome assembly WLWD01 (sample SAMN12718690, study PRJNA576275) | sponge metagenome | isolation source: marine sponge | host: Mycale hentscheli | place: New Zealand: South Island, Marlborough, Capsize Point | collected 2014-11-01
CACCCACCCCCACATGTTCCACCACCCTCACATGTTCCACCCATCCCCACATGCTCCACCCATCCCAAGTTGTGTGCCACAGAGAAACACAAATATGTACCTATCTTTCTAACATATGCACCTCTCACCCTCTCCTTCTCCCTCTCTCTCTCCCTCCCTTCCCTCCACTGAGTAGAGAAGATCATAAATGTCAGAATGTCAGAATCTCAAGAGAAAGGGAAAAAGAGAGGGATGGGAGGGGGTGGGGCTTACACACAGAAGTTGTAATTTAATGAACCAGTGCCATTACTAGTCAAATTAACAACTGACCACACCCACTCATACATAGACCACACCCACCACTTTCCATGTCGCAACTCACTGGAGCAGGTGGGTGTAATTGGTTGTGGACTAGTTGAAGCTGTGGTCCACTTTGTGCCAGCGACCACAGCAGAACTTGAGACACTGGAGGATGGAGAAGAACAACCACACAATTACCAGAAGCTCCATAGCACACAATATCACATGACACTATTGATCAATCACATGACCCCACTCATCAATCACATGACCCCACACAGCAATCACATGATCCCACTCATCAATCACATGACCCCCACACATCAATCACGTGACCACATTGATCAATCAAATGACCACACCCACCGTGACGTCCTGCTGTGGAAACAAGTTCAGGTACTTCTCGTGCTCCAAGTCCTTGCGTCTGGTAATGAGTTGCCCCTCATAGTCCACGGGGTCCACCACGTGCAGCTTGGAATGGTTCTGAACACAATTACACAAGAATGATCAAAACATGGCCACAATATAGTAGAGAATGCACACATGTAAAATAAACAAAACAACAACAACAAAAACAAATAACAAACTGATATATCTTTATATATATATATTCTTATTTCTATCGTGGTCACTGATGTGACTGTATCATGCACACACAAACAAACACATTTACAGAAACATGTACACACATACATACAATACAACCATCCGCCCACACATACATACGTAGCCTAGGGCAAACTCCATTAACCATCTAGCTGTGTTATCAATTATCCTTGACTATTCCTAAGAGGCCCCACCCACTTGCCCCACCCACTTAATGAGTTGGCAGCAGAGTATTCATTTAATTTAAATCCTATCTCACACACGCATACTAGAATCACGTGATTAGCACAAAAATAAAATTAAAAGTTAAATTAATTTAATGTTAATTTGAACTAATTATAAATTTATCATCATCAAAGGTGTAATTAATAATAAATTGACTTCCCTCACACTCACAAACCTACCCACACACACACAACATACCTACTATCCTCCCTCTCCCCCCCCCCCCCCCCCCCCCCCCCCCCCCTCCTCCCTACATCCCCTACCCCCACACACACCAAAACACACCCATCCATACACATACACACATCGATACAAACACACTGCACCAAATATCCTATTAAAGGGTGGGCATTAAAACATAATTTAAAACCACTACAATGTGTAGCAGACCCTATAATGATATTCATAGCACACTCATTTGGGGGATGTCAAGTATCGATAGGGAATGGAGATGAAATCCTCCATATTGTACCAGTCATGTGACTACAGACACAATATACTAGCATTGAAATATCATCACACACATACACACTCTCCTCCTACACACTGAAATATCATCACACACATACACACTCTCGTCCTACAGACTGAAATATCATCACACACATACACACTCTCCTCCTACACACTGAAATATCATCACACACATACACACTCTCCTCCTACACACTGAAATATCATCACACACATACACACTCTCCTCCTACACACACTCTGTCAATATCATCACAACACATACACCTCTCCTCCCTACCACGAAATATCATCCACACAACCCTCTCCTCCTACACACTGAAATATTCATCACACACATACCACTCTCCTCCTAAACAACACTGAACTTCACACACCAATACACACAATCCCCCACAATCCTCAACCTCCTACCCTGAAATATCATCACACCAACCACATGCCACACTATCCTCCTACACACTGAAAATATCATCACACACACTAAACACTCTTTTTCCTACACACTGAATAATCATCACACACTACACCTCCTCCTCCTACACGCTGAAATATCATCACCACATACAACACAAACAATCCTCCTACACACTGACATATCATCACACACAATCACAAGAACTCCTCCCTACACACTGACATATCCCCCCAAAATCACACACATAAACACCTGTTTTTCTACAAAACACACTGAAAATATCATCACCCAATACCACTCTCCTCCTACCCGAATATCCTCATACACATACAACACAATCCTCCTCCAAAACACTGAAATATCATTCACCACATACACAACACTCCTCCTACAACAACACTGACATAATCATCACACAAATAAACACTCTTTTCTACACACTGAATATCATCACCCCCTACACACTCTCCTCCTACACACACTGATACATCACACACATACACACATCCTCCTACCAACTGAAATATCATCACCACGATAACACACACTCCTCCTACAACACTGAATATCATCACACCAATAAACACTCTTTTCCACAGCCACTGAAATATCCTCACAACACATACCATCTCCTCCTACCACACCCTGAATATCATCACACACATACACACAATCCTCCTACACACTGAAATATCATCACACACATACACACACTCCTCCTACACACTGAAATATCATCACACACATAAACACTCTTTTCCTACACACTGAAATATCATCACACACATACACACTCTCCTCCTACACACTGAAAATAGCATCACACATACACACAAAATCCTCCTCACCACGAAATATCATCACACACATACACACACTCCTCCTACACACTGAAATATCATCACACACATAAACACTCTTTTCCTACACACTGAAATATCATCACACACATACACACTCTCCTCCTACACACTGAAATATCATCACACAGCTCTCTTACTCTGAAATATATAAAGAAATTAAAAAATAAAACAAATATATTGTGCTAAAGCATTTCTAAATTGCTAGACTTAGCACACCAAGTGCCACAAGGCAAGCGTCATCACATTATTCAGTAGAAGGTGATAAGGAAACCAAGGTTTTTTAAAAGGACAAGAGATACTGAGAAGCAAGAGAGATAGACAAAGGAAGAAAAGGGAACCCATGAGCTGACGAGAAGAATAAGAAATACTGAGATGGCTCAGGAAAAAAGAGAGCAAGAGAGGGAAACCATGGATAAAAATACTTTATGCTACTGCATTCCTAACTTGCAAAAGTTAGTGCATCAAGTGCCACTGTGTGGCAAGGTGCTTGCTAGTTTATAATATCATTACTACTACTAGAAGTTACTAGTACCAACAGTATATTAAATTTATTCTCAGCCTTCTTTACATTGGTTAGCATAAACTCACAACTATGACAAAGAAGAGTATTTCTATCTTGCAGGGCAGTTGAATACGTACATCCCATAGTGGATATACTTCTTCAAACTGCTTTAGCACTGGATGCAGCCAAAACCTTGAAGTTTTTTTCCTTCTCTCCCAAGCACCTCCACACGCACCAGCAGCAACACGATCCTTTCCTTATTAGCTACTTACCTGCAGCAACAGCGATTAGGAAAACGGGTCCTCCATATGTATACTATACTACGTACTTGGTGGGCGAATCCAGTATTTTGGGTGGGGTCCAGTCCGGATATTTAAAGTAGTAGGAATCTAAGTAGCTTAGGGGAGGCCTCCATTCTTGAAGACGGCGGCAGGAAAAGATTATGCATGGCGGAAGGTCAGCCTCAACTTCGTAAAGAGGTGAGTGCCCGTAGCTACTGAGTTGGGTTTTCTAGAAGTATTGGCTAGTTACCAAATTATGGTTTGTACACTAAAACCAGTTTTGTCTACCAGATCAGTGTTTGTTTATTGTCTGATTGCAAGATTCAGTGTTTGCTAATTTATTAGATCCAGTATTTATGTAGTTGCTGAATTCATTATTAGATCCAGTGTCTATTTATCTAATTACTAGATCCAGTGTTATGTAGATAACTTTTACAAAGTGAGAGGAGCTAAGCAGCATAGACTAAAAGTGTTTGATTCATTTGACAAAAAATAGACTTCTACTTTGTCTTTTTTATCAATCCAATTCATTAACTGAATAAACGAGTGGGTGTGATCAAGTGGATGTTGTTGTAATGGCCGCACCAACTCAATTTGTCTTCCTACTCCTCAGTCCACTGGTGTTTTTTTGTTCAATTCATTAGCTCTAATTGGAACACACACACACACACCATCTGTTCTTTTTGTAAACATTGACAAACGTACATCCTTGCTTGATGCATTCTTTTGTGCAGCCATATTTAGACATTTGCAGAACTGAAGCTTCTTTCAATTGTTTGTTACTTGTATTGTAAGAGTGAGCTTGCCACCAACCTTGATAGTATCAGAGTAGAACTCTTTCCCAACTGCATCCAAGTGTAGGTCAGGACAACAGACCTCAATCAGTAAACTCTAGACAAGTTCAAAATAAGTCAAAGTGGTTTTATTGTTTGTTGTTGTTTTTTTGTTGTTTTTTTGTAGTTAAGGGTTCAATTAAGTCACTTGTGCAAGCATTGCTTGTGATAGCTCCTTAATTTCTAGTTTTGTGCCACAGTGAGGGCAAGTGATTAAGTCAAAACTAAGGTGTGGGCAAAAACTACATTTCAATAAATCCAAATAGTTGAGAATTATTTTTTTTTGTTTTTTTAATTTTATTTATTAATTTATTTATTTATATACTTGCAATAGTGGACATGTTTGTGCATATTTTAAACCTCTCTTTACTTTCCAGTCTCTAGTGCCTTTTATGAGCATGCCCACACACGAGTTCCCTCTCTCTTTTTTTTTCTCCAGATGCTGATGCCTTTATGAGCGTGCTCAGACATGACTTTCCCTCTTTTTCTCAGATGCTGGTCACGGGTGTTTTTTAGCGGACACTTAGTGTTTAATAAAATTCACGGTGCTATTTCCGGTAGAGCTATGAATATTTAATTAGCTCAATGGCTGATGAGCCCAAAATCCATTCCAAACCTGCTCTCCAATTCCACAACAACCCACTAGAAATAGTTGACAATATTACATTCCAGTTCCAGACAACTCTAGGGTGACCTTTTGGCTATCTCTGCGCATGAATAAGAGTGGCTAGTACACCACCACGCAACCACTTCTAGTCACTGGTCACATGAGAACCCCATCACTACCTCTAGTCACTGGTCACATGAGAACCCACATCACTACGTCTAGTCACATACTTAGGCTTACTAAATTATACTGTAACCTATGACCTAAGTACTTTGACCCCTGACCTCTGTCACCCACCAGCATCAGTTTCCTCCACCTCCGTGCCTATGGTCCGCGTGAGAATGGACGTATTCCTCCATCTCTTCCTCCCCATCAGTAGCCAGAGGGCAGAAGATGTGATCGTCATCAGTTACCAAGTCAAGCCCACACAGCCTGTAGTGAGAGTTCTCCAGATACACACACACAAAAAAAAAACTTATTTAAGGTACCCAGTAAAATTAAAAATCAATAAAATGCATTAACCAATTTACATAAGAATGAGCATGTGTGGGCATGTATGTATACAGTATGTATGTGTGTATGTGTGTATGTGTGCATGTATGTATGTATAGATGACGTATGTTTAATATAGGGCTTGTCTGTTTTTCTCCTACCCACCCTTTACCTTATCAAAAGTCAGTGTGCACCCTCCTTCCATAGACCCTCTAGTTTGCACAAACCAACTTCCGATAATTCTGCAGCAAATAAAGCCATCGTTATACAAGGAAGCAATAATGAACACGCCTACCTTCATGCTAACAGAGTAGCTGCCATCGTGAGGGAAGGGTCCTTTGTAGAGACAGCTTCTCTTGGACAATGGAGTCCCTCTACTCTTGTCTCTCTGCATGTGCACAAAATAATCTCCAGTGAGTGAACTAGTTAGAAACTTTGACTAGTGCAACTAATTCTCCCAACATGAACACAACAGAGCACACCAGCACATTGCTGGAGGCTGCAACTAGCCAACACCTAGCACTTTATCACACACACACACCACCCATTCCTCATTACCCGTCTTGCAACCCCTTTCCTCGTTCAGCTGGCCTGTCCTCCGTCTAAATAACTATTTCTTCTGTCATTCACTGCCAGCTGTTACATAGATCATTCCATCTCTACTATACTACCACCCCACCCCCACATGCTCCACCCACCCCACATACTCCACCTACTCACAGCCAGTGAAGTGTCTCTCTCTTCATCCACTCAGTCCACTTCAAATGTCTCCTCTCCAATGGACATTATGTCATCTCCACTATAGACACATAAAAGAGTTTGTTATGCTACTGGTTTGTTGTTATTGTTGTTTATAGTTGGAGGGGAAGGTTGACAAAAAAAAGACAGAACCTTATTAATTTAATATTTTAAATGGCACTAGCTGGTCATAATTAGTGAGAAATCATATATTGTGTTTTTGTAAACAAAAATGATTAAGTCAGGGGAGGGTCTTACAAAATCACTTTTATTTCAGAGTAAATTGTCTCATTGAATTTAGGTAACTTAAAATATTCCAAGTTTATTTAATCAATTTAATAATTTTATAAGAAATTAAAAGATTAAATTAAACAATGTAATTAATAATACATTATCAAATACACATCTTTTGCAACATATCCTGCAGACATTATTAATCACAGCATTATTAATTATTTTATTTAGTATGTTTACTCTTTGCTTGATTTAGTCTCTCATATCTCACTTGCTCACCATTGTGGCAATATAATCTGTCAACTCATAATGTGCTTGTTTCTTAGCCTATTGAAAAGGTAGGCCACTAAACCACATGTGGTTGCCTTGTCGGCTCTTGTGGGAAGTAACCACAAGTTGTAGCCTGGTCAACACTTGTGGAAAGTGCTAACCTAGCAAAAGTTTCCCCCCTCTAGTAGCAGTTCCTTTCTCCCCCTTCAATTCATTCTCCAAATTAAGACTATTTATTTCATGAATGGTCCATGATGGGTACCATACCATGAATGTGCAGCCATATTAGTTAGGCGCTGTGCAGCCGTCGTGAACTACTGTTTTTAGGGTCCCTCAGGCACTAAGTAATGCCCTCGCTGCGCTTGGGATATAAAAGCCTAAAGCCTCCAAGACCCTAAAAATGGTCTCGGAGGCGCTGCCTAACTATTATATAGTTTGTCAAGTTTTCATTTGAAATCTGTTTCACAGTCTCATGGTCATGACCATATTATGTAGATAAACTGTTTTTTGCGACTCGACATAATTTCTCCCCCTAGCAAAACATCCTGTATGAATCCCTGACTTGTCATCAATTCCATGACTATTCCTAAGAGGCCCCACCCATTTCTCCCACCCACTTAATGAGTTGGCAGCAAAGTATTAGATATCATACTCACACACACACATACCAGAATCACGTGATGAGCATAAAAATAAAAATTTTAATGTTAATTAGAACTACAGTAGGAGACAAAATAAGTTCTGAATTCCGTTCAGTAGTACGGCCGTAAAACAGTAGTTTTTTACCATAGTTGACTATACAGTCGACACCGTTTACTATAACGGTAAAAAACGGTTAAGGTTACGATGACCCTTGCTGCCCACTCATTTTGAGCCTCATTAAATGAACCACAGTGGCTAAGTCCTAAGCCACTGTGGTAAGTGTTATGGTTGTAGCTGTGGTCACACAAGTGGTTAGGGGATTAATAGTACAACTCGTGGTTCATTAGAATTGAATGCAACAGTAAATACATGTATTTAACAACTATGCTGGAAAAAAAAAAAAAAGTAATGGAAAATAATACTACATTGTTGAAGTGCTTTGTTCTCCAGACTCCCTTATACCTCCGTTTCTATATCTGGGGCTCGCTAACTCGGGTAGTAAACTGTTAAAGTAAAATTCTTTTAGTTTGGGCAGTTGTTCCTCCCACCAATCCTTGTTTCTCTCAATACGTTCTATATGCATGTCCTTTTCAGTGTGCACAACAAAGTCACACCACTCAAGATTACAACAATACAACTGGCACTGTACTTGATAATAATAGTTATGCCTACTCCTCAGTGAGTATACCATCTCTTCTCCTTTTTTTGTTTTCTCCAAACAAAATCCCTTACTCGCACAGGCTTCTTCAATTGTTGAGTCCCTTGTCGAATATGGATTCTTATATTCCACTAACCCGATAGGTTGGGCTGCACTTGGGTCAGTTACTCTGCCATCGGGGCTAGCAGCCAGCCAAGGATTTTCCAAACTAACAACTAGTCCAGATGGCTCAGTCTTTAGACCAGGATGGTTTTGTTGCTGTTTCTCCACATATTTCTGCTGTGCTACATCTTCCATGAGCATACCATACATGGTAGCTTTGTTGCCTTTGAAGGTGGTGTACAACATCTCTTTCACTTTCTTGCTTCTTTTAGTTGCCGCTCGCATCTTCACAATTCCTCCAACATGTGATGCTGTGATTCTTTTCATTCGCTCTTCCCTCCATACTTTACATCTGCTCTGTTGTCTTGTTTCCAGTTCAATGATGTCCCGTTTTTCAGCAGTAACAACAACTTGCAATGAGTAGTGGTTTTTAAAAAATTCCTTTAGGTAATCTGATGAAATATCAGCCACATGATCTTCTACTTCTATTCCTCCGTCATGCCGAGAATATGCTTTGCGAGCTGCCAAAGAATTGTCAGCTTTTGAAAATTTTCCCTTTCGTCTGCTATTCTTAGCTTCTTGGGTAGATTTTCTTTTCTTGTCTTATTCTGCTTTCTTAGCAGAAGCGTCCATAGCAGTGCCAAAAATACAATTTGCGGGATTGCCTGTCATCTTCTCCCACATGATTGGTCCCCAGGTTTTACCAACATTCTTTTGTATACCGGCACCACAACAGCGATTTTCCCAAGACCCACTCTGTGATCTATTCACCACTTTGCCACCGTCAAACTTGCACCTTATGTGCATCCAGTTCTCAGCAAGGTTAGTAGTACAATTTGTAATTAATCTCTCAGACTTACAAACTAATCTACTCACTAATAACTGGATATCATGCATTAGCTGAGGATTCACTTCAGTTACACTTTCATCAGTTTCTGCCGGCAAAGTATCTTTCATCGTTTCTTCCCATAGTAATCTCTGTTCCTCGATAGCATTGGCAGACTCTATAATTAAATTTAAAAATAATACATTTTATGATTATATCAGGTACTAACCATACATTTAAGAAATGCGGTGTAATTAATTATTATATATTTTTTGCTTTATAAATAATGACTTCATTACATTTAATTATTAAAATATTTTTATTATTTAGTTACAGGTACCTTCAATGAGGTCAGAGAATTCTTCACAGACATCTTCATTACCAATAGACTCCTGGTGTTCTTCAGATAACTTCTCTTTTGCTTTCTGGCAGAAGTCTGGGCTACATTTTGTGTGCACTCCGAAGCAATGAAAAGGCCCATTTTTAAGATCTTGCTTTAGCTTTTTTACAGCTTTTTTGACATCAGTTTCTTGGCTTCGCATTCGAATAGCACAGCGTGCTGCACTTGTTAGTCGCTGTCGCATTGCACCTGTCAAACCACCCTTTCCTTTGTAGTGAGGCTTCTCCTGCACCAACTTTTCTAGAGCAGATCTGTAGCATTTACAGCTATGATTTGCACACTCAAGCTTCTCGATGTACCTCCCCCATCCAGGTACTTGCTGCAATAGCGTAGGATAAACTGAGCTGTCCCCATCCCCAATAAATTGTACATACCGAACACCATGGACCTCTTCAGCCTGACAAAAACCTTCCAAAATAATGTCTGATTCCATTTGGGATGAAGAATCGTTCCAATTTTTGAAGCAATGATGTTTGTCTTTTGATATTCCTCGACTGCAAGCAGTACAATACTTGTTCCGCACCCCAATGAAAAGAATTTTTCCTGTTTCTTTGCCAATAATCACACCAACCCCCGATTTGGCATTATACGTATGTTTATGTGACTGTTTGCTCCAACCGGCATCCACAATAACAGTAATTGCCGGAACTCCTTCGTGGTAGTCTCCTCTTTGAATAGCCAACCTCTTTTCTTTCTGACGAGCTTCTTTCATTTCATCTTGCAGCTGATTTTGCCACCACTGCCCAATACTTCGTTCAGTATTGATGAAATTCTTTGGAGACATAACAGGTACACCCAATATACTCATGTTGTCTTTAAGTTTAGAGTGGCCGCCTCCCGTACACATTTGTCCCCACACAGCAGCCAGATTTATTTCCCAGCGTGAGATTCCTTTAGGGCCAGATACTTTATTTGATGTTGTCAATGGTATAATAAAAGAGCACTTTGAACAATGACTAGAAATGATTGAAGCAAGGCCAGATTTTTGCTCTCCACTCAGTATTATTTGACTGCCACACTTTGCAGCATGTGTTGTTAATTCATTAACATACTGCTGCAACTTGTCCAGATTGATAATTCTTGAGCCTTCTAATTTGTCACAATTTTCTGTGGAGGAATGAGCTTGACTCTTAACTTTCTTTTCTCTGTACTTTGCAGCACTCCATCTTCTCTGCATTGATCGACGGTGGTTATTGCGGTGATTTTGTTGGTTTTTCTTGTTTGCCATCATGCACCTACATTTGTTTTTGTTTTTTGTAATGTTGATGATAAGGTAAGACAAAGTAATTAGAATTGTTATATCAATCATTTAGATTTTGTGAGAAGTTCTATTTTTCTCCCTATAATTCATCCACTCTCCCTAAATTATAGCATTTTATGGAAATAGCTAGATAGGTGATTATCAACAATGAATATACTGGTGGTTGCATTCTACAATTATATTAAAATTTGTACTTTACTTATTGGACATGAACATATTATATTAAAAATATGACTATGCCTTTATTTTCAGTAAACCTTCCCAAGGTTAAGTTAGCTATACAGCTTTGAGTGGGCATTATATCCAACTAGATATAGTCTAGAAATACAACCTAAACTTGAGACACACACTATTCATAACCTTACTCCAACTAATACAAATACTTCTTCTAATACAAACCTTGTTTACCTGATCAAGAGCTGGATGCCTGTCTGCACACTAGACCTGGACCACCAAAGCTAGCTCAAGCTGCGCTTGAAAGTCTTCCCGCAAAAAGCGCGCCTTTAGAATGCGTGGGCGTTTACAGCTGTTTGGCGGTCTCTCACTCAGCCCGAGTTAGGACCGAGTCACGTGGAGCGTCAATTTTTGCTTCTCCCAGCATTGCTGCTCTTGGTTGCTATACAGAACGTCATTCTACGACATATGGGGCGGAGACTGAATCCTTCAAAAACTGCCAGAGTTTATTGAAATAGGAGATAAGATGCGAAGTCTCTGGTAAAAGTCGTTGGAATGGCGTCTCCTCTAGACTTAAGATACATTTAACCTTATTTAAGCTGCGACTGTGCTTGTATTTTTTATTCAGTCACCCGGTACTGCGTCGAAGACTTATACTATGAGGTAAGAATCACGAAAGATAGGGGGTGGCCCGAAGAATTTGACGTGTGGTACATTAGAATGACTAGCGATGTTTTTACGAAGTTTGCGAGAGTTTCTGGACTATTCTGTTATGTTGTTCTATGAAATATAGTCTATAGCTTGTTAGGCAGTCAGTAGCAGATTCTTGGGAAAGCTTACGCTGGTGATATTCAAGTGTGATTAGCCTCATGAATAATTAATGAGCTAATGGTGCTCGTAACGTTAAGCATTTCCATTGATTCACAGATATTTCCTAGCTAGAAACTCTTCCATAGCTATATCAGCAAGCTAAGGCCTTGTATCGACCATTAAATGCTACTGGGATAGTGCAAAAAAGATCGCACTAAAATTTAACTTGCTTCAATAAAGCTGCAGACCAAAGTTCCGATGGGCACAGAGCTATAACGAGGTCCGCACTTCGTAGGTCTTCTCTTAGCTACTGATGGACCTCCAGTAGTAAAAAATCAGAGCCCAAGAAGGCCCTAACATCGAGAAATAATCGATACTGTGCGGTGGTCGAACTAATAACGGTGAATGAGACAGATTAAAACGGTAACGCAGTCAAATGGAACGGCCGTTTTTTACAAAACAGCGTACCATTCTCCTCCCGTTTTTTTAATCGTGTGAAGGCCGTTCTACGGAACGGAATTTGAAACTATTATTTTGTCTTCTACTGTAATTAAAAATTTATCATCATCAAAAGTGTAATTAATAATAAATTGACTTAGCTCACACTCACCCACCTACTCACCGAAACATGTGCCCCTGTCATCCCATTCACTAATTACCTTTGCATTCCAGTATCTTCAGCTCCTGTGGAGAGACTCTTCAGTGTTGCTGGAATATTGGCCACGTGTGAAGGATGCTGTATAAGTCATAAGTTGCTGGAAGAACTCATCTCTATCACATATAACAAGTTCATAATAAAACAAACACTTTTACAATGAACTACACCTTACCAACATATCATTATACCAATCAATAATATTATACACAATCTTAACTCCTAAGGTTTGATTTTAATTATTGCCCGCCTGTAGTAGCACACGACAATTGGGTAAAGCTATAGAAACTCAGCCAAACTATCACACAAAGACTACTAACTAAAACAAAGGGAAAAGACAAAAACATCTCCAGACTTAAACACACTGACTCAGGTCTATCCACTATTCCCAGTATGCTCAAGATCCCTATCAGTACTCAGTCTCAAATTCAAACAAAATGATACAGAAATAAAGAACAAAGTACAATTACAGAACATAAAACAAAACAAAATAAATGATACACAAAAGCAAGCTTAAGTATAACAGATAAGAAAAATGAAAGCACCAAATAGTAAAGGAAAATAGAAAGAACTGAACAGAATGAGAGAGTTAAAGAACTAAATAGAATGAGAGTGTTACAAGTATGAGGAAATATTAGTTGAGGGGTGGGGCTGCTCCACTGCACACAAACACACATACACACATTCCTTTACAAACTGGAATAGAAGTACAGTTATAATACATTTCCTATGGTGATCAGTTATAATACATTTCCTATGGTGATAGTTATAATACATTTCCTATGGTGTTCAAGTTAAAATCAATCATTTAACAATAGTGTAGTTTTAGGCTTGCTCGCCATTTGTGCTCAAGCACATCACTAGTTATACCAACGCACACACACTTCTATAAATACTCATGATACACACTAGCTCTCTTACTCTTTGAAATATATAAAGAAATTTAAAAATAAAATAAAAATATATGGTGCTAAAGCATTTCTGAATTGCTAAACTTAGCACACCAAGAGCCACGAGGCAAGCGCCATCACATTCAGTAGAAGGCGATAAGGAAACCAAGGTTTTTTAAAAGGACAAGAGATACAAGAGAAGGGAACCCATGAGCTGACGAGAAGAATAAGAAAAACTGAGATGGCTCAGGAAAAAAGAGAGCAAGAGAGGGAAACCATGGATAAAAATACTTTATACTACTGCAGTCCTAACTTGCAAAAGTTAGTGCATCAAGTGCCACTGTGTGGCAAGGTGCTTGCTAGTTTATAATATCATTACTACTACTAAAAGTTAATAGTACCAACAGTATATTACAATTTATTTTAAGCCTTCTTTACATTGGTTAGCATAAACTCACAACTATGACAAAGAAGAGTATTTCTATCTTGCAGGGCAGTTCAATATGTACATCCATAGTAGATCGACTTCTTCAAACTGCTTTAGCATGAATGCAGCCAAAAGTTTGAAGTTTTTTCCTTCTCTACCATCAAGCACCTCACACGCACCAGCAGCAACACGATCCTTTCCTTATTAGCTACCAGCAGAAGCAGCAATTAGGAAAACGGTCCCCCTTGTATACTACGTACTAGGTGGGCGAATCCAGTAAAATACAGTATTTTGGGTGGGGTCCAGTCCGGATATTTAAAGTAGGAATCTAAGTAGCGTAGGGAGGCCTCCATTCTTGAAGACGGCGGCAGGAAAGGATTATGCATGGCGGAAGGTCAGCCTCAACTTCCTAAGGAGGTGAGCGCCCGTAGCTACTGAGTTGTGTTTTCTAGAAGTATTGGCTAGTTACCAAATTATGGTTTGTTCACTAAAACCAGTTTTGTCTACCAGATCAGTGTTTGTTTATTGTCTGATTGCAAGATTCAGTGTTTGCTAATTATTTATTAGATCCAGTATTTATGTAGTTGCTGAATTCATTATTAGATCCAGTGTCTATTTATCTAATTACTAGATCCAGTGTTATGTAGATAACATTTACAAAGTGAGAGGAGCTATGTTAGATACCAGTACAAATAAGCAGCATAGACTATAAGTGTTTCATTCATTTGACAAAAAATAAGCTTCTACTTTGTCTTTTTTATCAATCCAATTCATTAATTGAATGAATGCACAAACTCAATTTGTCTTCCTACTCCTCAGTTCACTGGTGTTTTTTTTTGTACAATTCATTAGCTCTAATTGGGACACACACACACCATCTGTTCTTTATGTAAACATTGACAAACGTACATCCTTGCTTGATGCATTCTTTTGTGCAGCCATATTTAGACATTTGAAGAACTGAAGCTTCTTTCAATTGTACTATTTTGTTACTTGTATTGTAAGAGTGAGCTTGCCACCAACCTTGATAGTATCAGAGTAGAACTCTTTCCCAACTGCATCCAAGTGTAGGTCAGGACAACAGACCTCAATCAGTAAACTCTAGACAAGTTCAAAATAAGTCAACTAAACCACAAGTGGTTTTTATTGTTTTTGTTTTTGTTTTTTTGTAGTTAAGGGCTCAATTAAGTCACTTGTGCAAGCATTGCTTGTGATAGCTCCTTAAAATGATTTTCTAGTTTTGTGCTACAGCGAGGGCAAGTGATTTAAGTCAAAACTAAGGTGTGGGCAAAAACTACATTTCAATAAATCCAATTAGAAAAATCGTTAAGAATTAAATTGTTTTGTGTTTGTTTTGTTGTTTTTTTGTTGCAATAGTGGACATGTTTTGTGCATATTTTAAACCTCTCTTTACTTTCCAGTCTCTGGTGCCTTTTATGAGCATGCCCAGGCATGAGTTCCCTCTCTCTTTTTTCTTTCCAGATGCTGGTGCCTTTATGAGCGTGCTCAGACATGACTTTCCCTCTTTTTTTCAGATGCTGGTGCCTTTTATGAGCATGCTCAGACTTGACTTTCCCCCCCTTTTTTCCAGATGCTGGTTGATGCCTTTATGAGCATGCTCAGACATGAGTTTCCCTCTCTTTTTTTATTTGCTGGTGCATTTTTATGAGAGGACTCTCATACATTGCTTTCCCTCGTTTTTTCCTATAGTTTGTAATTGTCTATTTTACTTTTGCTATTTGAAGTCTAGTTTGTTCCAGAAATACAGTAAGTTGTGTATTTATATTGCTGTGCTTGTTATTTAGAGTTTCTTACAGTGTTTATAAAAATGTTATGCTTGTGTATTTTAATGTTGTATGTTTGTATTTAATGCATGCTTACGTGTTGGCAATTTTTATCTACATGTAGCACAGTGACTATCCTAAGCAAATTCCAAACAGTCATAGAATGAGAGTAAGCAGCTTTTTCTTCAGCATTCTGTTACTGTTTTGGCTTAGTTTCAATACTGCTTTGGCCTAGTTTCAATACTACTTACATAAAACACTGATAAAATTTGTCAAACTTTTCTTTCAAATTTACTGCTAAAAGCTAGAAAATCTTCCACAGCTATATCAGCAAGCTAAAGCCTTATACTCCCAATTCAGTGCTTTTGGAAGACACACAAACCAGCTCGTACAAAAATCTTGTTTTATTTTTGACTAAGCAGACAGACTTAATTTCTGACAAACACACCACTCTAACCAGGTTCCCACTTGGTAGGCTCTTTGCCAGTTACAGTAGTTCCTCTAATTTTTTAAATTATCTAATCCAGCCATGGTCCTAACATCTAGGAAACATCAGTAGTTAGGACGTGATACCATAGTCTCTGACAATGTGATAACATACTCTCTTACATTGTGATAACATACTCTCTGACGATGTGATAACATACTCTTTGACGATGTGATGACATAACCGCTTACATTGTGATAACAGACTCTCTGACGATGTGATAACATACTCTCTGACGATATGATAACATACTCTCTCTTATGATGTGATAACATACTCTCTGACGATGTGATAACATACTCTCTGACGATGTGATAACATACTCTTTGACGATGTGATGACATACTCTCTTACATTGTGATAACAGACTCTCTGACGATGTGATGACATACTCTCTGACGATGTGATAACATACTCTTTGACGATGTGATGACATACTCTCTTACATTGTGATAACAGACTCTCTGACGATGTGATAACATACTCTCTGACGATATGATAACATAGTCTCAGTCGATGTGATAACATAGTCTCAGTCGATGTGATAACATACTCTTTGACGATGTGATGACATACTCTCTGACGATGTGATAACATACTCTTTGACGATATGATAACATAGTCTCAGTCGATGTGATAACATAGTCTAAGTCGATGTGATAACAGACTCTCTGACAATGTGATAACATAGTCTCTGACGATGTGATAACATACTCCCTGACGATGTGATATCGCAGTCTCTGACGATGTGATAACATAGTCTCTGTCGATGTGATAACATACTCTCTGACGATATGATAACATACTCTCTGACGATGTGATATCGCAGTCTCTGACGATGTAATATTGTAGTCTCTGACAATGTGATAACATAGTCTCTGACGATGTGATAACATACTCTCTAACGATGTAATAACATTCTCTAAAGTTGACTTGTACTGTTTTTATCTGTACTCTTTTTTATCTTTGCACTCACCGGTTGTTATGTTAAATTGAATTCAAAACGTTTTTCTGGGCTAAAATACATGGGAAAAAAAGACACTTTTCTTTTTATTGTATGTTTGTGTGTGTGTGTTTCTATTTCAGTAATGTTGCTAACTATAATTTTTAACACGTTATGTTTATGTATCTAAGCATTGTGTAAGAAAGTGTGTGTTTGTGTGTTTGTATGTTATAGAGTTAGTATTGTTAGTATGCACGTCCATTTCTCTATATGTGGTTATCTACAGTTTACAAAGTTTATATTTATATGGCATATTCATTGCTTATATTGGAATCAATGTGTTTGTGTGTTTGTTTTTAATGTGTATTTGTTTATCAAACATGAAGTCCGTGTGTTGATATGCATAAATAATTAATGCTTTTTGTTTGTTTGTTTACTTGTAATTTAAATATATATTTTTATTTATTTGCATTTAGAGAGATCTCCATCCTCAAGCCTCACTTCACTGGGAGCACTGCCATACCTGGAGTGAGTATGTCCTGCCTGGCCAATGTGCAGTACTACAGAATACAGTAATACTGCTGGATAATTATGATGGCAGACTTCACATCTCTACTGACCTTCACTCATGGACTACTACTTATGCACCATATGCACTCTCGTCCCTAACGACCTACCAGTCTAAGTTTGTATTGGTTGGTGGATGTCATCCCTCCACTCTCAAACCCACTAACTCTCTATTGACTACTACTACAGGTCTAGACTGGGAGCCATCGCTACGTGCCATGCCTACTCCTCGCTACAGTGCATCATCAGTTAGTGGAGGATCACCAGAGGTCCTGGTCGTGGCTGGTGGGAGGGGCTCACATCACGAGGAGTTGGAGTTTGTGGAAGTTCTACTCAACGACCATTGGACGACTGCAGACTCACTTCCTTCTTCATGCAGGGACATGCGATCAACATTCCATGAAGGCAACTTCTACTTCACAGGAGGAGCTGGCAAGAGAGGGATTCTATTTATATGCACTTTAGAGTCTGCTAGTAATGGCAGGACAACTCCACTAACAATATGGAGGACAGTAACCACATCTACTGACACCTGGGCTATCGCCTCTTCCTTATCGAATCTAATTGGCATGGATGAATATTCTAAGGTTAGAATTTATTCCAACAAGACAGAGAAGTGGATTGAGACTACTAGTGAGGGAGATGGACCAGGTCAGAAGAATAATAGAGGATGCATAGCTACTGCAGTCTTGTCTACTGGACAGTTACTGGTTGCTGTTGAAGATGAAGTGTATAAAGTAACTCTGTCAGGTTAGTGTATGCAAATAGCAGCTTCTCTCTAGAAGAAAGTATGATATGTAATTATTAGCTGAGAATGTTTGAGCTAAATTGCAGCTGGTGCACTGGCAGCTGCTTCTACTGGCTTAGCTCCAGGCTATAAAACCAGCTGCCCACACTCCTATTGCTGGAGCCAGCTTAGGGTAGAAGCATAGGAGTGTGAGGGTTATTGTAGAGTAAAAGCTATGTGACTATATCACTTGTAATTATAGGGCTACTGTAAACTCACAGCTTTAAGAGCAACAATCAAGTGTTGCTTCATTAGCTAGAAGTCACTACAAAAGGCACCAAAGCACAGGAGTGTGTGAGCTATTACCAGTGTGAATAATAAAAGTTGTGTCAAAAGTCATTAGTGCATATGCAATAGGAGAGTTACATAGTTTAAGAAAGGGGACATTTTCTTTGGAAACCACTTCATTTGAGCAAGAAATCCCAGTGTCTGTACCAAGTTTTGTGTTCATTGAAGTAGTTCTATTTACTATCAGTTCTCCAAAAAATGGACTTATTTTTTATTTTATGTGATAGATGACTACAAGTATGAAGAAGCATACAAACACTTCATTGTTTCCAAGGAGGTTCTGGAGCTTCTGTCTTTAAAGCTTATGTTTCTTGGTCCACCACGACAAGGCAAGACTACAACTCGCCGTCGCGTTACAAAAGAGATCATAGATCTTATGTCAGCCAAAGAAGAGGAACAGATTCATGGCAGCACAGGCACAGTGGAGTGTTGTTCTAATATGCTAGTCCAAGGCACGTC
>WLWD01005150.1_pt1 | contig 18978 bp, 13 predicted proteins | sample 6712731 | NCBI WGS metagenome assembly WLWD01 (sample SAMN12718690, study PRJNA576275) | sponge metagenome | isolation source: marine sponge | host: Mycale hentscheli | place: New Zealand: South Island, Marlborough, Capsize Point | collected 2014-11-01
TGTGTGTGTGTGGAGTGTTGAGGGACATGTGTGTGGGTGGAGTGTTGAGGGACATGTGTGTGTGTGGAGTGTTGAGGGACATGTGTGTGGGTGGAGTGTTGAGTGACGTGTGTGGCGTACATGAAGTTGTGGGTATGTCAAATTGTATTGTATTTGTTGTGTGTGTGTTTGTGAAAGAGAGAGTATCACGGTTTCTTCTTTAGATCCCAGTCTTTCGATCCCCATCTCAATCCCATATCCCTCTCTCTCAGTATGTTTATGTGTATAGAGTTGCATATCACGGTATTTCTTTAGATCTTCCGTCCCAATTCCATTCATGTGTTTGTGTATGTGTGTATGTACATGTGTATAGAGCTGTATATCATGGTATTCCTTTATATCTCCTGTCCCAATCTGGTGTGTGTGTGTGTGTGTGTGTGTGTATAGAGCTACCTTATTTCCTAGATTACTTCGCGCCCTCGATTAGACCGCGCCCTCGAATAGACCGCGCATTGTTTGTCTTACCGAATGTAATAGTACGTGCCCTCGAATAGACCGCGCAATTGACTAAAATGATTGACTACCATTACCAAATAAATTAAATTGACGATATTTATCCGATCGCACACGAAAAATTGAAATACCGGTATTGCATTGTGATGGTAACTGGTGTGTGCATTGCTAGTTTGAATTTTGGATGGACGAGGTACAGATTTCAGTTCATCTACCAGTACTTCTTTACCTATAAAAAAGAAAAACTGGCGGTGAAGGAATTAGACCATGCCCTCGAATAGTCCGCGCACAGTTTGAAAAGAATATAGTCTGCGTGCGGTCTATTTGAGGAAATACGGTACATATCATGGCATTCCTTTAGATCCTCCTTTATTTCTCTCCTTCTCTGTGCATGCGTGCGTGTGTGTGCATATAATTGTATTTCTTTAGATCTTCCAGCCCAGTCCCTTATCTGTGTGTGTGTGTGTGTGTGTAGAGCTGCATATCATAGTATTCCTTTATATCTCCTGTCCTAATCTCGTAGTTCTGTGTGTGTGGTTGTGTGTGCGAACATGTAGAGCTTGATATCATGGTATTTATATAGATCCTCTGTCTTAATCACTATTTCAAATTTCTGTGTTTGTGGAACTTCCTGTTCTTAGATCTCCTGTTTCATTCATGTATTTCATATTTTATTTTATTCAGGTTATTCACTGGTATTGTTATATTTTACATGTTCTTAGCTTCGAAAAGAGTTCACATTTATATGCAAAAATCAAGCTGCTGTGGTGAATACTATGACTGAGTGGAGGAAGTGGGAGGCCAAGCTTTTGCTATATGGGGAAGTTGAGTCTGAAACTAGCAAGGTTCTTCAAAAGAAGTGAATGGGTAAGTGCTTTAAATAATAATTTAACTACGCTCCCAATGGAGGATGGGACTTACCATAACAACATACCTACCGGTTTGGCAATCTGGGCTCACGTGCGTCCTGCGGTCCTGCGCTAGCCTTGAGCCCGGGATGGTTCCTGTCCGCAGGTCTCCCCCAGCGGCGCCTTGGGGGGTGAGAGGCGTGGCGATGCTGTACCATGTGCATTCCCAGCATCGGCAAGTCCCCCCTCACACATGAGTCCAGTTTCACACCCTCTTAAACGGGTGGATCTTATTGCTAACCCCTACCCTAAGATTGGGGTGGATTGAAGGGGAAGGTGGTGGGCAATGTAATCAGTACTATAAGCGTCGTCGCTACTGTCCACGCTAGTGCCTTCGACTGCTGCCTGACTGGCTACAGACACGAGGTGGCCACGAGGACACGGTCTCACGTGAGGCTACTATGCGTGCGCCTGTCTAGAGCCACCGAACCCCGCGGATGTCTAGGGCCACCCCACCCCAGGATTACCTTACCCCTTATTCATAATCCCAAGCTGTGGCCTGTGGGCTGACTGCTTGTACTCTTCGTTAACTACGTTTAACTACTTTAAACTACATTTAACTACGCTCCCAATGGAGGATGGGACTTACCATAACAACATACCTACCGGTTTGGCAATCTGGGCTCACGTGCGTCCATCGGTCCTGCGCTAGCCTTGAGCCCGGGATGGTTCCCGTCCGCAGGTCTCCCCCAGCGGCGCCTTGGGGGGTGAGAGGCGTGGCGATGCTGTACCATGTGCATTCCCAGCATCGGCAAGTCCCCCAAGGGGGATGGGCCACTAGGAGGTGCCCTTCCCACCCCCAAGGCAACGATGATAGGAGTAGGGGGGTTGTTGCCACTAGGCCCCGCTGCCGCTCCAGATTGCTACATGACTGAGCATAATTAGATCACAACCCATTGCCACTACTTAAACCCCAGTGCAAATAATACTACAGTGCAATGCACAATAATTGATATTCAATGGTGATCACAACTACAGTGGTAAACCAGTGACAATGCCATGCTATATAGTCTCACAGAACCACATACACATCATGTTCTGGGTCCTCTACACTGGACCCGAGTTCCTGGCCAACACCATTGAAACCCTTGCCAGACTCTCACTTGGTAAGCGGATGTACTGGAGGAATGCAGAGCTTTGCCAGCGCCCCAGGGTTTGGATTGTAGAGTCCTCGATCCCAGCTATAGCCGCCGTCGTAGCCGCCCCTATTCGGAAGCTGTGTCCGGCGTACTGCTGCCGAGGCAGGCCCACCGCTGCCAACATGTCCCGCAACTGGTCCACAAACCAGGGTTTTAAGACCGGTTGTGTGGGGGATTTCCTAAAAAACAACCCTGGTGTGGCACCCCGAGTCCCAATATACTGAAGAATCGCTGTGACCGGGCACAGTGGCAGGCCTGTTGCCCCCATGGTGATGTCCGCCCCAGTTCCGAATTGGTCACACTTGGATCTCTTCAGATGCACCTTGATCATCGTCGGTTTCTCTCTGCTATCCACAGCCACATCATCCCACATGAGGGATACTGCCTGGTTGATCTTGGCCTTAGACTCTGGGAGGAGTTCACCAAGTCGGAAGAACCCAAAGAAGGCCGTACAACAGATCGCCCACATGAGTTCCTTGTGTGGAGTATCTGCTGCATCCAGATGAGTCTTGATTCGCTCCATGACACTCGCTGTGATCGGTAGGCGGAGACGCGAAGGAGGACCCCCCATTGATCTGACTCGCTGGATTCCCGCCTGAACCCGCTTCAGGATCGGCAGTGACGAGTGGTCCCTAGGGTCTGGGAATCCCAAGGCTAACTGTGTGTTGCGGACAGCCGAAAGGTAGCTTCTGATTGTCTGTGGTGCCAGGCCTTGGTCCGCCAGATATGCAGCGAATGAGCACAGCAGATGTTCCGTGACTGGAAAGGGTGCCTGAATGCTGAAATGAATGGTGAAGCTGTGAAATCTCCTCATTGCCGCGTCGTATGTGCGACGTGTGGACGGCGCCAGGCCCTCCTGAAAGTACCGCTGAACCGCTGACGCCATTCCTGGGACACCCAGTCGGCTTGGGGGTTGAGGAGAAGGTCCAGGAGATGGGGTGGCACTGGTGTGGGTGTGTGACTTGCTGACGGAACCTTAGAGGGGAAAGAAAAGGCACGGTCACGAGACAAGTCGTCGGCCAAATGGTTAGCGTGTGTGTCAATGTACGATCCGAATAGATGACACCCCAATTGCACCTCGACAAAAATCAGACACCTTAGCAGGTGCATCACCCCTGCATCTCTACTGGCTCTGGATTGCAGAGCTGCTACGACTACCTGGTTGTCACATCTGCAATGCACCCTGTGGCCATGCCACGCCTGACCCCAAATAGCACAAGCTAGGATAATGGGGACGAGCTCTTTTGCAGCGATTGACAAGGAGTCAGCTCTGCTATCCCAGGGAACTTGGCACCATTCACTCAAATGCCAAGCCCCGCAACCCCAAGACCCCGACGCATCCGACGTCACCTCCACTGTTGGTAGTTCCTGGGTTGGGCATAGGAAGGACACTCCATTCCATGGCCCGACAAACTCCCTCCACCAAGCAATATCTGCTTGGCAGGACCTGTTGAGGCGAATGATGCATTTGTTGCCCCGCCGTGTACCTGTAGCATGCAAGAGGTCTAGCAGCCTCCGGAGGAATGATCGTCCGGGTCTTACCACCTTGCAGGCATGGGACAACACCCCAATCAAGGATTCCAGCTCTCTCCTCTGGCACGACTTTCTAGCGCCCCACTTATTGAGTAGTGTAGTTAACCTCGACAGCTTCTCAGCTGGTAGGCGGAGCTCGCCCGCGACTGTATCGATCTCGATACCTAGGAACACCAGACATGTTGTGGGACCTTCTCGTTTGTGAGGAGCCATTGGCACCCCCAACTGCCTACACACTGCATCCATGGTCTCCACCGCTTCCTTGCACTCGCCTGACTGTGGGGGCGCCACTACGATAAAATCGTCCAGATAGTGCTGGATATAGCGAATGCCAGCCTTTTGCAGACACCAGTTCAATGCATCGGCCACCGCATTGAAAATCTTGGGGGCTGAGCGGAGGCCGAATGGCAGCATGAGGTCCACATAGAGTTTTCCTTCCCATTCCACTGCCTGCAAGATTCGGTCCTGAGGATGTACCGGAATAAGGCGGTATGCGGCCTCTATGTCCATCTTGGCTAAGAGAGAGCCCTTACCCATTTGTTGTGCCATCTTTGCAATGTCGTCCACAGTGACGTAGGACAGGGATGTGAGGGCTGGTGAAATGCCATCGTTCACGCTACATCCGCTGGGATAGGACAGGTCGGTAATAAGTCTGTATTTTCCCGTGTTGTGGCCTTTAGGGATGAGGCCGAACCTGTTGATGTGCACCTGTGCCCTCCATGCGAGTGGGAAGGGGCCGAGCATGCGACCCTTGGACAGTTCGTCGGCAATGTAGCCCGATATAGCAGCAGGCCGGAGTCTGGTGGAATGCATGTTGCATGTGGCTGATGTTAGGGGGCTCTCCCATTTGAATCCAATCCGGAAGCCCTCACGTAAATCCTGAGTTACGTAGCCTACATATGCCTTGTCCGGGTGAGCTGCCAGGAAGAGTTCCCATGCGTCGACCTTCAGCTGGGTTGATACTATACGGAGGTCTGGGATAGTAAACTGGCACAGAGGGCGACAACTGCTTAGGCAGATTAAATCTGCCGTGTAGGGGTACATGTCTTCCCAGCCTAAATGAGATTGAGGCTACTATAACAATACGCACTTTATGGTGGTCAGAATGACCGTCACACCACGGAGGTGGATACTTAACTACAGTGGGACTCCAGTTACCCGAACACGAGGTTGAATAGCCATCTAGTTCAGAACCAGGTTAGTAGAATACTCATGTGGGGATATTACCCAGCAACTTACGTCTGCACGTGCTACTATTGGGTTTCAGGTGTGTCACCAACATGGTGTTTAGGTAATTGAAGTTCGCATAACTGAAGTCCCACTGTACGTCTCCCTTGCCTACCCTCTCCCCTTACCCCACCGACCTTACCCCCGCCCTTTTGACAGATATCAATGCCTCTAATACAGAATAATCAGTTCCATCACATCATAATAATTGTGAATTTGTCCATTATGTTCAGCGGCGTGTCCAGCCTGTTGACTGCCCTTGCGAGGGGGAGGCTGTGGGGCGGTGAGGGGACCTCGCTCGCGGCCGAGTCCTGCCGCAGTGCATACTGGGGTGGTCCCCCCCACACTCCTTGCAGGCGTGCACGTACCGACAAGACGGCAGTCTGCAGCGGCCCTCGTTGAACCGTCTGCAAACGTCGGCTGCCTTCCTCGGTGTCCGGGGCAGCGTGCCCTGATTCCCCTGTGGTGGTCCTGCTGGCCCCGAGCCGAATGGCCACACCCACCATGGCTGGTCCCGGTTCTGTGGGCACACGTTGGCCTGGTGATCGTCTTGCAGGCACAGGGAGCAGCGCGGGATAGATCGTGCCCTCCCCGTAAATGCCTCGCTATACAGCCTTGCATCCGGGACTGACCAATCCAGGCACTTCTTGGCCAGTGCCTCCCTCCGGAACTGCCGGTCATAAGCTACCCACCTTCCTGGCTCATAATTCCGTTCAGCCCTCACGATCGTTGCCAAGTAGGCCAGCAACTCTGGGGCCTTGTGAGGGAAACGGGTGGTGAGAAGAGCCGCCATGGTAGCGTATCTCTCCACCCAGTGGGAGATGTCCGTGATCATTGGTCGGGAGGGCTGTAGGGGGCGGGAGGGGGTTGGCTCTGGGGGGGCATCCATCGTCACCTCCGACATTTCCACAAATTCCAATCCCAACACCTTCTTCGCCACTTTCGGTGCCAGCGTGGCTGCTGGGTTGAATGGACCCACCTTGCTGAGGGGAGTAATGCCTGTGCTCCGCCCAGATGCATCGTCCACGCACCCATCCTTCGCAGCCGCTGCTGCCAGCAGGTCGAGACCCGAGCCGCTCCCCGGCGTTGGAGTGAAGGTTGGGAGCTCTGCGAGAGCGTCCATGCCCATGGTACTCGTGCCCGCATAATCTGCAAGGGGCGAAATACAGATGGAATCAATTGGAGTCGGGCAGCGTGCCTTGCGCCTACACCCTGAATTTTTTTTTTTTTTGATGCGAGACTTGCTTTGGGAGAGCAACCCTATATTCTCACTTGTCCCTTGCCATCACTATGGCCAGGCAGCGTGCCTGCTACTTACTGAGGGTCAGCAGCGTGCCATAGCCCTAGGTGTTCACTGAGGGTCAGCAGCGTGCTGCGTGTGGGTCAGCAGCGTGCCATAGCCCTAGCCGTAGGTATTTACCGAGAGTCAGCGCACCAAGAGTGCTGCAGCCCTAGGTATAGGTATGATTACAACCTGTGGGCTGCTGCTCAATTAAACCTGTCCCTTCCTCGTCTGCTGCTAACCTAGTTCCCCCTACCCCAGGAGCTAGATATTTGCTTACCACTGCTCGTGGAGGCAGAGACAGCTGGGTGCCCAGTGGTTGGGGGAGTCGCTGAGGTTGATGCTCTCAGGGGGGCGCTGGAGTCACTAAAGCCTGGCCCTCTGTACTTCTCAGCCAACCAGGCCAGCTGCTCCGGTGAGAAAGGGGTCTCTGCTGGGGAGTCTTCCATCCAGGGGGAACCTTGTTTACCTAAATCAGTACTATAAGCGCAAATGTAATAAATGTAATCAGTACGTCGCTACTGTCCACGCTAGTGCCTTCGACTGCTGCCTGACTGGCTACAGACACGAGGTGGCCACGAGGACACGGTCTCACGTGAGGCTACTATGCGTGCGCCTGTCTAGCCTGTCACTTGAGGCTACGGATGTCTAGGGCCACCCCACCCCAGGATCACCTTACCCCTTATTCATAATCCCAAGCTGTGGCCTGTGGGCTGACTGCTTGTACTCTTCGTTAACTACGTTTAACTACTTTAAACTACATTTTGTGTCTTTTTCATGAATGTGATTTTTCTATAGATGTTGAGCAGGAGTGTGATACTGCGAAGGCATTACTGTTGCTGTGGCACGCTCTGTATGCGAGGGCTATAAGGAATAAGAAAAGGATTATTCACTATCGTGATGAAGTAAGAGTTATTGCATGATATATAAGCAGAGGGAGGGGAAGTTTGAAAGTGGGCGGGAAAGCTGAGAGGAGTGGGCGGGAAAGCTGAGAGGGAAGTTTGAGAGTGGGCGGGGAAGCTGAGAGTGGGAAGGGAAGTTTGAGAGTGGGCGGGAAGTTTGAGAGTGGGCGGAGAAGTTTGAGAGTGGGCGGGAAGTTTGAGGGTGGCGGGAAGGTTGAGAGTGGGAAGGGAAGTTTGAGAGTGGGCAGGAAAGTTTGAGAGTGGGAAGGAGAGTTTGAAAGTGGGAGAGTATGTTTGATATGTAAAATGGAGTTTGAGAGTGGGATGTGAAGGATGATGTCGTTTAATAACTAAGCAGAGGAAGCCAGTATTTGTTATTGTTTGTATTTTGTTGTTGTTTTTTTTGTCTTTTTGTTTTGATTAGTTTTTACAAATTGTAGGATGGACAATACTTGTGATCGTCTACAGGAAATCGGGTACAACGTGGGCCCTATCCAAAAAAAATTGTTTTGCACTTACACATTCATTGGCATCCATATATTGAGCTCTCCGAGTTTTAAAGCCATTGCTTCAACCAGTCGATATATGCACCCTAACCGTTCCCTTCTGTTGGCTTATTTAATACATTTTTTAAGAATTAAATCTATCTTTTCCCGACGTTTTACGCGCGCTGTGTTGTGCCCAATTTTCCTATAGACCGTCACATTTAATGATATAGTTTTATTAAACTGTTATATTTGTGTATATATTCTGTATAGGAATGCCCAGACATCGAGAAGGTTGTGGAGGAAACTGGGCAGAATGAAGCCTACGTATTGTGTTCATACTCACCTGATGGACGGCTGTATTATTTGATAGTGGACAGTGTATTTATGTTTTCCTGCGTTAACTTGCAGGATGCAATTATTGATTTAATTTGTTTTTATTACGTTTTGGATATTTCTTATCCAACAATGATGAACTCACTTTTAATTTTTATTCAACATTTTATTTTTAGTTTAACTACAGGTGTTGAGCCTTCATGCGTCATCAATTTATGTTCTAAACTGCAATAAAAAAATTTTTGTTTATTATATATCAAATGGTTTGCTTGGGCCATGGTCATTATATGGGAAAAATAAAGTGTTATGATGGCACCATAAAGGTGGTGCAGAGGAAGAATTACCACAACACCACCTTGGGTGTTATGATAAGCTCTCTAAAGGTGTTAATTGTTATGCTACAGATAGTGTTACCAAAACACTTATTAGAGTGATAAAATTTACACTTCTGGCAGTGTCATGGTTACTTGGCTGAAGCGTTAATTTCTCCCGGCACTGGGAATGCTTAATTCAGTGTAACTGTAACACTCCCGTTTTAACAGTGTGGAATAGAAACCACACCCATGTGGAATATGTGCCACACCCATCTGAAACAAGTGCCACACCTATCTAGAACACAAGCCACACCCATCTGGAGTATGTGCCACACTCATATCTGAAATGTGCTACACTTACAAGAATTAATATCACATTGCATGCATCTATAATATAACTGCAGTATATGCTACACATACTGGTACATGTGTGGAAGTGAATTGCAACATTGACTAAACATGTGCTTGATACAAGCATAAGCACAAGAGAATTGTAGCAAGTACACTTCCAAACACAATATCTGCAAAAACCAAGTGTGTGCTCAGATATAGTGCTAGCTATTAAAAATTTCTGTATGTCACAATTTGCACCATGCCTAATAATGTGTATAGTCAACATGTACAAGACTTGCAAATTAGACAATATTGTAAAATTATCCATTACGTGGTACAGAAGACTAGTTAGGAATAGAGCTAGCAAGTCACACACACCTGGCACAACCAGCCTGTGTACTAAGCAGGCACTGTGAGCATGCAAGCAAAGCTCCTGGAGCCTGCTAGGAACTCAGGAGAACAGGCCTTTCCTCACAACAAGTGGTGTGGGCACCCTAAGTCCCACCTGGAACATTGCTGTTTCATGAGAAAAGGCCTTGAATTAGCACCCCAGCAAACGCCAGCTTCCTAATCACAGCTGGGTGGACTGGGGACTGGTGGGAGGCAGATGGAAAACCATATGGAATGTTACCTGAGTGGGGCTTGAACTCAAGGACACAACCACAGCACAGCCACCACATTTAACCACACACACATACACACACACACAGGAGATGGAGGGTGGAAAATTGTGCCAGCTAGGCATTACAATCATTAAGTCTGATCAAACTGTGACTCAAGATACATTGTTGTTTACTAAATTCTGTCCACCCTGTTCCCATAGATAATTATCTAGGAGTTTGCTTGGGGCATTTTTTCCCCATGTCACCTGTAGTGGAGCTACCGAACTTTGAACTCGCATCATTATAATTATCATTCATTACGTCATTGTCAATACGTCACTCCTCACTCACTCATTAGTCACGTGATTCTTGACTCTCATAGTCAGTGTCCATGTGTCATACTTGTCCTCGAAATAATATAACGATTTTACCTTTGATAAACATTTTGATTATCGACGTTGTTAGCGCTCGTAGCTACACACCCATGGAGTGAGTTCTCCCCACCCCCACCTGGATCATGTATGATGCATGCATGCAGTACTTAATAAATTTATTTCATTTTTACATCTTTATCACTTGTGTGATTAGCCATGTTCACACACATGCCTGCACAATTGTAAATACTAAGCCAACTGAATTATAGTATTCTCCTGCATCAAATTAACAATTTATTTATTAAAAATCAACATGTAGGTGATTTAATTACTCTGATAGCAACCCCAACTCCTATACAAAAAAAAAAAAGCCACATATTAATGAGTTAACTGTGTATTCAATGTGCCTTAATTATTACAGAGTTTCAATTAACCATACAAACTAACATACATTATACATACAAAACCAGGCAGCTTACTACACAACTTCAGCTGAAAGAGATGCAATGATAAAAGCTTATATCTGAGGTTGACAGGTTTGACCAAAAGCAGACAAACTTAGAGCTAATTAAATAACAATTTATTGAGTGCCAAGGTATTGTTTTAAATATTTTTGTAATTGATTCCCCCATGGTTCTAACTGTTCAATGACTTAAACATTAAACATCAGGTAATCAATAACATGAATAACAATGGCATGCAGATCTAAAGAGGCACAAGTGTTGGGAGGATAGAATGAAACCAATTTATCTACAGAAGGTGCAGTACAATGCAAGTAATGGGACAGATGGTTCAGGAGCAGAGGCGGCTTAGCAGTACATAATGCAGACCAGTTCATACACAGTTGTAAGATGTGACTCGTCCTCAGTGCCCTTTGAGAGCTGCTGTTGACAAAGTGACTTCATGACAGAGTGAATGAATGACAATGTGACTACCATAATCTCAGGCGCATGCGCACGGAGTGTTAATGACAATTTGAATACCGTAAACCCTCAGGCGAATGCACCCTAAGGGTTTAACAACAGCAATAACAGTAACAACACTCCCAATTATTTCCTTCACTCATAATCCTATCATGCACATATTACATACTGGATTAATCCTTGGGAGTGTAAAATTGCCATCACAATAAACTTCTTGCTTTGGCTTGCTGGAGCCCTCTATTGGTGCTCATTCCACCTGTAACAACAAAGTAAGCCCACAGTACACAGAAAAAGAAATATGAAGACATAGCAAAAACAGTCAATTTGTGGTTACACGCCTCGGTTTCAGGTGGCAGGGCACCCTTAAGCCCAACCACAGGCTACTACTCTGTGGTTTGGCAGCTCAACTGGGTCAATTAACAGTGCACGCGCGTTGCTATGTGCTGCGTAATTTTTCTTCGGTACTGTGCCAATATATTTTGCTTACACCGGCCCAATCCGCCTACGTACGGCGCGCGACAGCGAAGTGCGACACATGTCACGCGAAATTTGGTCACCCGCCATATACGGTCCGGCCGGACAGGCAGCCAAAATAGGTCCGCCCTGCTAATTTCGGTCCTCCCGGGTGCGCTCGAATTAAATCAAAATTTGACATGGCGGATTCCAATCCTGTGGTTGATATTGACACGATAAGGATGTACTTTTGTTGTTGTTGTTCTTACTGAGTCTCATTGTTGAAGAATTTGAGACAACACAAATTAACCAAAACTACAAGTCAATTGATATAGATAACTAAAACTACTCATAATGTTGAAGATAAACTAAAAATTAGCTAAATCTTCAAGGAAAAAAACTAAAACTAAGCATTCAAGATACTTTTTAATACTGGAATCTCTCAACTAAACCACGCTAATGGCATTATTGGATGATGACTAGATTATACCGAAATTAAAAGGGAGATGCTTCAGTTTGGATAAACATGAAGGCATTTACAAGTTTCAAAGAATATTTACAATTGTATAAATTTGCAATAGATAGCGATGTACTAGCTTTTTAGATAACTGGGTTCCAGAGTTTCTAACAGGAATGTTTGTTGGAGATATAGCTATATGTTTTTCCACACCAAAATACATCGTCTAAAGTTTATAGTTATTGAGACCTGATTAACCAAGGGCTGTTCAAAACACATTAAAAAAAAAAGCTTTAGTTAAATGTTACTTTTCCAGTTAAATGTTACTATTAAAAATTGTGAATAAAAAAAGGAAAAAACTTCATAATGACTTTCGTAACTACATTACTGATTTGGATGAGAGATCCCACTTCTGGACATTTAGGCACAAAAAAGACTTGGTCAAAAGTTAGTGAGCGGTTTATGTGGCAGGGAATGGTCAATGATGTCTATAAATTGGTAAGCAAATAAATAAACTCATACAGAAGTGAGTGTGGTCAACTGATGACAAAGAGTGTTGTTATTTTTTTAATTGTGATATATCCAGGTTAGTATAATATTGTTTTCTATGCCAAAAGATTCATGGCAAATTAAGCCAATCTACTCCAGAGCTTCATCCAGTACCAGTTGTGTCACCATGGCACCACATTGGTATTGACTTCATTGGCCCCATCTCTCCTGCATCACATCAAGGAAACAGATACATCTTGACTATATCTGATTATTTCACAAATTTTGTTGAGGCGAATTCCTATAAAATGTAAATATTTTGAAAATGTAGCTGCTGCATTGTTCAATGTAGTCAAACCTATGTCCTATGATGAAGTCTTGAAGCTTATAATTTTTTTGAATATACTATTATAGGTATGTATTAGAATGGGAATTAAGGTAAACTCATCAACAAGAAGTACTACAGAGCAGTCTAAGCATATTATAACTATACTGATATAACTCACCACCTCCAATTAATCACACAATTGATTTTTTTTCCTCAGGGGCGAGGTGGGATTAAATTTGGCAAAGCGGACCACATCTGGAAGTCATATTTAGTGCGCTCAGACTGAATTCGGCAGCCAATTGTGGTCCCGGACAGTTTTTAGCAGCCAATTTCAGTCCGGGGACCGATTTTGGGTGGGACCTGATTTGGCATTACAGACCAACGATACTTAGTCTGCACTTTCAAGCATTCGTGATTTAGTACACACCCACTATATTAACGCGCGTGCAACCAGACTTTCCACTATATAAAATATAGAACGGCTTGATAATTAGCTAATACCCAGTAATTTATTTTTCTATGCTCTGTTGTTGTTGGGTTGTTGTTGTTGTTGTTGTTGCTGTTGTTTTATATTTAGCACAAAATGCATTTATTAATAAATAATTGATTACAATGAGTGCAGCAGTTACTGAGTCCATGTGTTGTGTCTGGTTTCCCTGCAATGAGGCAGCTTGTGCTTGTGAGGATGAACCTGGGGTTGAGGATGCAGCTTGGGCTTGTGGCTCAGTTGGAAGTACTGGAACAGACGCTTTATAAAGAATAGTGTGGTGATTCCTTTGACGCTTCTTGCAATGTCTGAGACTCCGACAATCTTTGACCCTGTGTCCATAAGTCAAATAGTTAGAGCATACATTATGGTTTCTTACATGGTTTTGCTTGTCATCAAGGGACATGGCCATGAATGCAGTGCAGTAGTAGAGACTGTGACGATCTCCTTTGCAGGAAGAGCAGACTCCAGAGTTGCTCCGGCTTGTGGACGGTTGCGAGACATGAACCGCAGCTTTTGGCTTGCATACTGAATCGTTTCCCATCTTAGGTATGTTGAAGACGTTGCTGGCAGTAGCAGTGGAGTTGGCATCCTCAGTAAGAAATGCTGAACAGCTTTTGTATCTCGTGTGTGTAAGCTCCATTTGTCAGTTATCACCTTTGGTAGCTTGGAAGTGGCAATTGAAGTGAGGATGAATTCTGCATCAAACTGTTTAGCATTCTCCAGAGCTCTGATGTTGAGAGAGAAGGTATCTATGAAGGCACAGAGCACCTTGTGAGTGTCATGTGGCAGGCACTGATCAGTGCCATGACATGATGTTGGTGGATGATTCACTTCTTATCGTAGCATTTTCGGAAAATATCTACCAGCTCATCATCTGACCTGGAGAAATTGTTGTAGTGGACAAGAGTTGAGAAGCATCAGGATCAGTGATGGCTTGGTGTAGATATGTGAGTCTTTCGTGGTTGTCAAGCTTGGGATCGTCGTGGATGATAAAACTGAATCTTTCCCAGAAGACAACCCACTTCAGGTAGCTATGTCGAACAGCAAACTTTGGTAATTTGATGTGATGATGATGGTCACTAGTAGTAGAACTGGAGATACTAACATCAGCAGGACTAACCCGTGCTTTAGAAACTGATTAATCAAGCATGCGTGTGTCAAATGATTTAACCATCTTTGATACTCTGTGATCACGAGGTATGGTAGATGATTGACTGTTTTCTCCATTTCAGCCAAGGTATTCTTGAGTTTCTTCAAATCACCTGGATAACTGAGTTCTGGGTTGGTTGTGATCATCGCTTCCAAGTTGGCTATAGCTTCTCATCGAAGTTGCTGGCCTCCATGTGAACTGACTTCAAGTCCACCAAATGTTGCAGTATGGAGAGTGTGAGAACTGACTCCTCATGTGAATCAAGTGTTCTCATTTCTTGATCTTCGTCATTATCCTTTGCATGAGTTTCAAGCAAGTTTTGGTGAATTTGGATGACGGATTCGCTAATGTCCTGAACAGACTCCATCTGACGCTTGAGAGTAGCAATGTGTAAGGTAGATCCAGGAGTTACTCATGCATACGAAATACTCTAGTGATAGCAGCACTACCATATGCAGAATGACTTTTTCTTCATAGCTTCCATGATGATTGATAGTAGAAGTGTTGGGTAAATGATAGATTGCAATTGTGCTGAGTATAAAGATGAAATCCACCAGTAAAGTTGGGTAATCCGGCTTGAAGGACCATTCAATGTTGTGTACATCCACTAATTAATAATAATGGATTGCCCTTTGTAGCTGGGTACTAGGAGACAAAGTATGGTACAGACTGTTAGTGAACTGTAGGATTAGAATTATGAAGGATTAAAACAAAGAATTAAATGAATGTTATCTATAATACGCTTCATAACTGTGCTAAGCCTAAACATTAAACTCTTCTGTGTCAGTAACAACAATGACATAGTGTGTATTCTATTGTTATCTTGATCGAACATTCACGTTTTAGTTTTAGTTATAGTTTGTTTGTTTTTGACAAAAAAAATTCAAGATTAATTTTAGCTTTAGTTTTTCACTAGCTGTGGTGTCCTTGGGCTCGATTTTACAACAGGGGAACCTACATGCATGTAGTTATAGATTACTGAACAGCCTCTTATTCTTCTGCGCATGCGTCTCACAATACAGGATGATCACAAAAGTAATAGGTAAAGGGTGATGTACCACATGAGACAATACCACACTAGCAAAGACTACAATATTATTTCTGGTTTTACCAATGTACTAATTCCAATTCTAGATTTAGTTTTAGTTTTTCAAACTAGCTTCCATTTTGGTTTTAGTCTTGTTTTTTTTTAGAATAAATTTTTTTTTATAAACTTCCAAGTCATCAAATTCAGTATTTTTCTTTCTAGGGACTATCACTGGTTATTCATCTTCTCCATAGCACTTCCTGTATCTGCATTGATTGGACTGATGGTTGGTGGACTGGAACATGTTCCATTAGACTCAAAAAGGCAGTAAACTAGTTACAATATAGCTGGAAACATAACTAAATACAAAACCATGTGTGCAAGTCTTTCCTTGATAAGGCGAACCAGAAAAAGTCAAGTCTTTGTCACATCATTTGTAATATTTCATTAAGCAATATACATTTTGTATTATTAAGGATAGTTACACAGAAAAGTAGCTTCTAAAGTTAAAATGTAGAGCCAATTTCTCCATATCTAATATTAGAAAATGTAACAGTTGAATCATAGTGATGGTCGATGAGGTCTCCTTGTCGACCTGTGGTGACATTGCAAGGTCCTCGAGCTACTCCTGGAATACTTGTTGATTCATTAGCAGGAAAATTTGAATCTAACCACAGCAAGTATGTGTCTGGGTCATCCAAGATACTCATAGAAAGAACCATTCCACGATCCATAGCATCACCCATGACTTTACAGCCCCCTAACTCTTCATAACGATTGTAGTCCTTGAATTCTTGCTTCTGAGCATTACAGTAAGAGTCAGTAACAGATTGGTATTGCTTATCATCTATCCATACTGTAGTGTTTGACAAAATTTTATCATCCTGCTTCCAAATTCGTCTTATTTCATAGAGATTGCCACTATCAGTGCCACTTGAAGTAATAAATTGTGTTATTACAGTAAATGGTTTTGTAGTATTAATAGTTTTATTATGGCCATAAAAAGTTTTGTTACCAAGTCTGAATAAATTAAAATCACAACCTTGTTTATCACAAAGTCCCACAGAGCTATTGCCACAAGCGGATCCTTCACAACGAGTTTGCCCTGAGACAGAACAAACATGAGGAGTATATGCTGTAGCCATTGAGTTGCCTTCCCAAATATCTATCTCATTGCAGCACGAACCGTAACGTCCTGTCTGTTTGTCTGGATTCCAATCTTCACAATTACATTCTCCATCAATAAACAAAACTCTATTAGAGCACTGAGAGTTACAGAAACCTGTGCCATACTTTGCACCAGCTTGATTTCCTGGAAATCTGCTCTTTCCTCCATCTGAATCCATTTCCAAAAAATAAAGAGCTCCATTCATTCCACATGGCACTGTAGACACATCCACATCAAAAGTAAATTCTTTATTCTTTAACTTAAACATATTGTAATTGTTTTCGTTATCCATGAGAAATACTCTCGATCCAATGTTGAAATAATGATTAATATATGTGGCATATGATAATGTTAGTGATGAACCCGAAGTTGTAATACCATGGAGATATTGATAGTTAGCACCATCCAGAGCACACTTTTCCGCACACATCTTGCCATTAGGGCAAATACCTGTGTTCCATTTGTTGTTAAATAGAAGACAATATTGATTTTGTTCTGATGGACTGTATACCGACCTAAAGCTGGCGTCTAATACTACACTCTTGTTTTCGGCTTTGCAACCACCACTATTAGTACAAGAAAAGACTGTGAGTAGAGGATGCTTTTCTACAGTATTATATCCAGGTTGCTGGGAGACAACACAGGCTGCGATGGCAAACACAAATAGCAATTTCAAACTCGGCATCGTCATTGCTCAAAGTCAGTAAAGGGTTCACAATTAGTAAAGTTTAGTCTCACGTGAGGATCTGTCATCAAAAAATATAAACACCTACTGCTGGACAAGAAGCTCCGCCCCCCCCCCCCCCCCCCGGATAGGGTAAGGCTTCGTACCAGTGTCACAGCCTCCACCCGGACGGGAGCTCCGGTGGCGTTGTTGGACTGTGCCTCCTCACCGGAACCTACGTACTAGAATGGATACTCCTCCGTTAGGACGTTAACTCCACACCCTGCTTAACTCCACACCCTGCTTAACTCCACACCCTGCTTAACTCAAACGTGACAAAGTTACGATTTATTCACCTTAGAGGTATAGCTAGTAGATTCCTTACTACTATGGTTAGATTAGCTAATTCTAGTTTGATGAACTATTTCACTTCATCAAGAACTATATAGTACTGAAATCAAGATATTGAATAACTTCTAGCCAGTTATTTCCAGGAATTGACAAAAGTAATAGCTTAATATAAAAAACACTATGCAGCCAATGAGAATTGGCTATAGCTATTCTGAATATTAACAAAATGCTTGAGTAATAATGCAAGTTTGAGAATAAGTAGAGAAAAACACATAATACGGCTGACCCCAAGAATCACTCTAGCATTATTTTATGAACATTAAAGCATTATTGGTTTGCTAAACTATTTTACTAAAATATAGCTTAAAACTTTGGTATTCCATTTTAGTACAAGAGTTGGTTTTAGTTAATTAAGGATTATTTCTTCAATTTCGTTGGCTTATAAATGATTTAGGACCAAGGATTTTAGTACCAATAACTAAAGGTTTTCTTTCTTTAAGAGGTGATAAACAATAATTGTTCCACTGGAGGGCTCAAATGGAAATTTTACTAAATAAAAATAATTTTGCTCATTTTCCTCCGGTTTTGGAGTATACTGAGGAAATATTTTTAACCGCTTTGGCGCGAGCTTTCTAATGGTGCAAACCCCGGATGCGTAGCTGTTTCCGTTCAAAAGTAATTTAAGTTTTTTTCTGGCCAACTCAACTTTATCAACTCCATCAACTCCTAATAACCAGCTCAAGAACTCTAAAACCCCGGTAGTGAAGCATCTAAGAGCACATAGCTCCAAGTACAATAGTTAACTGATATCATTCTCTCACAAGCTACTGCAAGTTTGTGGGAGTGATCTGTCAGATTTGTGGTATTCGTAATACAACAATCACCATTATTATTCTTTTTTACATTTTTCTTTTGAAATAATGCTTGCTCAGACTACAAAAAAAATTGGGGGATATTCGTCAAAAAGACACCACTGTTTTTCCTTTCTAAGCCACCCACCACATAGGGAAGCTCAGATTAGTAGCACGGATTCATACAGGGTTTTAAGCTAGGGGGGTGGAAATTTTGTGGAGTCACAAAAATATTTTTGCCACATGAAAATGGTGACATCACGACTATGAAACTGATTATTAGATGAAAACTTAGACAAACTATTACAAATTGCTATTGAAGGACCAAAACTGGACAGTCATGATTTGATTGTTTGACATTTTACTTGTAGCTCTACTGATCTTTTTTTTTTTTTTCCATCAGGGTAAAGAAAATTTATAGCGGGGGTAAACTAAATTTAGGGGGGGGGGGGGGGGGGGGGGATTTTGAGTGATGGGAGGTCCCACTGGGAGTAACCGTCCTATGACAGGAACTCGGTCCCTAGGGTAAGGCCTCCCCCACTCTTAGCTCTGCCTATTCCCAAGCCCACGGGCTGGCGCTTACTGCATGAGTATGGCTTCGAGTCAGGATTACTCCGACATTTTGTAATACAGAGCCGGCCTCATCAGGAACCAGAAAAGCATAAGAGACGGAGCTTCTCGCTATTTATTAAGTAGTACA